>VYLR01000006.1_pt1 | contig 314045 bp, 258 predicted proteins | sample 5114291 | NCBI WGS metagenome assembly VYLR01 (sample SAMN12291774, study PRJNA351875) | freshwater metagenome | isolation source: freshwater lake | place: USA: Michigan, Lansing Lake | collected 2013-08-14 | reverse complement strand
TGTACAACTACCATTACAAGAACAATAACTGAAAATACTATTAAGCCGGTTATTAATCCTGTTGTTACAGCTACTTTACCTTGTGCTGTATCGGCTACTAACCAAGGTGCTCCTGTAACTGTAGCGTTAACCAATACTTTAACTAACTGGAACTACTTCTTAAATGTTGTTCCTGCTGCAGTTCCGCCAGTATCAGTTTCAAATCCTACAATTCTCTCATATCCTGGTCAATCAGTTTCAGCTAATCAATATACATTTAGTGTTGATGCTGTTGGTCAATATGGTTTCCTTGTTATTGACAACGTAAATGGATGTAGTTCACCAGGTGAATTTACAGTTGTTCCTGGTGGTTTAGTAGCTGGTTTTGAACCACAGGTGATTAATGGTTTTGCTCCTTTAAGTGTAAACTTCAGTAACACTTCTTTTGCTCAAGGTTCAAGCGGTAACACAACAAGTATTACTACACAATGGAACTTCGGTAATGGTACTTATAGTGTAACACCTTCGGTAGCTATTAGTCCTAATGCTGTTTACGCTAACCCTGGTACATACACTGTATTAATTGTTTCTACTAAAGGTTCAGGATGTATTGACAGTGCTTATAAAGTAATTAATGTTGATATTCCATCTAAGTTAGAAGTTCCTAACGTGTTTACTCCTAATGGTGATAATAGTAATGACGTGTTCTTTGTTAAAGCAAGCAGCTTAACTGAAATCACAGCGGTTATTTTTGACCGTTGGGGTAATAAAGTTTACGATGTTGTTTCTAAAACAGGAAACATTGCTTGGGATGGTAAAAACTTCAAAGGTCAGGAATGTCCAAGCGGTACTTACTTCTACGTAATAAAAGGTAGCGGTAAAGACGGTACTGAATACGAGAAAAAAGGAAACATAAGTTTATTCCGATAAATTTAAGCATTCATAAAATAAAAAAGGCTCAACTTAAACGTTGGGCCTTTTTTAGTTATCGAAGTTATTATAATCTATTAGTAAGATCAATAGTTAAAATTATCTGTTTGCAAATAGCATAAAATATTACAATCTTTGGGTTTATTATGAGGAAAGACTTTTCATCTGTCAACTATGAGAACATTATTGAACCCGGTAAGCAACAAACTCAATCGTTCACTACACCTGAACAAATAGAGTTAAAGGCATACTATAATGTTGATGACATTAACACTATACAACATCTTCATTTTGGGGCAGGCATACCTCCATTTTTAAGAGGACCTTATACAAGTATGTATGTGCAAAACCCATGGACTATCAGACAGTATGCAGGTTTTAGTACAGCAGAAGAAAGTAATGCGTTTTACAGAAGGAATTTAGCAGGAGGACAAAAAGGCTTATCAGTAGCGTTTGACCTGGCAACACACAGAGGATATGATAGCGACCACGAGCGTGTAGTTGGTGATGTTGGAAAAGCAGGTGTTGCAATTGATAGCGTTTTGGACATGAAAATACTATTTGATCAGATTCCATTAGATCAAATGAGTGTTAGTATGACCATGAATGGCGCTGTGTTGCCTATCCTGGCCTTTTACATTGTAGCAGCAAAAGAACAAGGTGTTAGCATGGATAAATTAAGCGGCACAATTCAGAACGATATTTTAAAAGAATTCATGGTTCGGAATACGTACATCTATCCACCTGAACAATCGATGAAAATTATAGCTGACATTTTTGAATTTACATCGAAGAACATGCCTAAATTCAATTCTATTTCGATCAGTGGTTATCATATGCAAGAAGCTGGAGCCACAGCGGATATAGAATTAGCCTATACTTTAGCAGATGGTTTAGAATACTTAAGAACCGGAATTAAAGCAGGCCTGGATATTGATTCATTTGCACCACGTCTTTCTTTCTTCTGGGCAATAGGCATGAACCATTTTATGGAAATAGCTAAAATGCGTGCAGGAAGATTGTTATGGGCGAAAATTGTAAAACAATTTAATCCTAAACTTGCTAAATCAATGGCCTTACGCACTCATTGCCAAACCAGCGGTTGGAGCTTAACAGAACAGGATCCGTTTAACAATGTTGCCCGCACGTGTATAGAAGCACTTGCAGCTGCAATGGGACACACACAAAGTTTACACACCAATGCACTAGATGAAGCAATTGCATTACCTACAGATTTTAGTGCGCGTATTGCCAGAAATACACAAATATACCTTCAGCAAGAAACCAACATCTGTAATGTTGTTGACCCTTGGGGAGGTTCTATTTATGTAGAAAATTTAACTCAAGAGCTAGCTGAAAAAGCATGGAAACTAATTGAAGAAGTTGAAAGCCTTGGTGGCATGGCTAAAGCAATTGAAACAGGCATTCCTAAAATGCGAATTGAAGAGGCAGCTGCACGTAAGCAAGCAAGAATAGATAGTGGTAAAGATATTATTGTAGGTGTTAACCAGCATCAAACAACAGACAAAACTGATATTGAAATATTGGATGTTGATAATACAAAAGTTAGAACTCAACAAATAGAGCGACTTCAACAATTAAAAAAAGACCGAGATTCTGAAAAAGTTAAGGCATCCCTAGCGTCCATTACAGATGCAGCCAAAAATTGGCAAGGCAATTTATTGGAGCTTTGTATTGTAGCAGCTGAGCACCGTGCTACCCTAGGTGAAATTTCCTTTGCATTAGAACAAATATACGGGCGTTACAAAGCACAAATAAAATCAATAAGTGGTGTTTACAGTAAAGAAATTAGCATGGATGAAAATTTTAAAAAAGCAAAACAACTAGCAGACATCTTTGCTGAAAAAGAAGGAAGACGACCTCGCATAATGATTGCAAAAATGGGACAAGATGGACATGACCGTGGTGCAAAAGTTATTGCTACCAGTTTTGCCGATTTAGGTTTTGATGTTGATATTGGCCCTTTATTTCAAACACCGGCGGAAGCTGCAAAACAAGCAGTTGAAAATGATGTTCATATACTTGGCGTAAGCAGTTTAGCCGCTGGACATAAAACATTAATTCCGCAAGTAATTGCTGAATTAAAGAAATATAATCGTGAAGATATTTTAATTGTTGCCGGTGGAGTTATTCCACAACAGGATTACGATTTCTTATTTCAAAATGGTGTAAGCTTCGTATTTGGCCCAGGAACAGTTATCGCAAAAAGTGCTATTTCAATCTTAGAAAAACTATTAAAATAGTTGCAATAAGACTGATTTACTTCTCATCCATACGTATTACTCGGTTAACACCTTTCACTTTTCTTAAATTCGTAATCAAGTGATTAAGGTGTTTTGTGTCATGAACGTATACCATTATCGTTCCTTCAAAAATTCCACCTTCAGTATCAAAACTAATAGATCGCATGTTAATGTTATTCTCATTAGAGATTACCTTGGTTATATTGTTAACAATCCCTAATTCATCAGTTCCAAAAATTTTAATACCTGCCAAAAAGGAAATAAGCTGTTCATTTAACCATTTAGCCTTAACTACACGGTAAGCATAATTTGAAAGCAATTTAATAGCATTAGGGCAATTAACACGATGTATTTTTATTCCCTCTCCAACTGTTACAAAGCCAAAAACATCATCACCCGGAATTGGATTACAGCATGGGGATAGTTTATAATCCAGTTTTTGCATGTCATCACCTATAACAAGCATATCGTCGCCACCACGAATGTTGGTTACTAATTGCTCTAGCTTTGGCGTAACTGCCTTCTTAGCCGCTTTCTTTGGTTCGGATTTATATCGGATGAACGCCTTTATTTCTTTACTATCAATATTGCCTAAAGCCGCTCTGTAGAATAACTCCTGCGAAGAACTTAATTGTAAATAATTACAAAACTCATTTACATTCTGCATTGTGTAATCAAGTTTGTTCTTATAAAACTTACGCTCCAAAATTTCCTTTCCTTCCTCTGCAACTTTTTTGCGTTGTTCTTTAAGGCAATTTTTAATTTTTGATTTGGCCTTAGCCGTAATCACATAAGATAACCAATCTTCTTTTGGCGTTTGTTTTTGACTGGTTAAAATTTCTACCTGATCGCCACTTTTAAGTTCGTAATTTAACTGAACCAACTTATGATTTACTTTTGCCCCAATGCAATGCTCACCAACCTTAGTGTGTATTTCAAATGCAAAATCAAGTGCTGTTGCTCCAACCGGCAAGGTTTTCATATCTCCTTTTGGAGTAAACGCAAACAACTCGTCACTGAATAGATTTAATTTAAAATCGTCAATAAACTCCAAGGCGTTTGGATCAGGATTTTCCAGCATTTCTCTCACCCTATGCAACCAGGCATCAAATTTGCTTTCGCGATCATTACCATCCGTTTCCTTGTATTTCCAATGAGCTGCGAATCCATTCTCTGCAATTTCATCCATTCTAACTGTTCGTATCTGCACTTCAACCCACTTTCCTTCTGGTCCCATAACAGTAGTATGCAAACTCTCATATCCATTGCTTTTTGGAGTACTTATCCAATCCCTTAAACGTTCAGGACTTGGATGATAAAAATCGGTGATGATTGAATATACCTTCCAACAATCTGATTTTTCAAGTTCATAAGGTGTATCAATAATAATTCTTATCGCAAAGAGGTCATAAATTTCATCAAAACTAACATGCTTGGTTTTGATTTTATTATTAATACTGAATATTGATTTTGGTCGCCCATAAATTTTAAATTTAAAACCTTGCTCGGTTAAAATTTCTTTTAGAGGTTCAATAAATTTTGCAATGAATTTTTTTCGTTCTGGTTCAGTGGCCTTTAATTTATCAGAAATGTCATTAAACGAAGTTGTATCTGTATACTTTAAACCCAAATCCTCTAATTCTGTTTTAATAGCGTTTAAACCCAAACGATGAGCCAATGGTGCGTACAAAAACAACGTTTCGCTTGCTATCTTAAGTTGTTTATCACGCTTCATATGTTCAAGCGTTCGCATGTTGTGTAATCTGTCAGCCAGTTTAATGAGTATCACACGAATGTCTTCGCTCATAGTGAGTAACACCTTTCTGAAATTCTCAGCTTGAACTGAGGACGATATATCTATTACACCGGAAATTTTAGTTAACCCATCAATGATTTTACAAACCTTTTCACCAAATAATCCTTTTACATCATCCAAGGATAAATCCGTATCCTCCACTGTATCATGCAGCAATGCACAAACAATACCCGTTGTGCCTAAACCTATTTCTTCGGCGCAAATGTGAGCAACTGCTATTGGATGATAAATGTACGGCTCACCACTTTTCCGGCGCATGTGCTTATGCGATTCAACAGCCACGTCAAATGCTTTACGGATAATGGCCTTATCTGCATCCGACAAATTACGTTTGCATGCTTTAATTAAAGCTCTATAGCGTTTTAATATTTCTTTTCGTTCTGCCTCTAAATCTATTTTCATGAGTCTTATTTCTCAAACTGATAGTGACTGTAATCTTTTAATAACGTATTCAAAAAGTTCCAATTATCCTGCTCGCTTGCAGTAATCGCATACTTCAATTTAATTTTCTCAGCTAACGTATCAATAAATTTTGGTTGATTTTGCTTAGAATGAAAGTCCAGCACCTCTTTAATTGTATTGATATCAGAGTCGTTCATTAGCGCTACCTGAGAATAAACAATCTGATAATCGGAATTTTGTAAACTTAATATAGTGTCTCTCAGTGTCACTTTTTTGGTTAGTTCTATAACAGTTGTACCGGCAGCCATGTCGCCAAATCGTTGGCTGTTTTTAGAGACTGCAATTGTTATTAAACCTACAATACTGTCATCAATTATTCTGAACAAACTGCGCGCAATATAACTGCCTATGCTCGGCTGGGTACCATTGAGTTTTACAACTTTTATTTTCAAAATTCGTTTGCCAATAGACTGTCCGTTAAGAAATAGTTCAGACAACAGATGATAAAAGGTAAACGGAATTAAAATAATGATTAACAAAACCAGAACAAAGACATTAACTGTTTCATTACCATCATAATCATACTTATACAAAGAATTAGTTCCGGTATTGAATAAAATGTAGAGCAAAATACTTACGTAAGCATATTTAATAACTGTATCAATAATAATTGCTAAAAGTCTGTTACCAACACCTGCAGCGGTATAATCTAATGCAACATTTTGAGTTGTATTTATTTTAATGGTATCCATTGCAGTATTAAAATACAATCCTTATTTTAGTAATGGCTAAGATAGGAAATTCTTATGAAGGAAATTACATTTTTAAAACAAAATGCCGACAAGTGGGAGGGCTATGAAGTAAAAATTAATTCAAAAGAAGCCATTAAGCCGGCAGAACTAACCGAAATGTTTGTAGAGATTACAGACGATCTTAGTTACTCAAACACCAATTACTCTCAAAGCAAAACGCTAGCTTACGTTAATGGGGTAGCATCAAGAATTCATCAGGCAGTTTATAAAAACAAAAAAGAAAGTGGTAACCGACTCATTAAATTTTATGCTTATGAACTACCGGCAATGTTTGCCAAACACCACCGACTTTTATTCTATTCCTTCCTAGTGTTTAGCATTGCCTCCCTTATTGGGGTAGTAAGTCAACTTGTTGATGATAATTTTGTGAGAATCATCCTAGGCGATGCCTATGTTGATGAAACGCTTGATCGTATTAAAAGAGGCAATCCAATTGGTATTTACGGAGAAGGAAACCAGTTTTTAATGTTTTATTACATTACTAAAAACAATATTCAGGTATCTTTTCTAGCTTTTATTTCAGGATTATTCACCGTATTTGGTACAGGCTATTTACTGGTTACAAATGGGATTATGTTGGGCTGCTTTTTCACTCTATTTTACCAGCATAATGTAATTCAAAAAGCGTTAAAGGTGGTTTGGATACATGGTACCCTTGAAATAAGTGCTATCGTAATTGCAGGTTGTGCTGGTTTTTTACTTGGCAATAGTTTTATTTTCCCTAAAACACATTCACGGATTCAATCATTTATGACTGCCGCTAAAGATGGCCTTAGAATTGTCATCGGTTTAGTTCCGGTATTTGTAACTGCCGGATTTTTAGAAAGCTTTGTTACACGTTATACAGAAATGCACTGGGCGCTGACAACAGCAATTATTGGAGGTTCATTGATTTTTTTAATATGGTACTTTATTGTTTATCCAGTACTACTAAAAAAGAAAGAACTAATTTAATTGAACACATTTAACTTTGAATTTAAATCAAATAATATGCAAGTGTTTTACTTCAATTCTGTCAACACAAAATCAAAACCACATAGTATTATGCTATAACACTTTTATTGGAAAAATAGCGAACATAAAAAATAAATATAATAGAAATTAATCATGCAGAATAAAATTTACTATAAAAGAGTAAGAGACTTTGGTGGCCTATTTAACGGGACCTTTACTTACGTTAAACAAAATTTTAAATCATTCTTCGGTGGAATAATCCTTTACACATTACCGGTTATTTCCATTATGGCTTTCCTAGGAGTTTATTTAATTAATAATCTAAAATCGACCTATGACTCAAGCTCTCCAACGTCAAGTCAATTTGGTTTTATCGGTTTATTTGTATTTCTACTGATCATATTTGCAATGATCCTTCAAACGATATACGTTACAATAGCTAATCAGCATGTAATACTAAATGAATCAGTGCCTCAGGGAGAACAGTTAAAAATTGAACGTTTAAAGGAAAACTTTTTCGGTAGCTTTTGGCGCGTACTTGGTAATGCTATTTTATTTGGCATTGTAAGTTTTATAGTCTTTTTTATTCTTGCCCTCATAATGGGCGGATTGATAGGAGTGTTTGGAATGGCCGGATGGTTTGGTGCTATAATCGGAGTTTTCTTTCAGTTCTTTTTTACATTCGCCATTACCCCAATTTTTGCTTACCTCGTTATGGCTTCATTTTTTGTTGTACAACGTGATAGAGTAAATATTTTTACAGCACTAGGCATTGTTTTTAAAACCTTAAAAGGTAATTTTTTAATCACCTGGGGAATTTCAATCGTTACCTACTTAATTTGCTACATTGGAAGTGTAATTATAATGATTCCAATTATACTCTTATCAGTTTTCACTTTTATCAGTGGTTATGGCGGCAACTTTGTTAATTCTATTTCAAAAAATGAACCTATTGGTATGGGCATAATTATTACTCTAGCCGTTCTTTTTGTCATTACCGTTTGTTTGTTCTTGTGCGTTTACTCTATTTATTTTGTCAGTTGTTGTTTACAATTTGGATCTAACGAGGAAAAAATGACCGGCTCACAAATTTCACAAAAAATAGAAAGCATTTAAGTTTGAAGGTTTCACTCAAAATAGTTTTATATTTTATTTTTGTTAGTGTTGTAAACTTATCTCACGGCAAGTACGATTCTTTAGCTGCAATAGATAGTTCAGCAGTTGTTATTAAAGCGCCAACTAAATCACAAGAAAACAAAGTACTAAACAATTCAGATTTGACATACAAGCACGCCACTTCTGATGGTCGATCACTGCTGGATGATTTTTTTGCATGGCTCTCTGAAACTCTCTTTGGTCAAAGTGATGGTTCTAAAATACACAGTGTTAGAAATGTAGTTATGTGGACAGTTTTTATTATTGCACTTATTGTAGCGATATGGATTCTACGCAAATCAGGATTTGTTACACTATTAAAACAAAGAACTAAAAAAACACAATTTAATTTTTCTGAATTAACAGAAGACCTAAACAATATTAATTTTAAAGAACGTATTGATAAAGCCGAAGAGGAAAAGGATTACAGGCTGGCAACTCGTTGGTTGTTTTTAAACCTATTATTTGTGTATGATAAACAAAAGTTAATTGCATTTGAGCCTTATAAAACGAACATAGATTATTCTTACGAAATTAAAAATTCGGGTAAAAGAAATTCCTTTTCTAAATTATGTAAGATATACGATTACGTTTGGTATGGTGAATACAACATTCCTCTATCAGATTATGAATTGAATAAATCAGAATTTATAATACAGATAAATGCCAATTGATGTTCAAAGGTAAAATTAAAATAATTGTGATTTTTACTCTGGTGATTGCATTAATTACCATACTGCAATTAATTATGCCTAAACCTGTTGATTGGAGTAGAAACTATCAGAGCAAGAAAAAAACACCGTTTGGAACTTATGCAATTTACAATTTACTTAAACCAAGTTACGCTAAACAAGTAACTGCAAATAACCAAACTTTTTACAATCTGCAGGAATTCACCAGAGATAGCAGTACCCTCATTTTTATTGATGACGAGTTAAATTTTAGTAAGGTTGATTTCGCCGCGATGTACAAGTTCCTTAAAAAAGGGAATTCTATGTTTATAACAGCTTCTTCATTCAGAGGCATACTTGCCGACTCTCTAAAACTTAATACCTCCTTTAACTTTGAAAATTATTACGCTCCGTTTGACTCCTTATTTACAAAAAAAGGCGAAACTCTTAAATTTTGTGCTTCCAACTTGAAATCAAAAAAATATCCTTACTCAGCAGTAGCTAGGATAATGGAGTTTAGCAATTATGATTCTACACTATTCAAAAATATTTTAGTCACTGAGTCAGGCAAAGCGGTCGCCATAAAAGCAAATATTAATGGCGGTGAATTAATTATTTGTTCTTCACCTGATATTTTTGCCAATTACTTTATTGCTAATAAAGTAACAAGACCTGTGGCATACAATTTACTTAGTTACGTTGACAACAAGTACCTTGTTTGGGATGAAAACTACAAACGATTTAACGAAAAAAGTTACTCGCCATTAAAATTTATTTTTGAAAATCCGGCTTTACATAGTGCTTATTTATTGACTCTTTTAACATTGATACTTTACATGATTTTTGAAGGAAGAAGAAGACAACGCATTATTCCTCCAGTTGAACCTAACACAAACACAACACTTGAATTTGTTAATGTTATTAGCCATGTTTACTACAATAGCAAAGGTCATCAAAATATTGCTCAGGAAAAAATAAAATACTTTTATGAAACAATTAGAAAGCGCTTTAACGTTAATACTTCCGTAATTAATCAGCATTTAATAAATGAGGTAAGCGTTTTAAGCGGTGTTGAAGAAAAAACTGTAAGGAATCTATTTAACTACTGTGAAAAAATTTTAAAACTCACAGAACTATCAGATCTGGAACTAATAGAACTAAATCGTCAAATTTATGTGTTTAATAAAAATAGTATAAGATAAAAATGGAAAATCAATTTACAAACAGAATCGATTTAAGCGAGCTATCGCAAAAATCACAAGCGGTTAAGGCTGAAATAGGAAAGTTTATTGTTGGACAACAACAATTAGTCGATTTACTGCTTATAGCCATGTTAGCTGACGGGCACGTTTTAATAGAGGGTGTGCCGGGAGTTGCGAAAACCTTAACCGCAAAACTAATGGCTAAAACGGTTGATTCAGAATTTAAACGAATTCAATTCACGCCTGATTTAATGCCAAGCGATATTGTTGGTACTTCAGTCTTCAATGTAAAAACGAATCAGTTTGAATTTAAAAAAGGGCCTTTGTTTGCCAATTTTGTTTTAGCAGATGAAATTAACCGTTCGCCGGCTAAAACTCAAGCTGCACTTTTTGAAGCAATGGAAGAACGACAAATTACAAATGATGGAACAACCTATCCTCTAGATTTACCGTTTATGGTTATTGCAACACAAAACCCAATTGAGCAGGAAGGCACATACCGTTTACCGGAAGCTCAGCTTGACCGATTCATTTTTAAAATTTTGGTAACCTATCCACAGATAGAAGATGAAACTACAATGCTCACCAATTTTCATCACAATACTGCTATCATAGATCTGTCAAAAATTAACAAAGTGATAAATAAACAAAGCATTCAGCAATTAAAACAGCAAGTTAGCAAAGTGGTTGTTGAAGAAAATTTAATTAAGTACATCACACAAATTGTGAGCAGCACTCGTAAAAATCCGATGCTTTATCTAGGCGCTTCGCCAAGAGCAAGCATTGCTATTTTAAATTCATGCAAAGCAATGGCAGCACTTCAGAATAGAGATTTTGTAACTCCGGATGATATTAAATTTGTGTGTTACCCTGTATTAAGGCACCGTGTAATGTTAACCCCTGAAAAAGAAATGGAAGGCACAAGCGTGGATGCAGTAATTCAACAAATTATTGATAAAGTAGAAATTCCAAGGTAATTGAAGAATATCTGGAGCATAGTTAAACAAGTAAGGTTTAGTAAACTTTTTTATCAATTAATCTTTGCATTAGTTGTAGGTTATCTTTTTGCTTACTTCTTCCCTTTTCTCGAATATTTCTTTAACGCTTTTCTAATAGTTCTTGTTTTATTGATTGTGATAGATGCTTTACTCTTATTTAAAAACAATGAACTTATAACCGCATTTAGAAAAGCTAAACACAGCAGACTTTCAAATGGTGACCAGAATGACTTACAGTTAATTGTAGAAAACAGATGCAACTTCAAGGTGCATTTAAGTATTGTTGACGAGCTACCTTTTCAATTCCAAATACGCGACTTTGAAATAAATACAAATTTGGCTGCCGGAGAAGTAAAACAGTTTGCCTACAACCTAACTCCTGTTGAGCGTGGTGAATACCATTTTGGTGTAATCAATTTATTTATTCAAAGTCCTTTAAGAATTCTTGAACGGCACTCAAAAATTACAAGTCCGTTTATGATGGAGTGTTATCCATCCTTTTTGAAACTTCGCCAGTATGAATTGATGGCGATAAGTAATCGTTTAAATGAGGCTGGAATGAAGAAAATTAGGAAGATTGGCAATAGTACAGAATTTGAACAGATTAAAGAATATGTGCAGGGCGATGATATTCGAAAAATAAACTGGAAAGCAACAGCGCGAAAATCTCAATTAATGGTTAATCATTACATTGATGAAAAAGCACAGCAGGTATATTGTATTGTGGACATGGGCAGAGTGATGAAAATGCCTTTTGATAATTTAATGCTACTGGATTATGCCATTAATGCCAGTTTGGTGTTGGGACATGTGGCATGGATTAAACAAGATAAACCGGGATTAATTGGTTTTAATAAAACCATAAGCACAAAAGTTGTTGCAGATAGAAAAGGTAACCAGTTATTACGTTTGCAACAAGCATTGTATAACGCTAAAACAAATTTTGAAGAAACAAATTTTGAAAACCTTTTAGGTTATTTGCGCACTAATGTAACTCAACGGAGTTTGTTATTGCTCTTCACTAATTTTGAAACATTAAGCGGATTAAAACGTCAGATCAAATACATCCGAAAAATGGCTTCGCAACATTTAGTTGTTGTTATTTTCTTTAAGAATACTGAACTTGATCAATTACTAAGTAAAAAAGCAGAAACCACTTTTGAACTTTACGAGCAAACAATTGCACAAAAATTTGATTACGAAAAACGTCAAATTGTTAAAGAACTCCAACAGTACGGGATTCTAAGCGTTTACACAACACCTGAAAACCTAACCGTTAACACACTCAATAAATACTTAGAAATTAAAACCAGAAATTTAATTTAGTTAAACGATTTTTCTGAAGGTAAGGTTAATCCTTGGCGCAAGTACTTTTTTTGAAACGGGTAAACTATGTAACCAAAATTGTTGTGTTTCGCCTTTCATAAGCAACAAACTACCATCTTCCAATACCAATTCTGCTTTTTGTAATGATTGTTTGTGTTTAAAAACCAATTTTCTGTTAGCACCTATACTAACTGAAGCTATCGTTCCATTCTTTTCTAATTCAGGCTCATCATCACTATGCCAGGCCATGCCTTCTTGCCCATTGTGATAATAATTGAGTAAACATGAATTAAAACTGCCCTTACAATGATCCTCAACCAGTTGTTTAAGTATAAGTAATTCAGGTGTCCATGGAATTGCTGTTTTAGTAAAACCAGAATAAGTATATTTCAAAAAATCATCTCCATACCAGGCCACTTTACGTTTAGTTAAAATTAATTTACCAAATAGTTTAATTTCATCTTGTTTCCATAAAATAGACTTCGATAAAGATTGAAAGAAAAACTCTGATTGTTGGGGACTTATTAAATGCGGATGATAGAATACTTTCCCATTAAAAGGGAGCAAATTTTTTGTGTCTTCTAAATACTCCGGAAATAACATTGATTGCAAGCATTTACGCTTTGGATTTCACTAAACCTGAAATCTCTTTTCCGATACCGGTAAAAGAAACCACATTTAATGGAAACTCCAGAAAAACATGTAAAAAACTTAAAAAGAAAAGTACATTTAAACCTAATGTGTAATCATATAAATAAAAACCAACTGAAGCCAACCAGACAAGAAGTGTAATGATAAGTGTTTTGCGAGGAACCTGATGCCATTTAATAACGCTGGTTTTAGAAAACCAATTTAAATAATGATAGGTATAAGCAAAAGCAATAAAACGCATAATTACAAAACCTGCATTGGTAGTGAAAATTTCACTTACCTTCTCGAGTTTTCGTAAGCCAAACAATTCAATTAACTCCATGTTAAGCATCGAAAAGTTTTTATAGCTGGTTTTTGTATACTGACTTACCTCGTAAAATAAATTTTGAGGTTGAATCATAAAAATAGCAGCGGCACAAACAAAAAGTGCAACAACAGAAAGTATCCCCGCTTTTGATTTCTCTTTAAGCACACCATAAAGCATAAATACCCATGTAAAAATAAAAACGTGAATAATTGTTGGAAGAAAAATTGCAATCCAGGTAAAATAAGAATCTGTGTTCTTAACAAATTTCATCATTATTAACCCCAAAAGGATTACTACTATACGATATAACCAATCCTTCATAAACACAAACACAATACTTGCTAAAACACTTAACAGTGTTAAATGAGCCAACAAGTAATAGTTTTTAGGCACATTAAAATTCCACCAAACAAGAATTACACTTGCAACAACCAAATACAAAAAGTCGTTTTTTCCTTTTGTGAAATAATTTTTTTTATGAAGCCAGCCAATTTCAGTAAGGTAATGCAATGGTCCTAACACTGCGTAAGAAAACAAAAACAACTCAAACGGAATAAAAAATGACACAATGCAAGATAAAATTATCAAGCCTGTGTTAACATGGTGTATTCGCTCTGAATTCATTTTTTAGTTTTTGATTTACTGATGCTATAGTCCTTTATGTAATCTGGCCACTTTTTAGTTTTGTAAGCATTGCTTCCAAAATAATCTAAAATAGGTGCCAATTGCTGTGGTGATTGATAAAAGTTTAACACCTCCAAATTCGAGAAGTCGTCGTTTAATATGCAGAGACTTGGAAAACTAAGTCGGTTGTTAGTTAAGGGCATTACCAACGTATTTAAGGGATAATTATTAATGAGTTGTTTAAAATATTTTTGTTTTTGAAAGACAATTGTGTCGTTACTTTCAGCGTTAAAATTAACCACATAATAATTTTTTGAGAGGTAAGCTGCAATCTCCGGATCTAACAAAGTTGTTTTTTCAACCACCTTACAACTATTACAAAAATTTGATGTAATGTTTACCAGTACTTTCTTTGGTTTCTTTTTCTGTAAAGCTTCCAATTCACTAATTTTGTAAAGCTTTAATGGCGACTTTTTAAAATTAGTATCTACAAATGTTCTGGTAAAATTAGTGTTGAACTCTTCAAAGATACCTGAACGCCAAACGTTTTCGGTCATAAATACCAAAAGCGGTTGAATTTTTATTTCATCGTAATAGCCTTGTGTTAGCAAGTTATACTCGTAATTATTTGTGGAAAATACAGTACTTGGATACGTTAAATTTTGGCCTAAAAATTTAATTGCCAGTTCATGAGGCGTGCGTGGATCTTTACTTAAAGGCTTATATATTTTACCATTATACTCAATCGTATCTTTTGTTTCTGCATTAAATTTAACCGGATAAAAATTTTGATTAATATAGGCAGCAATGTCTTTATTGGAGTATGTTGATTTCATCATGGTTTTGCACCAGCCGCACCAATCCGTATAAACATCAATCAAAAGTGGTTTTTGAACTTCTTTGTTTTTTTGCTGTGCCTCAGCAAAGGTTAACCAATTAACTAATCCATTTTCTTCTTGAGCTTTTACAAAAGTAGCACAACAAATAATCAAACTAATTAGCTTTAAGTATTTAATATAGCGTATCACTTATGAAATGAATTGATTTTACGAACCCTAAATTACTGCATTTAACAATATGTTAATACAATTTGAAGCTTTTTTACCTAAATTTGTGGTAATTCTAAAAATAAAATTTATGATTAAAAAATTACTAGTTATTGCCTCTGTGGGTTTGTGTTTAAACTCAGTTGCACAAACAACGCCTTTTTCGATGTACTATTCTTTTGCTGGAACAAGCAGCGTTTCCGGTGTTGTGGATCCCACTCCAACTCCAACAGCAGTTGGCGTTACCAGCGGATCATTCACAGCAGTTGGTTTAGGAGCAAATCCGACTACTACCAATGTTTTCGCATTTCAAGGTTTTGATAATTCAACCAGTCCAAACCCTGCAAAATACTTTGAATTAGTGTTAACCCCAACCGGAAGTTATATCGTATCCTTAACCAATATGTCTTTCTATATGGGGCGCTCTAATACAGGCGCGCAAACCTGGTGTGTAAGAACCAATAAAGATAATTACACTGCCAATGCTGTTGGTAGCACTTCGCTTATTTTGCCTACGTCAACAGGCAGCATCATTACTGTAAATACAAGCAATGAATTTAATTGGGGTACTATTCCTACAAGCTCTGCCGTTGCTTCTTCTGCTTGGCGTAACAATTGTCAGGTAACATTTGCATCTAATTGTCTAAATCAAACCACGCCATTTAATATTCGTTTTTACGCATACAACGCTGCCTCTACAGCAACTACAGGTTCATTTAGAATTGACTCTGTTGTTGTTAACGGCTCAGCTACTTTCTCCTTAGGCGTTGGTTTTAACAAAGTGTCGCACGATTTAAATGCTAAAATTCAATTATACCCTAACCCGGCTGCCAATGGCGTTGCAAATCTTAAAGTGATTGATGCCACTGCAACTAAAGTTGAATTAATTAATGCCTTAGGTAGTGTTATTTCTTCTCAACTAGTTGGTAAAGAAAACGACCTTCAATTAGATTTAACTGCATTGCCGGTTGGAACCTATTTTGTAAGGGTAGAAACCTTACAGGGCGTTAAAACTGAAAAGCTAATTATCTCTAAATAAACCAATTTAACCCATTTAAAAGCGCTAATTTGAAGGAATTAGCGCTTTTTTTGTTAATAAGTATGGCTATTTTAGAAAAAAGACTATCTTTGCAGTCCTTTTTAACAAAAAGATGGGGAAAAGTCCATATAAAATACAATTTGGAGGTTTACCCGTTGGGATACACGAGTATGAGTTTGTTATAAAGGACGCGTTCTTTAAAGACATTGAAAATTCTGAAATTGAACGGGCTAACATTGTGGTTAACGCAAACTTAACCAAACAAAACAATCTGTTAACCGTTGATTTTAACATTAGTGGAACTGTTGCCATTTCTTGCGACCGTTGCCTTGCAGATTTTGACTTTGAAATTGAATCTACTGAGCGTTTGGTTATTAAACATGGTAACCCTGCTGAAAGTACAGATGATATTTTAGTGATACCTGAAGGATTAGATGAGTTTGATTTGAAACACTATTTGTATGAGTACATTGTTTTAGCAGTGCCAATTAGAAAAGTGCCTTGCGAAATTGATGACAAGTTGTACAAATGCGATGAGGAAACACTAAAGCGATTAAATGAAGTAAGTACTGATGTTGAAAAAGAAGAAGACAGTGAAATGACCAACCCCATGTGGGAACAATTAAATAAAATAAAGTATAACAAAAATTAAAATAAAAAACAATGCCTAATCCAAAACGAAAATTGTCGCGTTCTCGCAGAGATTCTCGCAGAGCAACATACAAAGCGCCAAGTATGACAATTAGCAAAGATGCTACAACCGGCGAAGCACATTTAATGCACCGTGCACATTGGTTTGAAGGAAAACTTTACTACAAAGGAAAAGTAGTAATGGAAAAAGCTTCAAAATAAAATACTAAAAAAGCAGAACTTAGGTTCTGCTTTTTTATTTTATTCACTCGCCAAAAAAAGTTTACACTTACTTTATTATGTGTGAAACATTTGTTAATCACACTTTAAAATTAGAACTGCAAAAAAACTTAAAGTCTAGATTGCATCTACTCTTTAGTCCTCTCATTTTGGATATTAAAACTAATTAAGGTCATTATCAAACAAAAAGTACATTTTATTTCCGAAAAATAAATCCTGACAAAACATAGTTAAACTTTAATGTTTAATATAAACCTGAAGGTTGAATTTTTATTACAACTGAGGAAATGTAAAATTTACATTTAGTCGAAATGGTAAAGTTAAATTTACATTACCAAAGATTTATCTCTATATTTATCAAAACTTAAACATCCCATTAATGAAAAAGCTAATAGAGATTTTTTTGTGCATTTTAATTATACAAACATCTAATTTAAGTGCACAACAATGGAACGGGCTAACATATGTTAGCAATAATGGCAGCACAACTGGAAGATTAATTGACACAAATAGTGTTGTAGTAAAAACCTATACATTTTCCGGTGGTACAGGCTACTCAACACATTTTTTACCGGGAGGTGATTTTTTCAGAAGTGTTGTTAACTCAGGTAATATTTTAACCGGGGGTGGAATGACTGGAAGAATCCAAAAGTTGGATTATAATGGAACTTTACTTTGGGATTATACCTACTCCTCTTCTACGTATTGTTTGCATCATGATATTTGCCCTTTACCGAATGGAAATGTACTAGTTATTAGTTATGATGTATATACAAATGCTCAGGTTGTAGCCGCAGGAGGAACGTTTACCGGAACAACCTTGCAGAGTGAAAAAATAATGGAGCTTAAACCTATTGGCACCAATTCTGCGCAGGTTGTTTGGGAATGGAAAGTTTGGGACCATCTCGTTCAAAACACCAATTCTAGTGCAGCCAACTATCAAACATCCATAGTTAACAATCCGCAATTACTTAATATTAATTATTTGCCACAAAAAGATTGGATGCATATGAATGGAATTGATTATAACCCAATTTTGGATCAAATTGCATTAAGCTCGCACAACCTAAATGAATGGTACATTATTGACCATAGTACAACTACAGCAGAAGCGGCATCTCACAATGGCGGAAATGCAGGCAAAGGCGGAGATATACTTTATAGATGGGGTAATCCGGCTGCATATCAGGCAGCTGGTTCAACAATACTTAATGTAACACACGACTCACATTGGATACCGGAAGGCAGTCCCGATGCTGGTTATTTGGCTGGCATAAACAATAAAGGTGTAACAGTTCCATCAAATAAAACTTGTGTTGATAGAATTCCTGTACCTAGAGTAGATTATAATTACACTATTACACCAGGTAGCGCCTTTACACCTTCCATCTATTCTTCAAGACATCAATCTACAGGTTATACAAGCAACATGGGAAGTAGCAATCAATTTCCGAATGGCAATCAAATGGTGTGTTTAGCCGTTGGCGGAACCATCTATGAAATAGATCCGAGTGGTACGGTGCTTTGGACCTATTCATCAGGCGGCTCATGCGGCCAAGTTCATCGCTACACAACTTGCTACCTCACAAATCCGGCACCAACTCAGCCTTCCATTACACTAAACTCAGGTGTTCTTAATTCTACTTCAGCAACAACCTATCAATGGTATGTTAATGGTAATCTAATCCCTGCTGCAACAAATCAATCTTATACGCCAGTTCAGTCTGGTATTTATGTTGTTAGAACTACAGATGTTAATGGATGTGTTAATGTATATTCTGCAGGATTCGCTTTTGTAAATATCACTACTAGCATCGCTAAATCAACAAATGATGAATTAAATATTTATCCAAATCCAAGTAACGGCATTTTTAAAATTTCTGAATTAAAACAACCATTCGAGCTAACAGTCTTCAATTTATTAGGGCAGCATGTTCTTACTTCAAACAGCAATACTTTCGATCTTTCCAACTACTATGAAGGAATTTATATTGTAAGAATAGCATTAGAAAATAAAGAAATAATAACTAAAAAGATACAACTAACAAAATAACTCAATAAAAAAATCCCCATGATGAAAAGATTGTTTTGTATTCTACTACTGCTAACTGCGGTAAATAGCGCTCAAGCCAAAAAAATAAAATTTGCAGTAGATATGGGCACTCATACAATAAGCCCTAACGGGATGCATGTTATGGGAGACTTTCAAATTCCTGCAGGTTATAGTGCAAATTTTAGCCCGTCCATTACAGCTTTAACAAAAGAAGGAACCACAACAATATACAGCATTGTTTTAGATGTCCCGGCATTTAAAGCCTATGAATTTGTTTTTGTTAATGGCATATTCGGTTATGAAGCAGAGTTTGTACCTACAAAAGCCAGAGTTGATGAATCTGGGCTTGGTAGCGATAACAGATGGCTTTATGTTGATTCATTAACTAACGACACTACATTTCTTGGAGCCATTCAATTTGGGCAAAGTTCGCCAATTGGTAAAAAATTGATTCGCTATAAAGTGAATATGAGTAATGTAAGTCCAATAAATGGTTCATATGGAGTTCGACTAGGAACCAATTATTTAACAACAACATTAACCCCATCAAGTAGCCGAATGTGTAGTTTTGGTAACAACGTTTATGAAATAATTCATTATACAACTAGCACTAATTTATCTTACAATTTCTATAACGGCAATCTTACTTCAATGAAAGAAACCGTTCCAGGCAGTTGTTCAACTGGTGGTCTTCGAACTTTTACCTTGAATTTTGATAGTGTAGTTCCAACAGTGTGTTTTTCTGGTTGTTTAAACACTAACTGCCCAGTAGTAATTGGTGTTAAGGAAAATTTAAAGAATTTAGTTAACCTAAAACTATTTCCAAACCCTGCCAATTATGCAATAACCATTATAACTAACCTATCAGAAACATATCATTTGACATTGTTTGATGCTGCCGGAAAATTAATTAACAACTTTACAAACTTAACAGAGAATAATTTCACAATAAATACCGCCACTCTACCAGAAGGTAATTATCATTTAAGAATAATGACAGAGTCAGGTTTAAGTAATACTCAGCAAATTGTTATTTTGCACTAAGCATGTTAAAACTAGGCTTTACAGTATTTCTCCTTTGGTTGGTTCCCTTAATTAGTTCAGCCCAAGGATTCTATAACACTGCTGTTTTACAAAAAATTGAAATTCAATTTCCTTTTTCTAATTGGGATTACCGATTAGATACTGCGGCCATGGGCAAGGATGGGTTCATCAAGGCAGATTTAGTTAAAGTAAATGGGAATATTTTGTTTAACATTGGCGTTAAATATAAAGGGAATAGCTCATACGATAGTACTCGTAGTAAAAATTCTTTACACCTATCACTTGATGAATATGTGAGTACAAATCAGTATGAAGGTTTTAACAGCATAAAACTAAATAACGCTTATCAAGACCCTTCTATGATTCGTGAAGTATTGGCATACAACATTCTTAATAATTATATGAATGCTCCAAGAGCAAATTTTGCGCAAGTTTACATTAATGGAACCTATGCTGGAGTATTTACGAATGTTGAAGCCATTAATAAAAATTTCTGCGCTGATCATTTTTATGGCAAGGATGACATTTTTATAAAAGGAAATCCTATAACGTCAGCATCATCAAATTCAAAATGTAACTTATTAAAACTTGCCGGAGATAGTACTGCCTACTTTAATTTTTACGAATTAAAATCCGATTACGGTTGGAAGCAATTAGAGGCATTATGTGACACTGTGACTAATTATCCGAATAGTGTTGAACGTGTATTAGATATTGATAAAGCCATTTGGATGCTTGCGTTTAACAACATTATTGTTAATCTAGATAGTTACAGTGGTGCATTCTGTCAGAATTATTATTTATACAAGGATGAAACAAAACGTTTTAATTTCATGATTTGGGATTTAAACATGTCGTTTGGCGGCTTTCCATTTCTAGGCTTTTCTAATACTAGCCTAAGTTCATTAACCATCCCGCTCATGCAATCTATGCCTACAAGCATACATTCAACTGACAATTACTGGCCACTCATAAAATTAATTCAAGCAAATCCTACATACAAAAAGAAATATATTGCTCATATGCGAACGATTTTAAATAATCAAATTTCAAATGGCAATTACCTAACTAATTACATTAGCTACAAAAATACAATTGACACCGCGGTATTAAGTGACACAAAAAAACTTTTCAGTTATAGTCAGTTTACCAATGCCTTAACTACCAATTATAGCGTTGGTTCTTACTCTGTTCCAGGCATACAAACTTTAATGAGTGCGCGTCAATCCTACTTATCCGGAACAAGCGAATTTACCTTATCAGCCCCTACAATTGGAACCTTGGCGATTTCGAATGCCACTGCCCTAAATAACACTATTTTACTTAACATAACTACAACAAATGCTACCTTAGTTGAGTTTCATTACCGTTATAAAAATAAGGAGGCGTTTAATAAAATACAATTGTTTGACGATGGTTTGCATAACGATGGAAATGCCGGAGACAACATTTACGGCAATAACTTTATTCTAAAAAACTATTCGTTTGAATATTATCTATATGCCGAAAATACCGATGCCGGCTTGTTTTCACCTGAAGCTGCAGAACACCATTTCCATAAATATAATTTGTTTCCAAGCGCAATAGTAAATAATATTGTTATAAATGAATTTTTGTCCAATAATGAAAGTGATGTTAAAAATGAATATCATGTAAATGCTGATTGGATTGAATTATATAACATAACCAATTCAATACTCGATTTAAGTAATTCATATTTAAGTAATACAAAAAATAAAAAAGCCAAATTCTGTTTTCCAAACGGCACCACAATTGGGCCCTACGGATATTTGTCAATTTGGGCTGACGAAATGAATCTACCTAATTCAACACAGCTACACGCAAATTTTAAGCTTGATAAAGATGGGGACGAAATAATATTAAGTAACGGTCTTGAAAGTACATTTGATTATTTTACTTTCATAAATCAGGCTGCTGATAAATCCATTGGCAGATGCGCTGATGGAATTGGAGGATTTCAAGAACTGAAGTATCCAACATTTGGATTCAGAAATTGTGTTGTTGGAATTAATGAGATTGACAGCCACTCAGGCCTTTTATCAGTTTACCCCAATCCAGCTTACCAGCAAATTACAGTTAAAGTAAATGGCACCCAAGAAATAGAAATGTTTGACTTATTAGGCAATATTATTTTTCAAGAGGTAGTAACCGAAAAAAAAGTATTCACAATTAATAATTTACCGTCCGGAGTCTATATCATTAAAAGTAAAGACTCCTATTGTAAAATTATTCATATTCAATAAAAAGTAAGTTACAATGAAAAAACTAGCAATTATTATCATCTGTTCAATGTTTGTGTTTGGCTGCAAAAAATCAGCCGGTGAAGGTGGAAAATCATCTATAAAAGGAAGTTTATTGGTTGAGGATTGGAATTCAGGGTTTACTATAAAAAATGGCGAATATCCAGGTGCTGATGAAGATGTTTACATTATATACGGTGATTACGTGAGCTACAATGACAAAACGAAAACAAATTATAATGGCGAATTTGAATTTAAATACTTAAGAAAAGGTTCTTATAAAATTTATGTTTACTCTAAAGACAAAACCCTTCAAGCTGTTTCCGGCGAAACATCAATAGTTAAAGAAATAAGCTTAAGTGGTAAAAACGAAACAACAAAGCTAGAATCGATTACTATCTATAAGTAATATCCTGAATTAATAAAGTAACCAAATTGAGATTAGTCGTTACATCTTTACTTGCAATTAGTTTAACCTTTAATTGTTTGTTAGCTCAAAACAATTTTAATGACGCGCGTTTATGGTTATATATCAAAGCTGATAAAAATATCACAAGTAAACTCAACCTTGAAATAACAGTTCAAAACAGATTAACCGAAAATTTTCAGCAATATAACACATTCGCGGCAGGAACAGGACTGTCATACAAATTGACTAAACACTTTAGGTTACTAGGAAATTGTGTTTACAACAAACGACGTAAATTAGACGGATTTTATGCTCCATCTGTTCAAATTCAATTTGGGTTTAATTTCAGATATAAAATAAAGTCATTCAAATTTGTTTATCGTAATTTACTGCAAATAAATCAACGTTTTAATTCCGAAAAAGCAAACAAGTTGATTAATAGAAATAAACTCACAATCAATTATGAGTTAAATCAACGAATTGAATTGTATACAGCTTCAGAGATTCATTTACCTATTATTTCAGATAATACACCAATCATAAGTCGTTACAGATGTTTTGTTGGTGGAATTTATAACTTAAGTAAAAAAAGTAGCTTTGATGTTTACTTTTTGTTTCAAAGGCCAAACACCTACAAAAATCAAATCCAAAACCATTTCATATACGGCATTACCTATTCAAGAAGTTTTTAAATTTTAAAAAACTCTTCTTGAATGGAATAAAAAGATATTGTTCTAAAATCTTTGATATTAAGGCATTTCTATAATATCGAAGCTTTGTTTTCAAAGAAAAAGACTTCCAAATAAACAAAAAATACTTACTCCCCCAACTCAACAAGCAATTTTTCAATTTTTAGTTTGGCTTCTTTGGCGCTGCAGGTGTAATTATTAAATAAAACGGAAAAGGCGAGGTTCTCCCCTTTTTTGTTGGTAACGTAACCACAATAACCTCTTGCTCTATTGATGTAACCTGTTTTAGCACGCATATTACCCTCCAATAACGTGCCTTTCCCAATATTGGTCATACTGCCACTTTTGCCTGCTACCGGTAAAGAGGCATTAAATGCCTTGTATACTAAACTGTCTTTATAAATCTTAGCTAACATGTTTGCCTGAAAAGCTGTGCTAAGGGTATTGGCTCTGCTTAAACCACTTCCATCTGACATATAAAGTTCACTAATATCTAATCCACGTTTTTGCCAGTAATTTTTTACAGCTTCAATTCCTGCATTCATACTACCCTTACCCAAGGTTAACAAAATAGTTTCTGCAAATAAATTATTGCTTTTTAAATTGGTGTAATACACTATTTTTTCTAAAGTGGGTGAGAAATGTGAGTGCATCAAGGCTTTGCTTAATAAACTATCCGATTTTTGATAAACGGAACTCACTATACCTGAATTTACCTTTACACCTGCCTTTTGTAATGAAATCACCAACTTATCTGCACATAATAAAGCCGGATCAGGCAATGCAGCTTCAACTTCATAATCGGTTTTATTCGGTGGAATTTTTCCATTCACTTCTTTCTTAAAACCATATGGATCACCGGTAACAAAAGCATCATCTTCGGTACCTTTACTAATTACCTGACTATTGATGGTGTATTGCACAGTGCTATAATCCGGTTTGGTGCTAGCTAAAGTTGCTTTGCTTCCTAATGCACCTGAGTTGTAAAGTAACTTAAATTTATTATCAAAATAGGTTAAGCCACATGGCGCGGCGCCAAAATAATTAGAAATGTCTCCCCAAATCCAGTTTGCAGGAATGTGTCTGTTAAAGCAAGATGCATCACCTATCACTTTACCTTTAATTTCCTTTAAACCTTTTTCTTTAAGTACCTTGGCCCATTTATCTGTTACCAAAACGGTGTCCTTATAAAAGTATTCCGATTGCAAGGTTGGGTCACCACTTCCTACAATCAATACATCTCCATTTAAAACACCGGTTTCTTTATTAAAATTTCCCGTATAATATATTTTGGTTTCGTAGCGATAATTTAAACCAAGTAGACCAAGTGCAGCAGATGTTGTTATTACCTTTTGTGTGCTGGCAGGCACAACGAAGGTGTGTGCATTTAATTCATCAACAACTAAACCAGTATTGGCATTAATTACACAATAACTTAGCGTAGCGCCTTTTAAATCTTTATCGGTTGCCCAAGCGTCTTTTGATTTATATACCTGTGCGCTTAGACTGGTAATTAAAAAAAAAGTAAGTGCTAATAACGCACTTACCTTTTTAGTTTGATTTAGTTGACATGAAGTCATTACCATATTTCTACTCTTTTATTTTCAGGTGCAAACATTTTGTCTCCCGGTTTTACATTAAATGCTTTATGAAAAGCAGGCAAATTGACTAATGGAGCAAAAGATCTAAAATAAGCAGGTGAATGGTAATCAACCGTTAACAAGCGTTTTAATTCAGAATCTCTGCATTGGCTTTTCCAACCCTGTGCCCAGGCAATAAAAAAACGTTGTTCGCCTGTAAAACCTTCCATTACTTTTGATGGCTTTCCATTTAAAGAATTAATATAAGCGTTGTAACTCATAGTTAAACCTCCCAAATCAGCAATGTTCTCGCCTTGGGTCATACTTCCGTTTACATGCAACGTATCAATGGCAATAAATGCGTCAAACTGATCAATAATTCTTTGTTTTTTTGAATTGAATTTTTCTAAATCTTCTTTTGTCCACCACATTTTTAAATTGCCATCTGCATCAAACTGTGCACCTTGGTCGTCGAATCCATGCGTTAATTCATGCCCTATTATAGCACCCATTGTCCCGTAATTGGCAGCATCTTCGGCATCAGGGTCAAAAAATGGTGGTTGCAAAATAGCTGCAGGGAAAACAATTTCGTTAATAGATGGATCGTAGTAAGCATTCACTGTAACAGGACTCATTTGCCATTTCATTTTGTCAGCCGGTTTTTTTAAATCTGCCAAATTATTTGTAAAATGGAAGTTAGATGCACGACGCACATTATCCCAATAACTTTCAGTTGAAATTGTTAAAGCAGAATAATTTTTCCATTTATCCGGGTAACCAACTTTACGGATTAATAGATCAAGTTTTCGGTAGGCTTCCTTTTTGGTTTCATCACTCATCCAATCACGTGTTTTTATGCGCTCACGGTAAGCGATTAATAAATTATCTATCAATTTATTTAATTTCACTTTTGCATCCGCATTAAAGTGACGTTTTGTAAATTCTTCGCCAATAATTTCGCCCATCACACCATTAATCATCTGGTGTGTTTTTTCCCAACGTGGTTTCATTTTTTTAGAACCAGATAATACAACCCCTCTAAAATTGAACTGAATTTTTTCGAACTTAGAATCCAGGAACGGAGCAGCCTCCATGAGTAGCTGAAGTTTAGCATAATCTTTAATTAAATCAATTGGTGTATTGTAAATTAAATCATTAAGATTTTTAATGTACTCCGGAGAAGCAACCAGCATAGTGTCCGGTATGTCTAAATTAATTTCTCTAAAATAGCGTTTCCAGTCTAATTTTGAAATATCGGATAAAGTTTCAAGCGAATAAATATTATACATTTTTTCATAGTCTCTCATTTGTAAACGCGTTAACGCTTTTTCTGTTAAACGGGCCTCAAAATCGAAAACTTCTCTTGCGCGGCGGCTGGATTTATCTGCTGGAAAACCTGTTTGTTTAAGTAGTTCTGAAAGATAATTTATATACTCCGTTCTGATTTTGTCGAACTGAGGATTATAATAGAAATCTCTATCACCTAAGCCGTAACCGGCTTGACTAATTCCATAAATATTACGTTTACTGTTTTTAGGATCAACTGAAACACCGGCATCAAAAAATAGCTTAATTCCTATTTTATCAAACTCTGCTTTCAATACAATTACATCTTCAACAGTTTTAACCCTCTCAATTTTTTCCAATTCCGGTTTAATTGGGGTTAACCCAAGTTTTTCTCGTTTCATGGAATCCATGGCAGTTGCGTAAAAATCACGGAGCTTTTGAAGATTTGTATTAGGTTGAATGTTTTTATTTTTCAAAACCTCTGCGTAAATAACTCTAATTTTTTTTAGGTTGTTTTGATCGATTTCATTAAAACTGCCATAACGCGCATCACTTTCAGGCAACTTAAATGTTTTTTGCCAAGTTCCATTTGCGTAACTGTAAAAATCATTGGCCGGATTAACAGACTTATCCATGTTAGCCACAACAATCCCTGATTTTTGTGCAATCGCAACTACACTAAATAATGTTAGAGCGATGATGTAATTTTTTTTCATTTGAAAATTTTTAATTAAAAATTCAACGTAAAGTTGACGTAACGAATTTAACAATAAATTAATAAAAAAGGGGCTTGTGCCCCTCCTTTATTATTTCTTTTTAGCTTTTTCCTTGTCTATTTCTTCAAGCATGTTGAGCATATCGCTTACTTGCTCAGCACTTAAACGTTTAGCCGCAATTCGTTTCTCTTTATCCAATATATAAATTACTGGTGTTGAATAAATATCAAACTTGGTTTTTAAATCATTTAAGTGGATAGGGTCAAAAACATGAATAAAGTCTCCAATTTTTTTATCTCTTATAAATTTTTTCCATTCGTTAACATCATCTTTTGTTTGAACAGCGTAAACTTTATGATCTATTTTACCTTTTAATTTACTCAAGGCTTCATGTAATTTAGGCATTTCAGTTTGGCAATGTCCGCAATCACTTGCCCAAAAAACAAGCACTGTATACTTTGCGTTTACTTGATATAAAGATCTAAACATTGGCGTTAATTTCTCTAAATTCTTATAGTATAAATCAGTTACTGATTTGCTGGTTTTAGCAGTATCAAATCCCATTTTAAGAACTTCTTTTCCATAAACGGTGTCAATCATGTATAGCTCAGATACCTTTGCCCCTAATAATAAATCTTTCATAATCAGGTAACGCTCTTTAATTTTCTCAACTGTTTCGTCACTATAAACACCTTTAGCTTTGCCGTTAACAATATAATTCCCGGCTAAATGACAAAATACTTTGTCAAAACCCATAATTTTGCTTTGTTCGTATTTATATGTCAGGTGACCAAGCATTAAATTATAAACCAAATTACCTTCGTTGCATTTTTTCATCACTTTATCAATTTCCGCAATAACTGTATCCGGGTTGGTAACAATTACATTTTCAAAGTATTTTTTAACACGATCATCAAAAAACGGTGTTCTTACAATTCTCTCGTCTTTAAAATCAACACCATCCCAATAGTGATTTTTATAATAATAGTATTGGTATACGCTATCAGGACGGCCATTACTTGCTTTAGGCAATTCTTTAGCTTCCTTTTCTGTTTTTAAATTTAATACATCAAACAAGAAACTACCTTTTACCTTCGTCATGAAATCTTCTTCAAACTTTTTAACGTCATTGTTTAAAGTTTTCAAATTATCATTCATAAACTTAGTGCTATCTTCTTTGCTTTTGCTTTTCGTTTTGGCTTTTAACCCTTCTACTTCTCTGTTTTTATTTGACAAGTATTTTACATAAGAAAAGAAATTCTCGTTTTCGGTATTACCTGTAGCTTTTAGGTTGTTTACCATGTCTTTCATATCACTTGAAACGGTAAACTTCTGACTTTCGTTAACGAAAAAATCAAAATAAATTCCTTTTTCCTGGCTCACCAAAGTGTATACACCTTTATCTAAAGGCGTTTTTCCTTTAAATACACCGATTCCATTTTTTACATTTTTAGCAGTGTCGGCAATGTATTGTTGGTCAAACGTATACTTTACCAAATAATAAAGCGAATCTTTCGCGCCTTTAAAATTGACTTTAATTTCGTAGCCTTGAGAAAAAGCGCCGGTAACAAATACGCTCAAAAAAACACCGGTTAAAAGAAATTTCTTCATACAATACAAATCGTTAAATTAGTTGTTAAAAATAATAAATGCTCATTTACCTTTCAAATCTTGTACCATTTTTGGCAAATTCCCCTTATAAATTTTGTTAAAAACACGTTCAAGGCTATCCTGCAAGCTATTGTATTGCAAAAAGTCAACAAAATAAGCATTTTTGGATTGGTTTATCCATTGCTGACGTTTTGAAATATTAAAGGATTTTGTAAAATTTAAGCTTTCAAGGCTTTTTGAAAACAACCACATCTCGCGGATTTTCAGATCATTTTTAGTTGTTTTGTTTTTAATAGAGTTATAAAATGAATTTAATTTTGCTGCTTTTTTAACCATAACCTGCTCAAATAAAGAATCGTTATATCTACCCGCTAAATATTCGGATAAGTTGGAGGAATCGTTCTTTAGAAATTTTAATGTTGCTTTGTGTGCAACGAATTCTGCTAAATTTTCATTAAGATTCACCTTATTTGGTAAATAATAGGTAGCATGAAAAAGTTCATGAAAAAGCAAATTACAAAAACGTCCTTTTGAATAATTTAATGAGGAAGACATTAACGGATCGCTGAACCAGCCCAATGTGCTCCAGGCACTTACAGGTCTTATATCTGCATCATAGCCTCTGCATTTTAAAGAATTAAATTCCTTTATGGCAAATTCCTTTTTAAAAAAACCCTTATAACTCAATTGACCTAACAGCGGAAATTGCCAAAAATATTCCTTCAATTGAAATGGTTCAGATGCTGTAACCACCCATAAAACAGGTGATTGATCCTGATTGTAAATGGTGTTAAAATTAGAGGTTGGTTTGTAGCCTAAACTATCAACCGAATAATCTTTAATTAGTTTTATTAACTGTAGGTTGCTTTTTTGTTGAACAGTTAATTGGGTTTGATTTTCGTAATCAATAAATTTTTGAGTATTCAATAATACACTTAACTGGCCTTTAGCCTGGTAACCAAGATAAATAATAAGGTTTTTATGAAATAAGGAGTAGAATAAGAGTATAGCCAGGAAAAAGCTCAAACTAAGTCTGATCCATCTTCCAATAACACTCATGTTGATTGAAAATGCTTATCCAACAATTGACTGCTTTTATCTACAGAGGTTTTTAACCAGTTAAGATATACCTCCAACTTTTCTTCTTCAGTTAGTAAATAATTAGGGATGGTTTTACGAATACGTGTTGTTAATTCGTACATACACAAGGCAGCGCAAACACTTATGTTAAAACTTTCAGTAAAACCATACATTGGTATTTTCACAAAATCATCTGCCAATTGATACACATCACTTGAAATACCATCAATTTCAGTTCCAAAAACTAGAGCTGTTTTTTGATCAACAGGTAAGGTGTCTATTGTATATGCGTTAGTGTGTGGAGTTGTAGCAACAATTCTGAAACCTTGATTTTTTAAGTCCGTTAATGCTTTAATGGTGTTGTTGTCTGATTCTTTATGCCTGCGTATTGTTAACCAATTGCTGCTGCCCATGGCAACATCAGCACTAATTTTCAGACTATTTTTGTTTTCTATAAAATGTACGGTTTGTAACCCAAAACTCTCGCAACTCCTTAACACTGCGCTGGCATTATGAGCCTGGTATAAATTCTCCAAAACAATTTGCAAATAATTTGTACGATGGCTAATTACTTCATCAAATCTTTTTAATCGATTTTCTGAAACAAATTGTTTTAAGAAATTAATCTGTTCTATTGTTTGCTGCATCTGCATTATTGCAAAGTAAGCAAAAATTAAGGACGGTAAATAATCTTGTAAGTAAATTTAGTTTTTTTGGCTGGGGTTACTTTAAAATTAAACTTCTCTAAGGATTTAATTTCATTTTTTATTCGTTTTAATTCATCTTTCGAAAGATCACGTTCATCAACAAATTCAACAGCTGTAATTTTCTTTTCATCTGTAATTGTAATTAAGGCGTCAAAAGGCGAATTCAGTTCAATCAACTTCAATTTCTCTCTTAAGTCATAGATTAAAGCCTTATCACCGCCGAGGTAAAACAAATTACTTTCAGTTTCTCTTAAATCGTCTTCCGGTTTTACCACGCCGGGAGAGGCGGGTGCATATTGTACTTCTACTTCAGCATTACTCTTTTTGCTACTCTTTTCCTTGCGTTTAGATTCTTTTGCCAATCCATCCTTGTCTGAATACTCTCTAATACTGCTTGTTGTTTTAGCCACTGCTCCACCGGTCATAGCCTCAGATTTAGTATTATCAACTACGGCCATATCTGCGGATAATTCTTCCGCCTCAACATCCTTAATACTCTTTGAATCTTCTTTTACTTCGGCTAATTTTGCAGGTGGGCTTTCTAAAGGAGCTTGTTTTTGTGTAACAGCCTCATCCTTTTTACCTTCCGCTCTTTTTAATGGTTTTTTTTCAATTACTTGTTCTAAGTTTTTCGTTTCAGCTGTTGTTTCACTTACTGGCTCACTTGCCTTCACGTCTTCTCCTCCTGTTGCAGGCTTTTCATGTAATGCTAAATCGTTAGATTTTATTAATTCATTGGTTGGCAGAAACAATTTAATCAATAAGCCAAACGTAATAAGTAAAACCGCAGCAGCAGCCCAAACCAATGGTTTATTTGCTTTTTTTTGAAACAATATCTCCGCCTTTGCGTCAGTTTTCTTCTTTAATTCAATAAGTTCCTCTTTTGATGCAATCGATTCAAAGCCTTCCAATGCTTCTTTCTCAAATGCATCAGTGCCTGAAGAATTATCCAAAAAATCAGTTAATATGTCTTTATCTTGATCACTCATTTTCACTCGTAAGCTTAATTTTTAAATTACGTTTGCCGTTTTGGATGTGGCTTTTTACCTCATTATTGGTTAAACCAGTAATTACTTCAATTTCCTGATACGATTTGCTTTGGAGATAAAACAACTCGATACAAGCTTTTTGATCAGGATTTAATTGATTAATAGCCACTTCCAATTTATTAATTTGAGCTTCCTTTTCGTTGAGATGCTCGGGATTTGAAAAATCCATAATTAAAATGGAATTTTCCTTTAATTCAAGTTCCTTTTTAAGCTCACTTTGTCTTTTACGAAGCTGCATGAGGCAATAATTTTTACTATATACGTACAGCCAGCTCTTAAAATAGGCTATTTTATACTTTTTTAAATCCGTTAATAAATTAGAAAAAATCTGAATTACTGCGTCGCTGGCATCATCCTTGTTTTTTAAATACTTGATACACAAACCCAGAACCAAGTGGCTATATCGATTATACAACTCCCCTACAAATACGTTGTTATCGTTCTTTACATAACTATCAATCAGTTCTGCATCAGTAAAACTCTTGTATTTTTTAGCCTGAAACAAGGTATTAAGGTACAAATAAATAATTCGCTAAACAAGCATATAAAATTGCTATATTTGTTAATTAAACCGATTTATCAAACAGTTTAAAATAGTCATTCTCATTGTTTTTTGCCTGATCTCCTATCGATTTCAGCAACCGGGTAATTACGATGTGAATTCGAAATTTAAGGCTGTTTTTGTTTACAATTTTACAAGGTACTTTGATTGGCCTGAACAAAAGCGAACCGGAAATTTTATCATCCATGTAATTGGTAAAAACGACAACTTAATTTCTGAATTAAAGCAATTAGCTTCTAAGAAAAAGGTTGGTAATCAAGACATTGAAATAAAAAACACATCAGCGTTTGAAAATAGCGGAGCACATATTTACTATGTTATAGGTGAGTCTACAAAAATAACATCAGATGTAGCATCAAAAACAAAGGGAAAAGGCCATTTGGTAATTGGAGAATCACCAGGATCTTGCAAACAAGGTGCCAGTATTAATTTTATAACCATTGATAGTAAGTTAAAGTTTGAATACAGTAAAAACAATGCCGTAAAAGCAGGCTTAAAAACCAATGATGATTTTAAAGCATTAGCAATTACGTTAGATTAAAGAAAATGAAAAGGTTGCGTAAAATACACATACTTCTACTGTTCAGTATCATGTTGCTGACTAGTGGCAGTGTTTTGGCACAAATTAGCGCATTTAATAGAGCCCAAAAACTCTATGGTGAAAAAAATGCCGAAGCTGCCAAACCAATTATTGATAGCGCCATTTTAAATTCTGAAACAGGCAAAATGTATGAAGTACATACACTTAAAGCCTACATTTATTTTGAGATTTACAAAAAAACTGACAAAGAAAAACTAAATTCTCCAACTAGAGATAGTGTACTTAATGCTGTCAAAGTTTCTAATTCATTAAAACCTGATACGACATACAAAGCAAATAATGCAAAACTAATTAATGCTATTATAGCTCATTATAGAAATATGAGTGTTAAGGCTTTAAATGAGAGTAGTCTAAATTACACGCTTAGCGTTTCGGCTCATGAAAAATTTAAAGAATTAAGCAAAAACAATGTGCCAAATTTTAATGCTAATAATGCTGATATTGAATTTTACAATACCGTTGGTGGCTTATATGGTGAATTGAGCAACAAGACATCCAAATTTGAAAAAGAACGTGAGATTGCTAAAACTGCATTATTAAAGGTTTTAGACCTAGATCCTAAAAACGAAGCTGCAACATTTAACCTTGGCATTTTATACTATAACCTTTCGGGGAACATAGTAAAAGAAATGGCTGATGATTTAAATATTGGTAACATAGACGCTGTGCAGGATAACTCAAAAAAATTAGCTAAACAGGCTGAACAACTCTTGCTAAAAGTTGCAAACTCACCTAAATACAAAAAAACAGTTACTGAAGCCTTGTATTACACGTATCGAAATTTATTAGATGCAGCTAAATTAGAGGAATACAGAAAAAAATGTGTTGAACAAAATATTAAACTAGATTAAGCCATGAAATTTACAATTGGAAGAAGAATTGGATTGGGCTTTGCTACATTGATTGTTTTAACATCTATTGCCTTTATCCTTACAATTTATACCTTAAGTGACAGTAAAAATAAAACTGAATTAGTTGTAGGCCAGGTAACACCATCCGTTTCCGCACTAAAGGAACTTAACTTATTATTACAACGATCACACACGAACATATCAAAATGGTTTTATAGTAAAAGTTTTAATGATTTAGATTTCAGAGATGAACTGAAACATATTATCGATCAAGAGTACCCCCTCAAAAAAAATCAACTAATCGATCTGTCTAAAGAATGGAGTGCAGATGAACAATCACAGCTTAAAAACATATTCAGTCGGATAGAAACTTTATTTAAAGTTTATAAAAACGATATTATGAAAGAGCTCAATTCAACTGAAAAGTATGAAGATGCTAGCATTTATTACCTCGTGCGTTTACCTTATGAAGACAGTGAGTTAAGCATTAAAACTATTTATAAAAATCTTAATTCCTTAATTGAATTAAAACAAAATAACGCTGAAACAGTAAAAGAACAAATGTTTAGTTCGTTTAATTTTTTAAATCGATTTGTTCAATTATTGGGTATAGCTTTAATTATCGGAGGTATTCTAGTTGCTGTTTTCACAACCCGTTCTATTACTATTCCAATTCAAAAGCTAAAGAAAATTTTGCAATCCATGAGTTTAGGTATTGTACCTAACGAAATTATTAGACCAAGTAACGATGAAATTGGTGATATGGGTATTGCTTTGAATGACCTTGTACAATCAGTTAAAGAAACCACCAATTTTGCCAAGGAAACTGGTAGCGGAAATTTTAGCGCTGATTTTAAACCACTGAGTAAAGACGATACGCTTGGGCAAGCTTTGTTGTTGATGCGGGATAATTTAGCTGAGAACGAACTATCCCTCGAAAGGAAAGTTGCAGAACGGACTGAAGAAGTAGTAAGACAAAAAGAAGAAATTGAAGTTAAAAACAGTGAGTTAGTAATACTTTATAAACAAGTAACCGATAGTATACATTACGCGAAGCGTATCCAAGAAGCAATTTTACCTACTCAGGAATATATTAACCAGGTATTACCCGATAATTTTGTTCTTTATATGCCTAAAGACATTGTAAGCGGTGATTTTTACTGGATTACAAAAAAAGAAAATAAGGTTTACTTTGCGGCTGTTGATTGTACAGGCCATGGTGTACCGGGTGCTTTTATGAGTTTAGTTGGACATAATATTCTTGAGGACATTATTAATAACAGTAGTTTAAATCAACCTGCTGAAATTATGAATGCATTAAGAGATGGCGTTATTAAAGCACTTAATGCGGAAAATAATCAAGATACTAAAGACGGAATGGATATGACCTTGTGCTGCATAGATTATGCAACATTAGAATTACAGTATGCGGCTGCATTTAATCCACTTTATCTTGTTCGCAATAATGAGCTTAAACAATATGATGCGAACAAATTTCCGATTGGAAAGTTTTTAGGTGAAAAACAAAATTTTACCAATCATACTATTCAATTACAAAAAGGTGATCAATTATTTTTATTTAGCGACGGTTATGCTGATCAATTTGGAGGACCAAGAGGTAAAAAATTTATGGTGGGTAATTTCCGTAGATTACTGTTAAACATAAGTCAGTTATCGTCCAAAGAACAGCGTCAAAAACTAGAATCAACCTTGTCTGATTGGCAAGGCATTCAAGACCAAGTTGACGATGTGTTGGTAATAGGCCTAAAGATCTAACACTAAACATAGAGACTAATAATTTATAATAACAACCCAATCTGTTCAATATAAGAACACAACAGTAACATGAAACGCAGCATTAATTTTCTTACGCTAATCTTAACTATTGCCTTAATTCAGCTAAAGGCTCAAAAAAAACAAACCAATTTAATTGGGAGCTCTGCAGTTAGTGGTCAATCGGTTATGGCCACAACCTTTTTATTTGACAATCCAATTTACAGGATGACTGCAGATAGTATAAGCAATAGCATTTATTTTACAACACGTAAATATGATCTTGCAACTAAACGTTTTACCAGCATTGGAGCGTGTGGTAAACTTGAAGCAGATGAAGACTCGCTTCACTGGTTTAAAAATGTGACTCAATTTGAAATTAATAATACCACTCCTTTATTAATTCTTTCAAACTCGAATAAAAGTAGTGGATACAATAAATCATTTGGTTATGATCAGATTAATTTTCCTGGGAAAATTGTTCATGTTAACGAGAAACTAAACGTTGTGCTAATGATTTCGAATAACGTTAATCAACTATACGCCCATGAACTAACAACAGGAAACTTCCTTTGGAGCACTTCACTTTATAATGAAAATAATTGGAATGATCTAATCTATTTAAACGACAGTACAATTATTGTGGCCGCAAGTGGTTTAACCAGCATTAACTTGAAAAAAGGAAAAAATTGGGAAATTAACCTTGAAACTAGCGCCAAACCTAAGGGGCCAACTGTAATATGCGAAAACCCATTGATTAATAAAGCCCAAATTCAGTGCATTGAAACCTCAACCATTGTTAATCAGATAACTAATTTGGCATCCAACATACTAGTTGAGAATTCAATTATTTATTTTGCAGATAAAAATTCGTTAAGTGCGATCGACTTTGAAGGTAAACTTATATGGCAACAGAATTTAAAAAACTATGGACTTTCTCAAAGTATTATTTCCATTATCAATGGTGAGCTATTGCTTTTTAATTTAGGCAAAGCGCATTATGGCGAGAATACTATTGTACATGGTAAACCTTTTCTCATTAAACTTGATAAAACAACAGGTATCATCATCTCTAACCAAAACAGTAAATTAGAAACAGTTTTTGACTTTGTAAAATTAAACCACGTTGTTTTATTCGCAAATAAAAAAGCCATTTCAACTACTGATATAACTAATGCTCTTTTTGAAAGTATAATTGAACTCGATGAAGTAAAATATGGTCAGTTTAAGTCGTTTATTAATCCGGGCGAATATTATGCTGAGCGCGAAGGTCATATCGTTCCTCTTAGTTTTATTAATTCTCAATTAATCTTTTTTGTTACCAATAATGATAAAGTTTATGGGGTTTCAAATCATAAGATTGAATATGAATACCATTTTACGGAGCTTTATAAAAAACAATTTGATGTTAACAGCGCTGTTCTATTAAAAAGTGGACTAAAACACTTCTTAGTATCAAAAAATTATGAACTTTTAACCACTATCAACTCTGAAGAAACACCATTGTTTCTAAACAACAAATTGTTTTTCTCAGATAAAAAGAAATTACACATAGTTTCCTTTCAAAACAAGTAAACATTCTAGAAAGAAATTTGTTATTAGTCTATGATTGAATTTAGTATCATTTGTTTAACTTTTATCCTGACAGAATTTTCTGCATGGGCTAATCATAAGTTTATAATGCATGGATTCATGTGGTACTTTCATTCAGATCACCACAAAAAAGATCACGAAAGTTGGTTTGAACGCAATGACTTGTTCTTTTTGATTTATGCTGTGCCAAGTTGGCTTTGTATTATGTTAGGCATGATGAATGGATATGCCTGGTATACCTGGGTAGGATTTGGAATTGCTTTATATGGTTTAGCATATTTTTTTGTTCACGATATTATTATTCATCAACGTTTTAAAATTTTAACCAAATCAACTAATTTGTACGTGTTAGCTCTGAGGAGGGCACACAAAATGCATCATAAACATATAGGAAAAGAAGATGGTGAAAGTTTTGGAATGTTGTTTATACACCCTAAATACTTTTTAGAGGCGAAAAAATTAAAAGGATCGGCTTCAAAATAAATTGAGCAACCACCAAACATACGATTATATCATTTTAGGTTCAGGTTGTGCAGGCTTAAGTTTAGCTCTGAGATTAAGTGAATCTAAGATACCCTTTAAAAAAATACTAATTATTGATAGAGAGGTTAAGACAAAAAATGACAGGACATGGTGTTTTTGGTCAAAAGAGAAAGAAACCTGGTACACTAAATTAGCATCTAAGAATTGGAATCAGTTTAATTTTTATACTGAAACGTTAGAATACACTGTAAATCTTTCTCCATATAAATATTACCATTTAAAATCAAAAGACTTTTATGACTATTGTATCGGTAAATTAAAAAACGATCAACGTTTTGATTTTGCTACGGACACTATAAAACAATTAGTTCAATCAAATGGAAAAGTGGAAGTAGTTTGTCAAAGGAATACATACCATAGCCAATACGTTTTTAACAGTGCTTTTAGGAATCAAAACATTAAACCGGATCATGTTAACTATGTTCAGCACTTTTTAGGTTGGGTAATTAAAACTAACGAGCCTAAATTCAAGGAATTTCTTCCAACCTTTATGGATTTTAGAGTACCACAGCAGGATGATTGTAGGTTTTGTTATGTTATCCCCTATTCTGAAACAGAAGCCTTAGTAGAATATACGGGGTTTTCACCAACAACGTGTGAAAAAGAAGTTTACGAAGAAGCCTTAAAAAATTACATCTCCGCTCAGCTAATGATTGAAGATTATACTGTACTTGAAACAGAATATGGTGAAATTCCGATGGCGCAAAGTAAGTTTGTAAATCCCTTCGGTGGGAATGTTATAAATATTGGAACAGCGGGCGGAAGCAGCAAGGCAAGCACCGGCTATACGTTTATCTTTATCCAACGACAAGTAGAAGAATTAATTAAGCGTATAGAAAATAAGCAAAACTTAATTGGAGTTAAAACCACGAAAAGTAAGTATAGTTATTTCGACTCTGTTTTTTTAAAAGTATTAGCATCAAAAAAAATAAACGGAAAACAATTATTTCAAACCTTGTTCAAGTATAATAAACCTGAAGAATTGTTAGCTTTTTTAAATGAAGAATCTTCAGCCATAACAGATTTAAAAATAATGAACTCGGTACCAAAAGATATTTTTATACCGATTGCCTTAAAGCAATTGATCCGCAGCTAAAGGATTACGCTTAATTTTAAAAACAATGTAATAGGACATAAAGACCAGTATTAGCGCTCCGTACGTTATTATTTTGTAGTGCTCGTAGTAATGGTTGAAATGCCCCAGCAACAATCTTAAATTAAAACATAAAAAAACAGTTATTAGAAGATAAACTATCCGTTTCTGTTTAAACAAAAGGTAATACAAAAAGCATAAAAGTGCTAACGGCAAACAAAGCACAAAAGCATAATGTTGCTGGTGGGGAAAAATAAGCGGAACGAGGGCCAAAACAAATGCATATTGCAATTCTGTTTTAAAAAAAACATAGTTTTTCTTAAAAAATGGTTTACTAAGAAATACTAATACACTTGAAATAAAAAATAATCTAACGCAAAGGATCACCCATTTTAATGTTGCCAAGTCCACATCTAATAAATTTCGTTTGAGTGGAAGTTTATATGCTTGCCTGGTTTCTTCAACCAATAAAGTAGAAAGCAACGTTGTTAAACTATGGAAGCTTCGCTCATCAACATCTAATATGTGATTATTTGCCATCGGATTAATTAAATTCCACCAACTCTGAAGCAGTAAATTATAATATGACTGATCCAAAATCAAATACGGAAATAACAAAAGTACAGCATAAAAAATCAGGATTAATAAACACGCTTTCCATTTGCCATTGAAGAATAAAACAGGAAGGATAACAATAGGCATAATTTTGATATTTACAGCCAATCCAATTAGAAACGCTCCTGAAACGGTTTTTTCATTATAGATCAACCTCAACCCATAAATACTAGCCCATAAAAGAAACAACGTAATTTGAGAATTATGAATATTCTGTAATACAAAAGAAAGACAAAAAATAATCGCAAAACCAAAAATAATCCATTTGTACTTCAAAATACCGGCACGGCTTAAAACAAAATCATTCAGAAGATATAAAAGGTGAACGAAGCATAAAAAATTAATGTACAGCCAACTAAATTTTACTATATAAAAATTAAATCCTGTGAACAATTTTAAAAACAAGGCAAAAAATACAGAGTAATAGTAATGATATCCATCAATATAGGCTATTTGATATATATCCTTCTGAGCAACCAGATCTGAAGCTGCACTCATGTAAATACCAAAATCGCTTTGACCGGTGGTTTCATTAGCACACAAAATAATGCCTACCACACCTAGTATTAACCAAATATATTTTTCTATTTTTAGAGTCAACTTATTATCCAAATATAATTGAATTTAATGAACCGCTTCCTAAATCATTCTTACAATTTTTTAGTTGCAGACTATAGGCTTTTAAACAGAGGTCTTTTGTTTTCGAAAGTGCTATTTGGATTTGTAGTTTTGAAGTGTTGCTATTGGCTCTTTAATTTTGATTCACAGTTTTCAACAGTTTTGCATATTAATAATACTATTCCAACAATTGGTACTGTTAAAGATTTTGCATTCCTTTTGACCCATTTAGCCAATTCAAAAATTAACTTTCTTGTAATAGTATTTGTATTTCTTAGTTCAATTTCTTTGATTTTACTAAAACGGAGTGTCATTTGGTTGAGAGTTTTAGTTTGGTTGGCCGTAGTTAATCTGCATAATTTTACTTTCGTTAGTTTAAGTGGCGGAGATTATCTACTTAATCAGTTTTTATTTTTTAATTGCTTCATTGGCACTTACTCAAATAAAAAATTCCATTGGGCGAATGACTTTAAAGTGATATTTCATAACATAAGCACTATCAGTTGTATGGTTTTACTTTGCTTAGTCTATCTAACCTCCGGTTTATCCAAAATTCTTCAGGGAGATTGGCAAAACGGAACTGCTGTTAATTTTATTCTAAACGCAAAACACTATAGCTTGCCCTGGTTTTATGAAACAAAAGGTTTTAGTTGGATAAACTACTTTGTGATTCTGTTTCAATTAACTTTTAGTTTAGGGATAGGTTTTAGGGTAAGTAGTAAGTACTACTTAATGAGTGGTATACTTTTTCATTTGAGCATTTTTGTGATAATGGGCTTACTTAATTTCAGCGTATTAATGCTTATTCCGTACTTATTGTTTTTTGACACTAAATTTCCCTTTGGCATGACAACAAAAAAAGCCGGTAAATAATTACCGGCTCAAACAAAGTACAACAAACAACTATTTCTTTGTTTTTTTGGATCTCTCTTCTTCAAACACTTCAACACTCGCTGCGCTATTCATAGCAAGTTTTGTTTGCAAATCTTTCACTTGTTTCTTTAAGTCGTAGATAGTTTTATAAACCTCATCCATTTCTGTTTTAAAAACTATTGGATAATTTGCATATAATCCTTCGAATTGTTTTTCAAAATGTGACTTAACATCCATGCTCAGGCTTAATGCTTCAGCTTTAATTTTGCTAAATGCATCACTTGCAAAAAGCTCAGTGAACATATGCTCATTAGTTTTAACCCAATCATCATATAATTCTTGAGCGTTTGGAGCGTTTTTATATGACTCAGGGTTAGTTAATAAGTCGCTATATTTTTTAGCTACAGATTCAACACTCTTTTGGGTAGTGTTTTGTAATTGAAGTTGTAACTCAGCTTGTTTAAAACTATAATCAAACATTTTATCCATTAAATTGATTGTAGCTTCAACATGTTCTTTTTCCTTACCAGCAGCAGTAAGCTTTAATAACGGTTCGAAAAATTTAGAAAAATTATTATTTGCCTTACTATAGAATTCTTTTGCGTGTTCTAAATTAGCTTCAGTTGTAAACATTTTAGGCATTTCCATATTCATGCTTTTTAAATGTTCAAAATACTGCTTGCTTAAACCTTGTTGGTTTACAAAGTAATTGTGGATTTGATTCATTCCATTATCAAGAACTTCTTTAACAGATGAACCATTGTATAAATTAGAGAATAACTGCTTGCTTAAAACATTATAATGATCAGCATTAAAATAATTTTTGAAAGCATCTAAGTTAAATTGTCCTTTTTGCATTGCATCAGCCATTGGCGCAAAAAACTCTTGCATTTTAGCATAAACCTGATTGCCTTGCATGTAGTTAGAGAATACATCTTTATTAAAGCTACCGTTCATGGTTTTGCTTAAATTGTCATAAGCACTGTTCAATGTGTTCATCCAAGTGTTATACACATTTGTATAAGCAGTGTTCATTTGACCAAAATTTTGCATGTAATCCTGAGCAGGTTTACCAAAATTTTGGTAGCTGTTGTAAATGCTTTGATTAAAATCAGTCATTTGTTTAGCATAAGATGCTTGTTGGTTGAACCAATTTTTAAAAAATTCAGTTGGATTGTTATTAGAATTGTTGAATAAGTTAGATGAATTGTTTTGCATGCTATTTAAAACATTCATTTGTTTATCCATAAACTCCTTAAAAATATTCTGGCCTTCGTGCATAGCATTGCCATTTGAGAAAGCATTTTGAAATTTCTTAGCAGAATCCATCCAGTTATTTAAAAACTGAGCTTGAGTTTCAGCCATCGAATCAATAATAGGGTTGTTGGTTTTCATATTTATCTTTTTTATTATTTACAAAATCAAGGTTTTCGTGTAAAAATATGATATTCAAATGTTTACAACGGTTTTTTAATTTCTGTGCAAATATACGGATTTAATCGTAAATTTTTTATGTTTTGTCGATTAAATTATTGTTAAAAATGAAAAAAAGCCGCCTAAACGATTTAGAATCCGTTTATAATACGTTAGTTTTGGCTAAAATGACCACCAACATGCTTAAAATTAATAAACCTAATAAGGTATTAGTTATGCGCTTTTGCTTAATAGAATATAATAAGTCACCAATAAACACACTTAATGGAAATGATAATATTATTAAGATGGACGTACTGTTAGACCCCCCGGCAAATAAATTAAATAATGAAAAAAACATACTCCATAATAAGATGCCGCGGATCTTTTGTTTTTTTACTGTATTACCCATACCTGTTAGTAACAAATATATTATTGACACCGAAAACAAAACAGACAAGAGTGCTAAAATAGCGTAATAGTACTCGCTCATTTGAGGGTATTTTAATGAATTAAAAAACTCCTTTGTTGCAAATATAAAGTACCATTGATTAAAATTGGTAAGGTATGCAACACACTCAAACATAAATAGCGGCGCTAAAAAACCAAGTATAATGGTAGCCAGCTCCTTTAAATTAAAGGGACGTAAAACCAACCAGCCAATCAAAAAAAGCGGGAAATAAATTATACTTAAAGTAGTTATAAATGCCGAAGCGCTTAACCAAAATGAAGCAACAAACAAATCGCTCAAAACATTGTCCTTTCTATAAGTTCCTATTAATCTTAAAACACTGTACAAATAAAATCCATTTGTAATAAATTGCGATACAATTTGTTTTGAATGACAGCAAACCAGATTAATACAGAGAAATAAGAATAAGCTATAGATATTCGTTTTATCTACCAACTCTTCCTCTACACTTATTTGATAGACCAAATAGGCAGCCACAACAATTAATAAACCATTAATGCTTACAATAAGCACTTTACTGCTAATTTTTGAACTGAAATAATTGTAAAAAAGATCAGGATAAAACAAACTTTCCGGTTCCTTAATTGCTAACAACGAGGCAATTAAAAAACTGATAATCAAAGCGATACACAAAAATAATCCGCCCCTTAAACCTTTATTTAAAACTCCTGCAAACAAATTTTTTTATTTAAACTATTTACTTATTTTTGTGCTGTAAACTTACTAATATTTAAAGAAATGAACGCATTAATGATCAGTTTAATAATTACTTGGACAGATGTTTTTGAAGGAATTGGAAGATTCTGTCAGTGGACTTTTAAAGGTATGCGTGCTTTAGGCCAAATGCCTAACGTATTAATTTCTATTTTCGTTATTGGTATGCTTGCATATTGGACAATTAAACTTATGAAGTACAGAAAAGTTGCTCAACGCAATGGTACAATAGAATAATATTTTTATTGAATTAAAAAAAAGAGATACTCAAAAGGTATCTCTTTTTTTATTGCCTTTATAACAAGTCGTTTGCCAAATTTGCCAGCTCACTTCTCTCTCCTTTTTCTAGGGTTATATGAGCATAAAGTGCTTGGCCTTTTACCTTTTCAATCAAATAACTTAAACCATTACTTTGCGCATCCAGGTATGGCGTATCAATTTGATTAATGTCTCCGGTAAAAACAATCTTAGTATTTTCACCTGCTCTTGTAATAATCGTTTTTACTTCGTGTGGCGTTAAATTCTGAGCTTCATCTACAATAAAGAAAACATTACTCAAACTTCTACCTCTGATATATGCTAAAGGACAAACAACTAATTTTTGCGACTCTACCATTTCATTTAATTGTTTGTGCTCCTTATCCTTTTCGCTGAATAAACTTCGGATATACTTTAAATTATCCCAAAGCGGCTCCATGTAAGGATTTAATTTACTATTTACATCGCCAGGTAAGTAGCCAATATCTTTGTTACTAAGCGGAACGATTGGTCTTGCCAGATAAATCTGATGATAATTTCTACGTTGCTCCAATGCTCCTGCTAAGGACAACAATGTCTTTCCTGTTCCTGCCACACCTTGTATAGAAACCAGTTTAATGTCTGGATTCATAATAGCATCAATAGCAAAGGTTTGTTCGGCATTTTTAGGTATAACACCAAATGCAGCAGATTTAACAACTCTTTTTAAAGTGTCGTCTTCAGCATTATAGCGTGTTAATACACTGGCAGACCCATTTTTTAAAATATAGTAATGATTAGGTAACGGTTTAAGTTTTTTCAATGCCGCTGTTGCTTTAGCCTCACCTTGATTATAAATACTACTAATACTATTAGCGTCTACCTTTTGAACTTCACTTCTGCCATTGTATAATTCATCAACTGTTTTGATTTTACCTGTTTCGTAATCTTCAGCATTTAAGTTTAAACTTTTTGCTTTAATTCTTAAGTTAATGTCTTTGGTAACTAACACAACTTTTCTGCCAGGGTTCGTTTCAACCGTATATAAAGCAGTGTTTAATATACGGTGATCTGCTTTTCGGTCGTCAAATATTTTTTCGGCATTTATTTTACTTGAAAAATTCATTTCAATTTTAAACTTACCTCTGGTAGGTCCGTTTATAGGTGTCCAATCTTGCAAAGTGTTTTTACCGCTTAGAGAGTCAATGTATCTTGTAAATTCTCTCGCTGAAAAGTTTTTCGTGTCATTTCCTTTCTTAAAATTATCGAGTTCTTCAAGCACAGTAATTGGTATCACGACATCATGTTCTGCAAAATTTTTAATAGCATAATGGTCGTAAATGATTACAGAGGTATCGAGTACAAAAATTTTTTTTGCACCCGAACTTGTTTTAGTCTTTTTAACAGGCATAACTAATTTTAATTGATTCAGCTAAAATTAATTTTTGCAGGTCATCTTTTCAAAACTGCTTTGGTTTTGTTTGAACAAAAATTTGTTAGTAAAACAATGTTTAATTTAACTCTCGTAAATAAAGCTGCACCGTGTTTTCCAAACCTAAATACAATGCATCGCTAATTAAAGCATGCCCTATGCTCACTTCTAATAAGTTAGGTAGATTTTGTTTGAAATATTTTAGATTTTTAAGGTTTAAATCATGGCCGGCATTTAATCCAAGGTTTAAACTAGCCGCCTTATTTGCGGCTGCTATAAATTGTTTAATTGCCTCGCCTTTATTTACCTCAAATAAATTAGCATAACTCTCCGTATACAATTCAATTCGGTCGGTTCCTGTATCCTTTGCGCCGGAAACCATTTCCTCCAATGGATCTACAAATATACTGGTGCGAATTCCTTCGTTTTTAAATACTTCGATTATCTCCTTTAAATACGACTGGTTACCATTTGTATCCCAACCGTGATTGCTTGTGAGTTGATTTTGTGAATCCGGAACCAAGGTAACCTGAGTCGGTTTTACACTTAATACCAAATCCACAAATTTTTTCTCTTTCGGATTTCCTTCAATGTTCAATTCTGTGGTAACAACCTTTTTCAGTTCTAAAACATCTTTATAGGTAATATGCCTTTCATCAGGGCGAGGATGTACTGTAATACCCTGAGCGCCAAATCGCTCAATACTTATGGCAGCTTCAATAACATCCGGAACGTTATGTCCACGTGCATTTCTTAAAGTTGCGATTTTATTGATGTTAACGCTTAGTTTTGTCATTTTTTAACGCTGTAAAGCTAACTAATTATTTCTTACTTTTGTATAAAAGGAAGCATATGTTAGTTGGGAATTTTATAACAGACGAGATACCACCGCTGAAGGTTACGGACACTGTTGAGATGGCACTTGATTGGATGGAGCAGTTCAAAGTATCACACTTAGCTGTAGTTAATAATAAAGAATTAATAGGTGTGGTTTCTGAAAATGAATTAATGGATTATGAACATCCGGAAGAAACAATATCTGAAGGAAAAGTAAATTTTATTAAACCCATTTTATACGCTCACCAACACACTTATGATTTAGTGAAATTAATGGCAAGTTTTAACTTAACATTAATTCCTGTTCTGGATGATAAAGAGCAATACAAAGGGTGCATTACATTAAAAGGAGTTATTCAAAACTTAAGTGAAATGACGGCTGTACAAAACCCAGGTGGCGTTATTGTACTTGAACTAAATCAAAATGATTATTCTGCTACTCAAATTAGTAGTATTGTGGAAGGTAACGACTCTAAGCTTCTTAGTTTACATATCTCTTCCATCCCGGACAGCACAAAAATGGAAGTTACTATAAAAGTGAACAGAGAAGACCTTTCGGGATTATTACAAACTTTTGCAAGATACAACTACACCGTAAAGGCAAGTTTTAATGTAGGTGATCATCACGAGAGTTTAAAAGACCGCTTGAGTGAATTTATGCATTACCTAAACATATAATGTTAGGATATTACCTTTAGCCAAAACAATAGTAATAAGGTGCCGCCAACCAAAATGCGGTAAACTCCAAACCACTTAAATCCAAATTTATTTAAAAGGTTTATAAAGGTTTTAATAGCTATTAATGCTACAATAAAAGCTACTGCATTTCCGAACAGTAAAATCCTTATTTCATCGCTACTTATGGCAATACCGTCCTTGTAAAAATCAAGTAATTTTTTGAGTGTTGCTGCAGCCATTGTTGGTACTGCTAAAAAAAATGAAAACTCGGCAGCAGCCTGACGTGTTAACTTTTGACTCATTCCACCAATAATTGTACTGGCGCTTCTGCTCACTCCTGGAAAAAGTGCTAAACATTGAAATGCCCCAATCTTCAATGCTGTTAAATAAGAAACGTCGTCTCCGTTACTAATGGTCGGGTTCTTAAACCACTTATCTACAAACACCAAAACTATTCCTCCAACAAACAATGCAACAGCAACTCCATAAATGTTTTCAAGCTGTGCATCTATCCAATCACCCAAAAGTAACCCTGCTATAGCGCTAGGAATAAAAGCAACAACCAATTTAAAATAAAAGCCCACAGATTTAAAAAAATGTTTGAAGTATAAAATAACAACACTCAAAATTGCTCCCAATTGTATTGCAACAGTAAATAATTTTACAAAATTAGTTGGCTCTACACCAAGCAATGCCGTTGTTAGCATCATGTGGCCGGTAGATGAGATTGGTAAAAATTCTGTAATTCCTTCAACAATTGCAATTAATAATGCTTCAAAGTAAGTCATGGTCTCTTCTCGTTAAGTTTTAGTAGTTGATTGTATATATTAAGGTATTTTACGATTGCCTGATCTTTATCAAAATTAGTTTCAGCAATAAGCCTGTAATTAGCTGGAGGAAGAGAATTAAATTCTTGATAGGCTTTTAGGTAGCTATTATCTATTAACTCATTAATTAAAACACCCCCGGCATTATTCTTGAAAAAAATATCATTATCACCTATTCCTGAATTGGTAATAATAGGCACGTTAACAGCCCAGCTTTCTGCCATCTTTGTTGGTGATGACGCTGTTTTAGAAAAGGTGTTTTTTATAAAGAACAAACTAGCTGTGGCCATACTCAAATAGCCAGGTATCATATTGTGACTCGCACTGATTGTTTGAATAGCTTTTGAATAATTTTCAGACAAACCATTTAACAAATCATTTACAGCAAGCTTATCTCTTGTAATAATTAATAATTTAAAATGTTTGTCCTGATCGTGCCAAACTTTAAAACATTTTATTAATTCCATAGTAAGATACCAGGTACCAACAGAACCAACATAAACCAGCAACTTATCGTCCGGATTATAGCCTAACTGTACTTTGGAACTAATTTGATTTTGAGGCACAAAGCTTTTAAGATCAACACAACATGGTATTATTGTAATTTTATCTTCCTTTACACTAAATTTCTTTGTTATGTATTTTTTACCGTTCTCTGTTAAGGATACAATATGAGAAGACATCTTGAAAAATTGGCGTTCTTTGTACTTAAAGTAGCGATAAAGTAATTGATGCAATAAATTGTTTTTTTTCCAGATTCCGCCTTCCAATCTCTCATCTGCCCAAAACCCTCTCATATCAAATATAAACGGTATGTTGGTTGTTTTCTTAAAATGTAATCCTATCAAAGTAGCCGGGTAACTGCGGCAATGAATTAGTTGAACGGGTTTTAACTTAACAATATCTTCGGCTTTTTGCTTTAGTTGTTGAAGGTAGCCGAACTTTGATTTGAAACCGGATTGCTCCTCAAAGTATATAAACTCCCATTTAATATCGTTTGCTTGAAGCAGTTTTGCAATAGAATCGGACTCTTTCTGATATCTTTCTTTTTTTTCGCAACTTAGAATAGTAATAGCATACTCCTTTGAAATTCCAATTAGGTAGGGCAATATTTGTGACTGACCTAGTGGGTCTGTTAAGCCATCAAAAGAAATAAATAATGTTTGAACCCTTATAACCATCAATCTGAGAAAATTAGTAAAATAAGCTGTTTCTATTTCTGCAAAATAATATTTTTATAAACCTAGGTGGTTTGAAAGTTTATTTTAGATACTTAAAATATACTTTATGAACTGCCTTTATCCATTCTTTTCGATTAGGGAAATTCTTATAATTCTTTGGTTGCTGCTTTAAATAATGTTCCAATTCCTCGGAACTAATTTCTAATTTTTTAGAAACAAAAAGTTTATATTCCTCAACCCACTTGTGATCAAAAGGAGGTATGCTTAAATGTTTCAAAGCCTCTTCTCGCTTTAAATAGCCTGCCACTATTAAAGATGAGTAAGTTGCCCGGCGGTAATCGTAATTATATTTAGTTGGCATAACGTAGGATTGCCAAAACGCTGTAATTCCACTTTCATGATGTTTATTATTCGGGTATTCGACACCAATATTACCTAAATCTTTAGCTGTTAGGCTTAAGGGGTTATAATTCATGTAATTTAATGGGTACACAAATTTTAAGCCTTTATAGTACTTGTAATACACTTCTTTAATTACATCGATAATGGGTGTATTCTTAATAGCAACCTTGGAATAGTTTTTAACGATTGTTTTATAATAATAGGTATCCTTTAAAACATGATAGCCCCATGTTAAAGGCAAGATCCCTTCGCTTGCATAATTACCGGCCGAAACAATATACTTAATGTTATGTTTAGAAGCTAACTTATATAATCCTGCTGAAATTGCTAGGTCCGTTGGCATTTCAAAATCAACCGTAGATGATTTTAAAAAGGCCACTTGAATTTGTTTAAATTCATTCCAATCTAACACTAAGCTTTCATAATCAAGATTATATTCAGTAGCAACCTTTTTAATATTTGAAACAGCCAACTCAGTGTTCCAACCATTATCAATGTGAACCAATAATGGTTTTAGGCCCCATTCTATACACTTAACGATTAAATATGTACTATCTTTTCCTCCGCTTGTGCCTATTAAACAATTATACTTTCCAGATTGTGATTTAATTGTTTTGATTAAATCATTTAATTTTCGTTGTGGCGAATTACGATCAATTTGACCAATGGTTTCTTTTAATTCTTTACAATGATGGCAAACACCCGATTCGTCAAACTGAATGTCGTCATCAGAGGTATCCATTACACACACATTGCATATTTGATATCGAGACAATAGAATTGATAACAATATATGTAATATATTTTAATATTTTTGTTTTATCTGAATAAAATTTAAAACTTGAACGAATATAAATGAGGTACCTTTTAAGTATATTTGACATTTTGTTGCCGCCCATTTATTTTTTGGTTATATACTATGCTGCAAAACAGCATGAAAATAAAAAGAAAACTCTTAACCCTGAATATGCCTTTTTTACAATTGGACTAGTAGTTCGAATGGTGGGCGCTATTGCATTAGGCATAATTTACTTTTTTTATTATGATGGTGGTGATACTACCAATTACTACCAGAGCGCAGAGGTTTACAGACAATTATTTTTTAAAAACTGGCGTTACTTTTTTGAAGCTGTTTTTGCTGATGAAAATTTCAATAATTGGGGATTTTTTGATGAAAAAACTGGAATTCCAGAGTATAGACATCATGACCAATACGCCTTCTTTATTGTTCGTTTATTAATACCAATTGCTTTTCTATCATTTGGAAGTTACTTTGTAGCTGCTTTACTAACAGCCACTGTAACTTATTTTGGAGTATGGAAACTTTATACACTTTTTGTTAATGAATTTCCGGAGCCCAAAAAACAATTAGCTTTTGCTATCTTATATTTTCCATCTTGCGTTTTCTGGGGAAGTGGGATCATGAAAGATAGTTTTACACTTTCTGCCGTTGGTTGGTATACTTATGGCTTCTATCATTTCCTAATAAAAAAAGAAATTAAACTAAAATATATTTTGCAAATCATTATAAGCGCATTTATCATTTTATCAGTTAAACCATACATTTTATTGGCGCTTTTACCCGGCAGTTTAATATGGTTTGGTAATGATGCTGCTGTTAAAATTCATAACAAGATTTTAAGGTTTCTATTTGCTCCAATGTTGTTGCTTTTATCTGCCGGTTTAGCTTACTTTTTCATTAATCAGTTAGGTGAGGGTTTAAATTTATACCGTATTGATAAAGTTTTAGATAGAGCTGCAATTGTGCAAAAAGACATGAAGGCTGAATATTATGGTGGGAAGACTTTTGATATTGGAGAATTTGAACCCACTTTAGCTGGTGTTTTGGAGAAGGCTCCAATTGCGGTTTATTCAGGCATATATCGACCAGCTTTATGGGAAGTAAGAAACATTGTAATGCTAATAGCAGGATTTGAAAATTTATTTTTAGTAGGTTTAACAATTTATTTATTGTGGAAATACGGATTTATTAAATTATTAAGGACTATTGCTAAATATCCGCTAATCCTTTTTGCAATTTTATTTTCGATATTTTTTGCATTTTCAGTTGGATTAACGGTAGCAAACTATGGTTCTCTAGTTAGGTTAAGAATTCCGGAGTTGCCCTTTTTTGTTGGCGCTTTACTCATTCTAAATTATTTGTTTGAGAAAGAAAAGCAATTGCTTGATTAGAAACAAATTTAGTGAACCAATTCTTTTAAACGTTTTTAAAACAGATGCTTCAAAACGGCAAGGGTTCTTCTTTTAAATAATTCTTTTATGTTAAGCCTTATCGCTTTAACTAAAAAATTAATAGATTCCAGTCTACTACCCTCTATACTTAACATTAAAGCTATTAACGAAGTTTGATGAGCTTCAATTTCTTTCAAACGAACAGAATGTTTTGAAATGAAAAGAGTGTCACTCTTTAAACTCTCAATTAATGACTCTTTCCGCTTAATCCATTTCTCCTTATTAAAGTTACGCATACTCCTATCCGGATGATCAACTAATCTACTTGTAACCTCATTCACTAGTTGAACCTTATATCTAATACATAACCTAATAAAAAAATCCCAATCCTCAACGAACATTAGCTCTCGATTTTCATTGAATTTAATTTGCTCAAATAAGTTTCGCTTTACAAACAAACTATTAACATGCATTGAACACTCTTTAAAAATATCGTCAGGAAGATTTCTAGGTAAAGAATTTACTTTTATAACTGAGTCATGCGCTCCAATATCATAATTCAGATGTAAAACTTCTATATTTGGATTATTGATAAGGATATCAAACGCTTTTTGCAAATGCTCTGGATAATGAAAGTCATCGGAATCCAAAAAATTAATATAATCTCCCTTAGAAAGAGAGATCCCTGCATTGCGCGCTGCGGCAACACCTCTATTATGGGTTTTAAAATAGTGTATGTTCTCTTTTAGGAATGGTCTTATTTTTTCATCCGTACCATCCGTGCTTCCATCATCAATTATAATTACTTCAAAACTCTTATAATTCTGATTAGAAATGCTTTGTAATGAAGAAATCAGCATTTCCTTTCTATTATAAGTTGGTATAACAATTGAAAAAAACATTTACGCTTTGTTTATTTTATCGTACTTAGTAATAACCTTCTCGATAGAAAAATTGTTTAGCACACTTTTTCTCAAATTATCACCTATAGCAGCAGGATTATTGTTGTAAAGCAAATTTAAAACATTAAATAATTCAATATGAGGGTTATCCTTAGAAATCAAATATCCACTTACTTGATTTTCAATATAATCTTCAAAATCTCCCACATTCCTGCACACGACAACTGTCTTACCAACTAATCCTGCCTCCTTAATAACACTATTACTTGCCTCAGCCTCAGACATCAATGGAACAACGTCAGCTGCAGCCAAATAATCAATAACGTTATCAACGTTACCTAATAAAAAAATATTATTTTCTAAATTATTATTTTTGATGTAAAGAGCTAATTCACTCATCAATGGCCCATCACTAATTACCAAAACCTTAACATCCTTGTTCTCCTCAATTACAAGTCTTCTGACCACTTCAAACAAAATGTCGTATCTTTTTCCATGGACCAACCTGGCCACTTTTACCAAAAGTAGCTTAGCTTTGTAATTAGTCCTTATTTTTTCGACTTGCGACAAATTGGGTTTCGGATACTTATTAAAATCGTAACCATAGTGTATAAGCTTGACATTTTCAGGATTCACTCCTTCGTAAGTGCAAACTTGTTTGTAAACCATTTTTGAGGGGACAACTATTTGTCTTGCTAACCTACCAATTACTTTATCAAATAATGACTGGTAGAAGTTCCTTTCAGCTTCACTAATTGATGAATGATGACGACAAATAATAAAATTAGTTGAGCAAAAATATTGGGCAAATACTGAAATAATATTTGCCTGTTGTAAATGAGAATAAGTTATGTCAATTTGATTGTTTCGGCAAAATCTCACTAAATGAATTAAATGCTTAAAATAATAGATTAGTGAGAAAGACTTTCTTATGGCCTTTGTATTTGTTATTATACCGTGATTTTTTAATTCATTATGTAAATCTCCCTCCTCGCATTGAGTCAAAAGATACAATTTGTGCCCTTGTTCTTTAAACTTCAGAGTAACAGATTCTATTGAAATAGTTCTTTGATTGGATGGATAGTACACCAAAATATTCATTAGTCAATTATTTGATCTCTAAGTTATCAATTATCTCCTCAAAAGTTGATCTATACAACTTAATCGCTTTTTCTTCAGTCCAACCTTCTGAGCAAAACAATAATTTCTCAGATATTAGTTGTTTCTCGGACATTGGCAAATTAAAATACCACACTATTTTTCGAGCTAGTCCCTCACTCGATAAAGGAATTACAAGGTTATCCTGAATATTCTTAATAATTTCTTTTGTTCCGGTATATTCAGAAATTACTACGGGCAATCCTGCATTCATTGCTTCAATTGTTGCGCCCGGAAAGGCATCACCGCGTGATATATGGATGCATAATGAGCATTTGCTAAGCCAACTTAAATACGACTCCATGTTGGTTTGATTACCAACAAAATGAATATGGTTTTTGTCATCTGAACTGATCCCGTTCAATAAATAACTTTGATCATCTATATTCCAATCGCCTAAAATATAATAATTCAAATCTGGTAAGTTCACTCTCGCCTTCACAAAACCCTGTATCATAAGATCCAATCCTTTATAATACATTCTGTTAGAGCCCGGACCACCGGCAATTGTGATTAGACTATTTGAATTTAAGTTGACTTTAATTTTCCTAAGTTCCTTTAAACGATCTTGAGAAGGTCCAGTGTAAACAACTTTTAACTGAGATTGTGCATTGGGAGAAATAGAGCTAATCAACTCCTTCGTTAATAAACCTTCACATAATAAATAATCGTAATTCTTTAGTAACCATAAGTGTGCTTTTTTACTAAAGTAACCTAATTTATTTGTAAAAATGAAATATGGTAGTTGATTTCCCATGTGGCTGATTAAAATAACCTTTTTTTTAAGCAATCCCATTTTTTTAGCAATAACCGTGCTAAAATGTAAACCATCTACTAAAATTACATCATAACAATTAAACTTTTTATAATACAAACTATTGAATAGCCAGGCGAATAAATTAACTAGAATTCCATAATTCATATCCTGCCATCGATATTTAAAGTCAACGTAATCCGCATGATTAGCAACAGAATTAGCTAAATTCTTATGCAATTTGTGAGCATCCGGACGACCATGCAGATATAAAATATTCTTCTTCAATTCTTACTAAAGGCTGATTCTATTATATTTTTAATGGAAAGTTCGTAATTGTATTTTGAAAAACCATTGATGTTAACGGCGTCGATTCTCCTATAACACTGAGGATTTACTAATACTTCTCTAATGGACTTTTCAATACCGGCTTCATCAAAAGGGTTTATTAACCCTACCCTGGTTGATTCTTTGGACACATCGGGAGCCCCGCTATTTGTTGAAGCTAAAACAAACAGTCCATTTGTGAGCGCTTCCAAAATAACCAAACCAAATGCTTCTTGCACAGAAGGTAATACCAAAACATCATGTTCCGAATAAACTTTACTTAACTCCGATTTGTTCATTGGTTTTAAAATTTTGACGAAATCTAAATTGTCACTAAACAAATCTTCAACTTCCTCCTTTATTTCACCAACAACAGTTAGTGAGAAATTTTTATACTCTAAACTTAATTTATTTAATACTCTAATTAACCTCGGGATACCCTTTAATACATCAATCCTGCCAACGAATAAAAATTTTATAAAATCTTTCTCTTCCGAAGCATTAGCAGATTGATGAAAACCCTCTTCACAATACAAATTAATTAGCTGTAGTTTATTGTCTGTTATTCCATTTTTCACGAACGAATCTTTAGCGTAACTTGACAAAACCACAATCTTATCAGATAATTTGTATTCCGAAATAATTCTCTTTAAGAGACTATCATGAATTTTATAGTATTGATACTTGTTCTTTGCAAAAGTGCCATACTCGGCATCCATTATTTTATTCCATTCCGAAATATGAATAGTGGGAGACTCTGTAATTACATAAGCCTTTTGCTCTTTGAATTTCTTAATTGTTATTAAACTAACTTGGCTCCATGCCCAAAGTAATTTACTTGTTTTAGAAATGTTTTTTGAAACCCAGTAATCGTAAATGCAATTTGATAAATAAACATGTGCGTTTGTTTTTTTAAGAAAATTAATTCTTACAAAAATTGCCCAAATTACTTTAACCAAAAATGAATAAAACTCATTGGTTCTTGTGAAAATAATTTTTTTTCTGGTATCATAACTAGTAACTGTAAAATTTGGAAAGTAATTAAAAACTTCAAATGAATATCCGGTTTCTTTGATGGCATCAATTAACTTTTCCTGATGATTGCCAGGTCCAAGGATCAGTGTTATATGATTACCGCTTTTGCTCACTTAGTCAACAATTAATGGTGGATAAACGGGCATACTACCCTTATTAAGTGCTTTAATTGCATACGATTGATATCTGGCTCGAAAACTACTTCCAAAAATGAAAAGCTGAAAATAGGCTTTGAAATGGGCCTTATGATTTATTATCGAAAGTCTTCTTTCCTGAACATTCTTACTTCTAAATAGTCTTAATAAATTCAATATTAAAAACATTGCTAAATGATCAATTGTTTTTATCAAATAACTAAAATAAGTTTTAAAAGCTCCGAATTTATCTAGCTTGGCAGTATGCCCATTAACATCACCCAAGGTGCGTACCATTTCTAATCTCTGAAAATCAGATTTGAAACTTGCACTAATATGATGTAACATTTTATGCTTCAACAAAATATTAATCTTTAATCCTTGAGATTTGATCTTTTTAGCTAACCAATATTCTTCCCAAAACAAAAAATTATCTTCGTTAAAAAACTCATCCCCTAACTCTGCTTTTCTGGCAAATATACTTGTCCCCCAAATCCACTCAACTTCTATAACTTCCTTTGTGATTCTTTCTGGTTGTTTAGTTTTCATCGAAAATAAGCGAATTGTTTCAATTTGACCAATTAAGTAAAACTCATGAGAAGGAACCTCAACAGTTCCAAATGTATCCTCTGTTAACATACCAAGCAATCCTGTGTTAGGGTTTGTGTCCAAAAAACCAATGGCAGCATCTATCGATGAATTATTTATCTCAGCATCTGGATTAAATGTCATGACATATCTACCAACCGCTAGCTTATATGCCTGATTCATTCCAACCGCAAATCCATAGTTAAACTTATTCTTAATTAATTTTACAATGGGAAATGTTTCTCTTATAAACTCTGAAGTCCCATCCTCAGAATTATTGTCAACAATAATAATTTCGATTTGATAGTTACCACTATAGCTCAAAACAGACCGAATACACTTCTCAACTAAGTCTTTAGTGTTATATGTGACTACTAGTATGCTTAAATCCATATGATTATTTAATGTTTTTCACGAACATTTTTTATTTTATCTGTATGCGAAAATATTTAATTGAAAACTAAAATTCCAGCCCTTAATATGTTTATCTGTAAATGGCCTCTCAATAGGATCTGTTTCTTGTTTTATGTAATAAAAGTATCCTAATTCATTTAACAAATTAAGCAAGCTATGTAATTCCTGCGTATTGTTTTGTTTGTTATGATATTCTACGAAAATCCTTTTTACAAATTTTAAATATGGCTTCAAATGCAGCAATATTTCAAGTTCGCTTCCCTCAACATCGATTTTTAATAACTCCACTTCATGGTTGTTTATTAAATTTATTATGTCTTTCGTTTGAATCCTGATTTTATTTGCTCCTATTATTTCTTCTAAAGAACCTGATAAAGCTCCTTCAGAATAAAAATATTGTTCACCATCTGTTTTCCAAACCGCTGCATTATGAATTACAACAGAACTTACTTCAAAATCATTAAGATTAGATTTAAGCATCTCAAAAATTTCAGGGTCTGGTTCGAATGCAACAATTTCAGAATTTGGGTATAGCCTTTTAAAAAACAAAACACTTAATCCAATATTCGAGCCAACATCAATTATGTATGGTCTTGTTGTTTCCGTTTTAAAATGATATATTTCTTTTTCAAAGATCTCGTCAATAGTATGCAAAAAAGATGAAGCATCGGAGAAAGATATTTGACGATCAAACCATTTAATAGTTGACTTTGTAAGCTTTGGTAGCTTATTTAATTTACGGATTTGTTTTAAAGATAAACCAGATTTTTTACTTGGTTTACTCCTGTTAAGTTCGCGCTTAACTAAATGAAGGATTTTCTTTAAAATATAATAAATCATTATTCAGTACTAATATATTTTAATTTCCATTTCATGTTCTTAAAAAACACTTTGTTGTAATTTTCGTTGATTGCTTCTATTGAATTATCAGTAAAGCTTCTCCTTAGGATAATCAGCTTAAAACAGTCCTTTATTTCTTCAAGATTTTTAAAGTTATTTCCAAGATAAATATCTACTATATAATTCCCTGACATTAAATTAAAATTTGGAATACTAACTTCGAATATCCCTGAGGTTATTGGTTTAATAGCAAGATTCTTTTCATACTGTGTGTTATTTACTCCTATTAGTGGGGCATTAAAACTGTCTTTTATTAATATACTTAACGATGGGAATTCCATTAGCATGTCTGACTCAAAATAAACCTTTAAGCCCAAATTACAACCCATATATACCTCATTGCTAGGCACATCATCACACATTAATTCTACTTGCTTTATCAATTTTCCATTTATCTGAATTTTTCCATTCACAAAATCAGAATTGTTGTTTATTTTACTCAAGTAGTTTGATAAAGCGACTGAAAGTTGGTCGTTAACTAGTACTTCCCCTTTATCTAATAATATCCCTCTATTACAAATGGTTCTAATTGCTGAAAAGTCGTGACTTACAAACAAAACAGTCCTTCCACTCTTACTAACGTCATCCATTTTACCCATGCACTTTTTTTGGAATTCAGCATCACCAACTGCCAACACTTCGTCGATAATTAATATCTCATTTTCTAAAAAAGCTGCAACTGCAAAAGCCAGTCTTAACTGCATACCACTGCTGTAATGTTTTAATGGCTCATCCAGAAAGCGTTCAACTCCTGCAAAATCAACAATTGCATCAAAGTTTCTTGCAATTTCGGCACGCTTCATTCCCAAAATAGATCCATTCATGAAAATGTTTTCCCTTCCGCTTAGCTCCGGATGAAAGCCAGTTCCTACTTCAAGCAAACTGGCAATGCGTCCCCTGCCAATTATTTGGCCGGTTGTTGGAGGTGTAATTTTTGATAATATCTTTAATAAAGTTGATTTGCCTGCGCCATTCTTGCCAATAATACCTACACTATCGCCAGGCATCACATTAAAACTAACATCCTTTAATGCCCAAAAATCTTCAGTGCTTCTGCTTTTTTTAAATACTTGCTTCAAAGAATCCCGCAAACTCAAATAAGGCAAATTCTCATGCTGAATTCTGAATTTCTTTCCAATATTTTGTATTTCTAATATTGGTTTCATATTACGCTATATCAGCAAAGTAAGATTCTGTTTTCCTGAAATAAACCACACCGGCTATAAACAATATTATAGACGTAAGTGAGCTTAAGAGAACCGTTTCACTATTTATACACTGATTACTAAAAGAAGCTCTTAAGATTTCAAGCGGACCGGAAATTGGATTTAGCTTAAGTAATAATTGAATTACTTCATTCTTAGCAAAATTAACCGGGTATAAAACAGGCGTTACAAACAACAACGCCTGCAAAAAAAACGGAATAGCGTATCGCACATCACGGTACTTAATATTTACGGCAGCTAAAAATGTTCCTCCACCAATTGCAGCAAAAGAAACCATTATAACACTTAGCGGAATAAATAATATGGCCTGCCAGTTAAGAGAAGTATTATAAATCCAACAAAAAACAAAAAATACAATAAGCGATATGAAAAAATCAAATAAAGCTACCAAAATTGCTGAAATCGGTACTATCAACCTTGGGAAATAAATTTTTTTAATAATGTTGGCGTTGTTAACCATACTATTTGCTGCATTTGAAAGCCCATTACTAAATACAGTCCAAAGCAGCATGCCACTTAATGCAAATACCGGATAGGCTATTTGAAAATCAGATTGTTGTTTAATTGAGGAGCCTAAAAAAAAGCTAAAAACCAGAGTCATGAATAATGGTTGAAGCACTGCCCACAAAAATCCAAATACTGTTTGTTTATACTTTACTTTGATGTCGCGCCACGTGAAAAAATAAAAGAGTTCTTTATATTCCACCAGTTCCTGCAGACCTAAACTAAACTTACCTTTGGGCTTTATTAGAAATTCCATTATTGAACAAGGTTCTTATAACAAATATATGAAAAAAAGGATAAAAACCATTTCAAACACTTCTTAACATAAATCCCTTATTTACATTCTGAATCTAATTATTAAAACATAAAGGCCCACAACACAGTGGTTGCAGGCCTTTAATAACTTAAATGTCTAAACTTTATTTTTTACTTGCAGATTAAATTGCGTTCAAAAAATGAAATTGGAGTTCCAGCTATTCTTTCACAAACTTACTTGTTGCGCCGTTTAGCTTAACGAAATAAACTCCTTTAGCCAAATCAGAAATTAATACAGTTTGTTTTTCACTTTCAATTTTAACCACTTTTACAAGTTGACCAACTGAGTTTATTATCTCCATTGTTTGATTGCTTAATGATTTTATCGAGGTAATAACGATGAAATCACTTGCCGGATTAGGATTTACATTGAATGTAGAAAACAAACCGGATTTGTTCGATATTCCTGTACATAAATCAACACTTTGTGTAATTATAGCGTTACCTACACAACCATTAGAAGCCGTTCCAGAAACTGTATAGTTTGTTGTAATAGTAGGACTTACCACTATATTAGAAGAATTAGTGCTGTTGCTCCAAGTATAAGTTACAGCTCCACTTGCAGTAAGTGTACTAGATTGACCTGAACAAAGTATGGATGTAGATGTGTTAGCTAATACATTGGCGGAATTAACTGTTACAGTACTCGTATTTGAAGCTTGAGCTGAGCAACCAAGTAAATTACCATTAACACTATACGTAGTACTTACAGTAGGGCTTACAACAATGCTATTTGAATTAGCACCTGTATTCCAAGTGTAAGTTGTTAAGCCGCTTGCGGTTAAAGTAGCAGCGTTACCACTACATACTGTACTGCTATTTACGACAACGCTTGGAGCACTTCCAACATTAACTATTACTGTTAATGTGTTACTTTTACAACCAACAAGATTTGTGCCACCAACAGTATAATTGGTTGTGCTTGCCGGAGAAGCAGTAATGGAAGATGAGTTAGAGCCAGTGTTCCAAGTATATGTGTTCGCTCCGCTTGCGGTTAAAGTAGCAGTACCACCGGAGCAAATTGTTGCTGAGCCAGCAGTAATTGTTGGATTAGCGATCACAGTCACATTTGAAGTAGCAATGTTACTTAAACATCCGTTCGATCCTGTGCCACTTACCGTAAATGATGAAGTAGTTAAAGGAGCAACTAGGTTGGACCCGCCTTGGAATGTATACGTTACCGCCCCAGATGGAGTTATAGTAAAATTATTACCACTGCAAATTGATCCACTGTTAACCGAAACAGTTGGCTGTGGAAGAATTGATATTGAAATTGTTTTAGTGTTGTTGCATCCACTTGTTGAACCAGTTGCAGTATATACAGTTGTAACAGAAGGATTAAACACTACGCTATTTCCTGTTGCACCTGTATTCCATGTATAAGTTGACGCTCCGCTAGCAGTAATTGTTACGTTAGCATTAGCACAAACACTAGCTGAACTAGAAGTTAAAGTAACAATTGGAAAGGTGTTATAAGAAATAATGATTTGGCCATTACCACCTGCCGTTGCAGTGCTTATTGCAGTTGAAGTGAAAGCAGCATCAAAATAGTTTGTACCTCCTGCTCCACCTCCTCCAGCACCTTTATCATTTCCAGAACAACCAGTTGTTCCAGCTGAACCACCTCCGCCAGCACCGCCACCAAAGTAGCCTCCGCCACCACCACCGCCGGCAGGAATACTTGGATTACTAAAACAACAACAGTTTTGGCCACCACCACCATTTCCTCCAATTCCGAGAACACCGTTTCCTCCTGCAGTACCCAAAAAGCTTCCACAACCAGCACCAGGCAAACCACCAATAGTTCCTGTTCCTCCTGCTCCACCACCCGCAAAACCACCCGAAGTTGTTGCATTTACACCATTTGTGCCGTTATTCCCACCAGCACCACCGGCACCGCCAATTACTGCTGGAATTGTACTTTCGCAACCACCTCGGCCGCCACCGCCGCCGCCGCCTGCAACTAAAATCCGATTGGATAAAGCAGTTCCGCCAAATCTAACATCCGTAGCGCCACCGCCGCCTCCACTATTATTGTTTCCTGAACCTCCGCCATTAAATCCTCCTACGTTGACAGTACCCTGACCTCCAATAAATAAATTTAGCACTTGACCTGGTGTTACAGTTATAACACCAACTGCATTTGCACCAAAACCACCAACACCTCCCAAATTTGCGCCGGGTCCTCCAACATTTCCTCCTCCACCCGAAGCTCCTCTTGCTGTTATTGTGATTGTATTCACACAGTTTGGTACTGTAAATGTTTGTGCGGCCCCTGTAAAGGTAAAGGTTTGAACAACCTGTGCCATCGCACTATCTGTAATCAGCAAAGCTGAAGCAGAAATGGCTACTTTAAGTAAATGTTTTTTCATGTTTTTAAATTTTAAACAAACATAAATTGAAATTAGATGGACTACTAAAGTTGTTTTATGAAACGGAACTATTAATTTACGAATGTGTACTAAACAACAATTAACAATTAAATATTGTAATTATTAAAGGTTGGATTATTTTGATTAACCTTTACAAGGTTTTGTGGTAAAAAAGATAAAATGGTTTTTCTTGTTCTAAACTTATTTAACTTCATATTAATAAAGGTTAATCAGAATCTCCCTTATTAACTTTATACTTTACAAATTATAAAATATCAGGATAAAACTTCTGAAATTCTCTCTTCAGAAATGGAAATCTCACTATTGTCGGAAAGAAGCAGTGTTGATTTAGAGCGATTGTAACTTTGAATTTCCTTAATATTAACTATGAATGATTTGTGACATCTTTTGAAGTTAGAAAAACTACTTAGCATTTCTTCCACATACTTTAAATTTCTACTGAGCATGTGTTTGTGTCCTTTGGTAAGATAAAAAACAGAATATGCACCATCAGCTTTGACATACATAATCTCACTTGGAGATATATAGTTAACGTTCTCTCTACTAGGTATTGCGATTTTACGTTCTAACTCAGCATTTAAATTTTGTTTTAATGCTTCGATTAGTTTTAGCTGTTTATACTCTTGCTTTTTGTATTTTTCAATAGCTTCTTGCAAAGCTGTTGTGTTAATAGGTTTAAGTATATAATCAATTGCTGAAAGCCTGAATGCTTGTATTGCATATTCATTATAAGCTGTTACAAAAACTAGTGAAAAATCAACCTCATCCTCATTAAAAAAGTCAATAAGTTCTAATCCACTGTGTCCGGGCATTTCTATGTCAAGAAAAACTAAATTCGGCTGATGCTTTTTAATAGCCCTAACGCCTGATGCTAAATCTTCACATAACTCACATATCTCAATATCAGGGTAATTTTCATGAATGATAACTTCCAAAAGCTGTCTTGCCTTTTTTTCATCATCAATTATGATCACTTTCATCTACCAAATGTATCGCTTTTTAACATTTAAATAACAGGTATTTTACCAAATCCATGATTTGTTTTATAAATCTGAAGGTATTTTGATAATAACTTTAGTCCCGACAACCTGCTCAGACTCATTCCTTAATGTCAAAGTTTCAACACCAATCATTCCTTTTGAGTTTGCATTTAATAATTCTAATCTCAACTGATTTGCTTTGGTTGCGAATGGCGTATGCATTTTACTGCGAGCAGCATTTAGTTTTAGTGAAGCCTCCAAGCCTATTCCATTGTCTATAACTTCTACAACAAGACTAGAATCCTTTTTATAAAAATGAATCTCCAATTTTTTTGAGCCCTTTTTATGTAGTAACCCGTGTTTAATGGCATTCTCTATGTAAGGTTGAATAAGCATTGACGGTATTTTATATGAATCCTCCACTTCATCATCAACATGTATTACGTAATTAAACTCCTCTTCAAATCGCATTTTTTCCAATCTCAGATATAAATTCAAAGCTTTCAACTCTTCACTTAACTGAATGTAATCTTTTGTACTCATTTCTAATATTGAGCGCATTAATTCACTAAAACTAACCAAATAATCACCGGCTGTTTTTTTATCATTTAAATAAATATAAGATTGTATTGTGTTGAGTGCATTAAAAATAAAATGTGGATTCATTTGGGCTTTAATGCCGGAAAGGGTAGAATTTCTTAAAGCCTTTTCCAATTCTGTTTTTTGGGATAATAAGGCGCTTTGTTTGCTAATTGTTTTAAGTCTAGATCGAAATAATAAGAATGAAGAGACAACAACGATACTAAAAAGGATTAGGAAAAACCAAATTGTGCGATAAAAAGGGGGTTGGATCACAAATGATATTTCCATAGGTTTATCTGACTCTATGCCGCGGTCGTTAATTGCTTTTATTTGGATTTTGTAACTATTTGGTTCCAATGCTGTTAATAGGATTTTATTTTCTGACGCTTCAATCCAGTTACCTTCATTTACACGGTAATATGCCTTAGTTGATTCAATTCCTCTATAGTCTAAAACGCAAAAATTGAATTCGAAAAAATAAGAATTATACTCAAATTTTTGTTCGGAAGCAAAATCAAAAGGCTTGCCGTTAATTTTACCCTCTGTTATAAAAATTGGGGGTGGTTTATTGTTTTTGTAATAACTATTTAATGGAGAAATTACCACTCCGGAAACGTTTGCTATAAAAGTAGTGTCATTTCTGTGCACAAAATCCACGAGATCAACTCCATGGAAACCATCAGACAAGTATTGGTCTTTTAGTTTAATTCCTTTTGAATTAAGAACATGTATGCCTCGATAAGTTACAATGAATACTTTTGACTCAAATATTTTCATCATGTAAACCTCTTCATTATTATATAATTGAGGTTTAATATATTGTGATACGCTACCATTAGAGTATAAGAGAATGCCATTAATTGGGGTCGCAATCAATATAGAATCGTTACTTAATTTAGCCAAAGATACCGCCTTAATCTTCTCATGATTATGTAAAAGCTCAAATTGATGAGTCCCTTTGAAACAAAATAATCCTTTACTGGTTATAGAAATAATTTTATCATTATCTGCGAACACAGAAGATCTTACACGAGTATTAACTTTTGTAAGTGCTAAACGATTATAATATATATCTATAGATGGTTGTTTAAATATTTTATATAAGCTATCATTTTCTGTTAAAGGAAACAAGGATAAACAAAAGCCTTCTGACAAAATATATGTATTATCATTAATTTGGAATACATCACTTACGGAATAGGCATATTTTTGTATTTGATTGTTTCTTATTAAATTAAATAGTTGATTTGAAAATACGATTTCATCTCTTTTAGAGTTAAAGTGAATGTCTCTTACTTCATGTATTGCAGAATCTTTATAAATTAAATTTGTATACTTGTTTTTTGAATTGATTTCGTAAATTTCATTATTTCGGGTCCCCGCCAACAAATTAAAATGTTTGAAAGCTATAGATTTAAAACCTGTATTGTTTAAAAAGGTGGTGGTTTGAGGCTGTGACACTAAAATTAAACCTTTATTTAAGGTAGATATCCACCAATTTTTTTGTTGATCAACTAATATACCAGAGATACTTTCCTGCTCAAAATAATGCTGTATTAGTTGAAATTTTGAGTTATACAAATATAACCCATTAGTAGTTAATAAAACGAAATGATTCGCATCGATTACACTCAGATGATTAATGATGGTACTATTAGGAACATCTTTTAAAAAAATAAGCTCACCACTCTCCAAATTTTCAAGTATAAACGGGGGCCGTTTTCCAATCAATAAATTTTTATTACGGAATAAAATATGATAAAATCCAACGTTATTTGATTTGAATTTCTTAACAACCTTATTGCCATTTGGATAGTAAAATGAAATGGTGTTTTTATCCGGTACAATTATGGCATAACTATTGGTTTTACCTTTTAATGTTGATGGCTGAAGCTCATTAGAATTCGGAAAATTTACCTGAATCCTATTCTTGCTAATATTAAAAAAACTAATGCCTGATTTACTAACACAACCAATTAATGAATCATTAATTAAAACACCTTGCTTAATGTTTCCAAATTTTGAAATACCGGCAATAAGCTTAAGTGAATCTGATTTTAATGTTTTCTTAAAATAATGCCCGGAAAAATTTTGACAATATATTACTCCATATTTGTCCTCAAAAAGATTCGTTACTGATTTGTCGTAATTCTTAGGTGCAGCAAAAAAAACAATTTTCTTGCCGTCAAACCTCGCTAATCCATTTTCTGTACCTAACCAAATAAAACCTCTTTTATCTTGAAAAACATCATATATAGCCCCTGTTACACCATTATTTTCATTAAAAAAACGTTTGTTAAGTGGATTCTGAGCAAAAGCGATTTGTGAATTAATTAACGGACAGATTAAAATAAGAAATCTTAAAAACCCCTGTTTAAAAAAGCTTAAAATCTGCAACATCATTGAAGATAACACAAAAACGATTAAAAAAATCAGAGTTAATACGCCAAAATTACTTTTCTGATTATTTCAATACATTCTTCAAGTTGTGTTTTGTTGATGACCAAAGGTGGTGCAAAACGAATAATGTCGCCATGTGTTGGTTTTGCCAGTAAACCATTTTCAGCAAACTTCAAACATACATCCCAAGCTGATTTTCCATTTTTTTCCTTTATAACAATTGCGTTGAATAATCCTTTACCTCTTACCTTTGTAATTGCATCAGACTCTTTCATTAATTTTACCATTGCCTCTCTAAACAATTGCCCTAAAGATTCGCTATTCTCAGCCAACTTTTCATCCCTTAATACTTTTAAAGCTTCGGTGGCAACAGCACAAGCCAAAGGATTTCCACCGTAAGTACTTCCATGTTCTCCCGGCTTAATGGTTAACATAATTTCGTTGCTTGCTAAAACAGCTGCAACCGGCAGTGTACCACCACTTAAAGCCTTTCCTAAAACTAAGATATCCGGTTTTACATTTTCATGATCGCAGGCCAACATTTTACCTGTTCTTCCAAGCCCGGTTTGAACCTCATCAGCAATAAATAACACATTATATTTATCACAAAGTTCTCTAACACCCTTCAAATAACCTTCATCAGGTACAACAACTCCGGCTTCACCTTGTATAGGTTCCACCATAAATGCTGCTGTATTAGGGTCTTTGATTGCATTCTCCAGTCCATTTAAATCATTATAGTCTACCAATTCATATCCAGGCATATACGGTCCAAAACCTTTATAACTGCTTGGATCGTTGCTACTACTAATCGCGGCTAATGTACGTCCCCAAAAATTTCCATTGGCAAATACAATTTTAGCCTTGTTTTCAGGAACACCTTTTACATCGTAGGCCCATCTGCGTGCTAATTTTAGCGCCGTTTCACCACCTTCAACTCCAGTGTTCATAGGCAATACTTTATCATAACCAAAAAATTCAGTTATAAATTTTTCGTATTCACCTAACTTATTATTGTAAAAAGCTCTAGATGTTAAGGTTAATTGCTGAGCCTGATCAACCAAAGCTTTAATTATTCGTGGATGGCAGTGACCTTGATTAACCGCGCTGTATGCAGCCAAAAAATCATAATATTGTTTCCCTTCTGCATCCCAAACCAATACACCATTACCCTTTTCAAGAACTACAGGTATCGGGTGATAATTATGAGCACCATAATTATCTTCTAATTCCATTAAATAATCGCTTTTTGTTGTATTTAAAACCATAACCTTAATTTAAAACGCTAATTTACTAATTATCTCTGTAGCCCACAAATAATAAGGCGTTAACTTAATCTACCTGCTAAATTTCTTGACTTTCCGCCTTACAAAGCACTCGTTGTTTTCAATACTTACGATGCATTATGGAATTATTGATAGGTTGTTTATAATTATCATCAACCAATTTACTAGGATTTTATACTTTTAATTCATGGCAAAAAGTACCGAGGTGAAGGAAACACCCTTAATGAAACAATACAACAGCATCAAAGCGAAGTATCCTGATGCGGTTTTATTATTTAGGGTTGGTGATTTTTATGAAACATTTGGAGAAGACGCTGTTAAAGCCAGCAAGGTGCTTGGAATTGTTTTAACTAAACGAGCCAATGGCTCAGCCTCACATATTGAATTAGCCGGTTTTCCGCATCATTCATTAGATTCATACTTGCCAAAGCTTGTGCGCGCCGGTTACCGGGTAGCAATTTGCGATCAACTTGAAGATCCAAAACTGGTTAAAGGGATTGTTAAGAGAGGCATTACCGAGTTGGTAACGCCAGGGGTGAGTTTTAACGACAAATTATTAGCGCATAACCAAAATAATTTTTTAGCAAGTATTCATTTCAATAAAACCGATGCAGGTATTGCCTTTTGTGACGTGAGCACCGGAGAATTTTTGGTAGCACAAGGATCCTTACCGTATATCGAAAAACTACTTCAAAATTTTAAACCAAACGAATTACTATTTGAAAAATCAAAGCGCGATCAACTTAATAATTTAGTAAGTGAAAAATTGTATTCGTTTGGTTTAGATGATTGGGCCTTTCATTACGACCATGGGTATGAAAGTTTATTAAAACAATTTGAAACCAACTCTTTAAAAGGATTTGGTATTGAAGAATTAACCAATGCCATCTCAGCCTGTGGCGCATTATTGCACTACCTTAACGAAACCAAACACGATAAGCTTAAACACATTACCAAAGTTAGTCGCATTAACGAAGAACAATTTGTTTGGTTAGACAGATTTACAATCCGAAATTTAGAATTGTACGGAACCAATCACGAAAACGGAAAAAGTTTAATTGATGTTATCGATAAAACTATTTCACCAATGGGTTCACGTTTACTTAAACGTTGGTTAGCATTACCTTTAAAACATGTTGACTCCATTAACGACCGCTTAAATGCTGTTGAGTTTTTTGTTAAAAATGAATCTCTGCGAACAGAACTGGTGGACGCACTTTCAGAAATTGGTGATCTGGAACGACTAATTTCCAAAGTTGCAGTACAACGTGTAAACCCACGTGAAATGGTTCAACTAAAGCGATCCTTACTAACTGTAAAAAATATTCAAGCAGTTTTAAATCAAAGCGAAAGTGAAGCATTAAAAAAAATTGCCGAGCAATTAAACCCTTGCGACAGCATAATTGAAAAAATAAACTATTCGTTAAATGAGGATGCACCTGTTAACATCCTTAAAGGAAATGCGATACTTTCAGGAGTTAATTCAGAATTAGATGAACTCAGAAACATTGCCTTTAGTGGGAAGGATTACCTACTTAAAATACAACAACAGGAAATTGAAAAAACCGGCATCACATCTTTAAAAATATCCTACAATAATGTATTTGGATATTATTTAGAAGTTACAAATGTTCATAAAGATAAAGTGCCAACCGACTGGATTCGTAAACAAACCTTAACAAATGCTGAGCGCTATATTACCCCAGAGTTAAAAGTTTACGAAGAAAAAATTTTAGGTGCTGAAGAAAAAATAACTGCGCTAGAACAGCAATTATTTGAGTCGTTAGTATTAAGCGTAAATGAATTTATTAGCCCAATACAACTTAATGCTTCGTTAATAGCAAAAACAGATGTTTTACTTGGTTACGCGCTATTAGCAATTGACAATAACTATTGCAAACCACAACTTTCATCAGGGTTTGAAATACAAATTACAGAAGGCCGACACCCTGTGATTGAAAAACAATTACCACTTGGTACTGAATATGTGAGTAATTCCATTTTTTTGGATAACGACCAACAACAAATCATGATGATAACGGGTCCTAATATGAGCGGTAAATCAGCTTTGTTAAGGCAAACAGCACTAATTGTGTTGCTGGCACAAATTGGATCTTATGTTCCGGCAGAGAGTGCAAAAATTGGTGTAGTTGATAAGATCTTCACTCGCGTAGGCGCAAGCGATAATATCAGCAGTGGCGAAAGTACCTTTATGGTTGAGATGAATGAAACAGCCAGTATCTTAAACAACCTAAGTAACAGAAGCTTAATTTTATTAGATGAAATTGGTAGAGGCACAAGTACTTATGATGGCATTTCAATAGCCTGGAGTATTGCAGAGTATATACACAATCACTCACAGAGAGCTAAAACACTTTTTGCTACGCATTATCATGAATTAAACGAAATGACAAATGTGTTTGAAAGAATAAAAAACTTTAATGTAAGTGTGAAGGAAGTAAACAACAAAATAATTTTTTTACGCAAGTTGAAAGAAGGTGGCAGCGAGCATAGTTTCGGGATACATGTTGCTAGAATGGCCGGCATGCCTAAAACACTGGTTGAAAGGGCTGCGCATTTGTTAACCAAATTAGAAAAACAGCATGAAAGCAATTTGATGGAAGGAATGCCTGATAATAAATCTATCAATGCTAAAAAAATACTTTCGCAAAACCCACATGATGTGCAACTGAGTTTTGTGCAATTAAACGATCCATTATTAGAACAATTAAGAGATGACATTTATGCTTTGGATATCAACACGCTTACGCCTGTTGAAGCATTAATGAAACTTAATGATATTAAAAAAGCATTAGGGGCTTTAGCTTAAGACTTAATTTATTTTATTTAAACTTAATTAGCCTAATAATTGGGCTAATAACATTGGTCCAAAACTCAGTAAAAAAGTACCTGTAGTTAAGAGCACATCAACAAATATAATTGAAGAGTGACTGGCTAATTTTTTAATTAAGAAAAGGATTAACCGCCAGATTAGTTGGGTAATAAAAAAAAGAAAAACAAACCAGGCATAGGCATTATATGCTTTTCCCTCCGTTATTTGACCATGCACAAAATAGCTAAAAGCTCTTGAAATACCGCAGGATGAACATTCTTTTCCTGTATAAGATTTAACAATACAATTAATCGGATGTTCGGTGGGATAAAAAAAATAGGAATAGCCTAAAACTATTCCTATTAATATGATAACACCTAAATTAATCTTTTGATATAAAGTAGGTTTAACCACTTAATTTGCAGAAGCAGTATCTGCCGGAAGTTCTTTAATCTCTTGTAGCTCTTTCAATTGTTGTGCAGCCTTGTTTAAAGAATCCATGAATCCTGATTTTTCAAATTCATCTTTTACCGCATCAGCTACGTGAGCTACGGCGTACCATTGCCAGCCAGCAATTGCACAACCAACAATTGAACAAGCAATACCTGCAATTGCCATGCCTTTAGGTGCTCCAACTTTTCCAGCTTGACTGATACTTACTATTGAAAGAATTAAACCAATAACTCCCGGAATTAAAGCATACATGCCTAAACAAGGAATAAATGATAATACGACTGCTACGATTCCTAAAATCATACCTACCATGCCTAGGGTTTTACCAGCAGTAGGATTTTGAGATGAATTGGGTGTTTGTTCCATTTTTTATTTTTTATTACACAAATATAGGACGCTTTATTGAACTTGCAAATTATTTGCGCTTATGTTGTTACTTAAGAAGCTCAGCGTACAAATCAAAATCTGTTGCACTGGTAACTTTAACATTTACAAAACTACCATTGCTTAAGTAAATATTATTGCCGGCTTTAATAAGCACTTCATTGTCAACATCCGGACTATCAAATTCGGTGCGACCAACATAATAATCTCCTTCCTTTTTATCTATTAAAACTTTAAATGTGTGTCCCACTTTTTGTTGATTTAATTGATAGGAAATTTCTTGTTGCACCTTCATCACTTCATCTGCTCTTTTCTTTTTTAATTTTTCAGATACATCATCTTTTAAACTAAAAGCATGTGTGTTTTCTTCATGTGAATAAGTAAAAATTCCTAATCGCTCAAAACGGGTCGACTCTACCCATTCAAGCATCTCCTCATGATCCTTCTCAGTTTCACCCGGATACCCTGCAATTAAAGTAGTACGAATTGCGACACCAGGTAATTTATCTCGGATTTGATTTACCGTATCAATTGTTTTTTGCTTTGTGATGCCACGTCGCATACTCTTGAGCATACTATCGCTAATATGTTGCAAAGGCATATCCAAATAATTGCAAACATTAGATCTGTTTTTCATTACATCCAACACTTCCATTGGAAAACCACTCGGAAAAGCATAATGCAATCTGATCCATTCTATCCCCTCTACATCGCTAAGCTGATCAAGCAGGTTTGCAAGCTCTCTTTTTTTGTATAAATCCAGTCCATAGTAAGTTAAGTCTTGTGCAATAAGCAATAGCTCCTTTGTTCCATTCTTTGCAAGTGATTTTGCCCTTTCAACCAAACTTTCAATAGGTACAGAAACATGTTTACCTCGCATTAAAGGTATGGCACAAAAACTACAAGGCCTGTCGCAGCCTTCACTTATTTTAAAATAGGCATAATGTTGTGGAGTAGTTAATAATCTCTCTCCAACTAATTCATGTTTATAATCGGCTTTTAAAGTTTTGAGTAATTTAGGTAAATCTCTTGTACCAAAATATGCATCTACTTCCGGAATTTCTTTTTCCAAATCACCTTTATATCTTTCACTTAAACAGCCCGTTACATATACTTTTTCAACGGTTCCGTTTTTTTTCTCTTCAACAAAACGCAAAATGGTGTCTATACTTTCCTGTTTAGCATTTTCCACAAATCCACAGGTATTAATAATTACAATCTGATGATCCTTGGATTCACCTTCATGCTCTACTTCAAATTTGTTGGCTTTAAGTTGCCCCATCAAAACCTCGCTGTCAACAAGGTTTTTGCTGCAACCCATAGTAATCACATTAACTTTATTTGCCTTTAGTGTTTTTGTTTTCATGCAATATGCAAAGTTAAGTATTATTTTGAGCGAAGTAATTAAATACTTAATTTCATCCCAAATAAGGAAGTTGAAGCTTTAAATTAATTACATCTACATGTTTAACCAAATTAAAGGTTACAAGCGTTTTTTATTACCCATTCTATTGTTAAATGGCCTGGTGGTAGCAGGAACGTTGGGTTATATAGTAATAGAAGGCTATGGTTTTATTGATGCCTTTTACATGACCATTATTACAATTGCCACAGTAGGTTATGGAGAAGTTGAACCTTTATCGCCTATTGGAAGAATTTTTACTTCTTTTTTAATTATCACAAGTTTTGGTACATTTGCTTACGCCGTGAGTGCAATAACTAAATTTGTGATTGACGGTGAAATTAATGAATTTTTTAAAAACAAACGATTGACTTCAGCTATAGATAAACTAGAAAATCACGTGATTATTTGTGGTTATGGTAGAAACGGCAGGCAAGCAGCTAATCTATTAAAAAAACACAATACACGATTTGTAGTTGTTGAAAATAATGAAAAATTAACTGGCGCAATCAATCATAAATACAGTGACTTAATTGTTAGCGGCGATGGTACGCAAGATGATATTTTAATAAAAGCAGGAATATTAAAAGCTAAAGCATTAATTACAACCTTACCGGTAGATGCAGATAATTTATTTATAGTGTTAACTGCAAGGCACCTTAATCCTAATCTCACTATTATTTCAAGAGCAAGTGATGATGGAAGTGATACTAAATTGAAGATAGCGGGAGCAGACAATGTTATTATGCCTGACAAAGTAGGAGGAGCGCATATGGCAAGTTTAGTAATGAAACCTGATGTAATGGAATTTGTAGATTATATTACTGCTCAAGGAGGTGATAATATTAATCTTGAAGAGATTTCATTTAGCAGCAGCTCTTCTGACTTACTTAATAAAACTTTAAAGGACCTCGAAATTAGAAACAAAAGTGGAGCCAACATCATTGGCTTTAAAACTGCAATGGGTGAATACATTGTTAATCCAAGTGCAGAAACCAAAATTATTCCGCACAGTAAAATTTTTGTTTTAGGCACACGTGAACAAATTACCAGTTTAAAAGCCATTTTAAACGGTTAAGCTAACTCCTGTCTACATCTTGATTTACCTAACTTGCACTTTTAAAGTTTTTATGTCTATTTCGACACCATTTCAAGCAATAAGTTGTTTATTATTTTAACTCTTTTTCTATTATTCTATCCGTTTTTTAACTATATTTACTTGGTTTGAAAAAAACACAACATCTCATAGCCTTAATTCTGCTTTTTAGCTTTATTTCATGTAAAACTGATGAAACGGCTAAGGAACAAAAGAAAGATCGTGTGTTTGAAGGCTACCATGCTTATCTTGACGAAATCATTAAAAGTAAAAGAGGTGTTTTTAGGGGTTTAAATTTAAACTCTTCGCCTGATAGCATAAAAATTGCCGAAAGTACCACGCCGTTAGAAAAAAGTCCGGGAAACCTCTTTTTTGAATATAAAATTGATTCGTTAACAAACTACTCCATTAATTATACTTTCAGTAAGGATAGCTTAGAAGAAATTAACGTTCAGATTAATTGTAATGACGTTGAACTAACCTCATATCTTTTTTGCGACTTAAAAGATTATTATGCTAATAAACTTCCTAATCCAACAGAAGATCAAGGTTCGGTTGTATACAACTGCTTTGAGGGTCAACGTAAACCTTTTGTTGTAAGCTTAAGCGACAACAGCAGCCCCAGCAGAGGTGTGATTAACATGTATATTTATAAAGACAAATAAGGTATACATACTGGATGTGTGGGATTGTTGGTTACATAGATTTTTCTAAATCCATTTCAGATAACGTCATTTCAAAAATGACAGAAACCCTTTTACACAGGGGGCCAGACGGGAATTCAACCCTTGAATTTAAAAAACGGAATTACCACCTTGCTTTAGGCCACACACGCTTGTCTATCATCGACCTGAGCGAAAAAGCCAGTCAACCGATGCAATACAAACATTACAGCATTACCTTCAACGGTGAAATTTACAATTACGCCGAAATAAAAAATGATTTGCTTTTAAAGGGGCATCAATTCAATACAAACAGTGATACCGAAGTTGTTTTACACGCCTTTGAGGAATGGGGAACAGAAGCAGTTAAACGATTTACCGGTATGTTTGCAATTGTAATTTATGATACAACCAGCGAAACGTTATATTGCTTTAGAGATCGCGTTGGTGTTAAACCCTTTTACTATTATCATACCGACTCTACCTTTATTTTTGCCTCTGAGTTAAAAGCCTTTCACCAACACCCTAACTTTGCAGCTAAAATTGATGAAAACGCATTGGCCAATTTTTTTGTGCATGGCGCTGTACCATATGACCAATGCATCTTTCAAAACAGTTACAAACTTTTACCGGGCCATTACTTAACTTACAACTTAAACGCCAAGAAGATTACTACAGAAATTTATTGGAGTATAGCACAAGCATATAACTCACCCAAGTTGAATATATCCTATTCTGATGCTGTTAGCGAAACAACAAACCAAATTGCAAAGGCAGCTAAATACCGAATGGTGGGAGATGTAAAAGTTGGCGTTTTTTTAAGTGGCGGATATGACAGTGCCAGCCTAACTGCTATTCTTCAAAAAAATTACAATCAGCAACTTAACACATTTACAATTGGCGTACCTCATGCCGGATTAAATGAAGCACCATTTGCAAAGAAAATTGCTCAACATTTAGGAACGAATCATACTGAATATATTTGCACAGAAGATGAAGCCCTACGATTAGTAGAAACGTTGCCCTACTATTACGACGAGCCTTTTGGAGATAGCAGTGCCATACCAACCATGCTTGTTAGTGCACTGGCTAAAAAAAGCGTTACCGTGGCACTCAGCGCGGATGGTGGTGATGAACTTTTTGCAGGCTATAACAGATACAGTTTTGTTTGCAACCAGGGCCAGCGTTTAAAACAACTTCCGTCCTTTATAAAAAAAGCTGCAGTGTATGGTATGACTAAAATAAACCCTAGCAAAATTCCATATTTTAATACAACCTATAATTTTATAGATCGCTATCATAAACTGCAATACTTAATTCACAACAGTAACGATGAAGCTTTAATGAAGCGCCTTACCGAAGTGTTTCCGCCTGAAGAAACAGGCAAGTTATTACGCTCTGAGTTTAATATAAATTATTCGGGTTTTACAAACCACATTAATTCTGATACATACTCAAGTTTAAGTTATATGCTTGCTACAGACTTTGGTAGCTATTTACCAAATGATATTTTACACAAAGTAGACAGAGCCAGTATGAGCAAAAGTTTGGAAGCGAGAGAACCGTATCTAGACCATCACCTAGCTGAGTGGTGCGCTTCATTGCCGGATGACTTCAAACTTTTTAAGACCACCAAAAAAAGAATTTTAAAAGACATTACTCATCAGTACATTCCAAAAGAATTAATGGAACGACCTAAAATGGGATTTGCAATTCCAATTGCAACGTGGCTTCAAAACCAACTTAAAAAAACAGTTGATGAATACTTAAACGATAAAAATTTAGCAGATATCCCTTACATCAATTCAAACTATGTTGTATCTTTAAAGTCCGATTTTTACAACGGTAAAACATGGCTAGCCGTAAGATTATGGCACATATTAATGTTTGTGATGTGGTACCGTAAATGGATAAAAAACGTTTAACCCAATGAGCAAAAAAATTATTATAGGAACCAGAGGCAGTGCACTTGCGTTGTGGCAGGCTAATTTTACGAAGGAAAAACTTGAAGATTGCGGTGCTGAAGTTGAAATCAAAATTATTTCAACAGCCGGTGATCGATCGCAAGAATGGAACACAAGTTTTGAAAAATTAGAGGGCAAGGGATTTTTTACAAAAGAATTAGAAGAAGCTTTATTAAACAAAACCATCGACCTTGCAGTTCACTCACATAAAGACTTGCCTACTGAACAACCATTCGGTTTGATAGTAGCAGGTGTTAGCAAACGTGCAGATCCAACAGATACCATTTTAATAAATAAATCTTCGGTTCAAGATGATTTAAAATTCAGTTTTAAAAAAAATGCCCGTGTAGGAACCTCCTCCGCGAGAAGAAAGTCACAATTGCTAGCCTTTAGGCCAGATGCTAATGTTTCTGATTTAAGAGGAAATGTACCTACACGCATTGAAAAGCTTAGGAAAGGGGATTACGATGCTATAATACTAGCCACAGCCGGTATTGAGCGTCTTGAATTGGATTTAGATGATCTTTATGTTGAGCAATTAAGTCCGGAAGTATTTGTACCAGCACCCGCACAAGGTGTATTAGCTTGGCAAACCCGAGATGATGACGATGCAACCATTGCCATGATTGACAAAATAAGTGACTTTGATGTATTAGTTAAAATCAATATTGAGCGAAATATTTTGCAGGGATTTGATGGCGGTTGCCAATTACCTTTAGGTGTATATTGCGATGCTGACCCGGATGATGATGATCGTTTAAAATTTAAAGTGTGGTTGAGTGTTGCTGATGCTTGGGACAAACAACCAAAGCAACTTTATTTTGAAACCTTAAACACAGATGGATTTGCTGATGAAATAGTAGATAAAGCGAAAAGCATCCGTGGAAAAAAGGTTTATATCACCAAAAACCTCAACGAGCAAAATTATTTCCATTCAGCCTTAACTAAACTTGGCTACACAGTAGAAGGAAAAAGTTTAATTGAATTTAAAGAGATAAAAATAAAAGAACAACCAAAAGCCGATTGGATTTTCTTTAGCAGTAAGCACAGCGTAAGGTATTTTCTTCAACAGAAACCAGATGTAAAAGGTGTAAAGTTTGGCTGTGTTGGCGCAAGCACAAGTGCAGAATTAAGATCTTTTGGTTTCAGAGCAGATTTCATTGGATCAGGCACCGACACAAAACTAATTGGTAAACAATTTGCTGCAAAAGTAGGAAATGGTAAAGCCTTGTTTCCAATAGCAAAAGACAGCTTAAAAACATTTCAATGGCAAATGCCAAAACAAGACAACGTAATTAACTTAAACGTGTATTGGACTGTTAAACAAAGTGTAGATGTAAGTGATGATATGGATGTGTTGGTGTTTACAAGCCCAAGTAATTTATTGGCCTACGTTGAAAAAAACAAAATTAAACCAACTCAAAAAGTTGTTGCCATGGGCGATGCAACCGGAAAAGAACTAGATAAACTAAAAATTAAAAATTATTTTAAACCTAAAAGTTTTGATGATTTAGGTTTAGTTCAAGCTGTTTTAGGGATTTAATAGTTAAAGACTTTGACTATAGAGTAACAAGCGAAACTCTTAATTTTTTGTATTTCTGTAATTAATATTACTTACCAAAAAATTGTTTCATAAAATCGCTGGCAAAAACAAATTCAAAAAGCTCCTTATTGTCTGAGTTTAAAATCTTCGACTTGTCGCCTGTCCACCAATTCTGACCTTTATGAACGAACATAATGTTTTCCCCAATCTGGATCACACTGTTCATATCATGGGTAACAATAATGGTGGTGATATTGTATTCTTTTGTAATGTCACTGATCAATTCATCAATTACAATACTAGTTTTAGGATCTAATCCGGAATTAGGCTCATCACAAAACAAGTAACTGGGGTTATTTGCAATGGCTCTTGCCAGCGCAGCACGTTTCTTCATACCACCGCTTAACTCAGCAGGGTACAATTTATTTCTGCCGGTAAGCTGCACACGTTCCAAACAAAAATTAACACGATCCATCTTTTCTGCTTTGGTTAAGTCTGTAAACATATCCAAAGGGAATCGAACATTTTCCTCTAGTGTTTGAGAATCAAACAAAGCCCCGCCCTGAAAAAGCATGCCGATTTTTTTTCTGATCTCCTGTTGCTCTTTTTGTTTTTTCGCAGCAAAATTATCGCCATCGTATAATATTTCGCCACTATCAATTTGATGTAAACCAACCATTAACTTAAGCACGGTGGTTTTTCCGCAACCGCTTTCCCCAATTATTAAATTGGTTTTGCCGGTTTCAAACTTAAAACTTACGTCTTTTACAACGTGTCTGTCACCAAAGGTTTTGTTAATGTTTTTTATTTCAATCATGTTACACCAACATTAATTTGGTAATGATTAAATTGGTAACTAAAATAATAATACTGTTATATACAACTGACTTGGTACTCGCTCTACCAACCTCAAGCGCACCACCAGATGTATAATATCCATGATACGCTGATACAGAAGTAATGATAAATGCGAAAATTACTGTTTTAGTTAAAGCATAAACAATATTGTATGGGATGAAAAAACTTTGAATACCGAAAATGTACTTTTCAGCATCACAAGCACCTGAGAATACCCCAAACAAAAAGCCACCAAACACCCCTAAAAACATACTGATTGTAATTAAAAACGGGTTAATGAACATAGCAGCCAATATCTTAGGACGAATTAAATAACCTGCCGAATTAATTCCCATGATTTCCAAGGCGTCAATTTGTTCAGATATTCGCATTGTTCCGATTTCAGATGCAATGTTAGAACCAACTTTACCTGCTAAAATTAAAGAAACAATAGTAGGAGAAAACTCCAAAACAATACTTTCGCGCGTTCCTAATCCAATTGCGTAACGTGGAATAAACGGACTTGTAAAATTATAAGCAGATTGAATGGTTATTACACCACCCATAAAAATAGAAATGATCGCAATTAACCCTAACGAACCGATTCCAAGTGAATTAACCTCATACAAAAACTGATTAAAATAAACCTTTAAATTTTCTGGTTTAGAAAACACCCGCTTAATTAGTAAAAAATACCTTCCTATGTGATAAATGGGTTTCAATGTATTGTACTACTAAATTACGAATTAAAAGCGCATTTATAAATCAAATTTAATCCCTTGTGCAAGTGGCAATGTGTTCCCGTAGTTAACAGTATTTGTTTGCCTTCTCATATATGCTTTCCAGGCATCGCTTCCACTCTCTCTTCCACCGCCTGTTTCTTTCTCTCCACCAAAAGCACCGCCAATTTCTGCACCACTTGTACCAATATTAACATTAGCAATACCACAATCACTACCTGCTGCACTTAAAAATAATTCTGCTTCACGAATATTTAATGTCATAATAGCACTTGATAAACCTTGAGGCACTTCATTTTGCATTGCAATTGCCTCTTTTAAAGTTTTGTACTTCATGATATATAAAATTGGCGCAAAAGTTTCATGTTGTACAATCTGCATATCATTTCTGGCTTCTGCAATGGCAGGTTTTACGTAGCAACCACTTTCATAACCTTTTCCTTCCAAAACACCACCGGGCACAATAATTTTTCCACCTTCACTAATAACGCGTTCAAGTGCATTTTGGTAAGCTTTTACAGCTAGTACGTCAATTAAAGGACCAACATGATTAGATTCATCTAATGGATTTCCGATTTTCAATTGAGAATAAGCTTTAACTAATTTCTCTTTTACTTTTTCGTAAACACTTTCATGAATAATTAATCTGCGTGTGGTTGTACAACGTTGTCCTGCTGTACCAACTGCACCAAACACAGCACCAATTAAGGTATTGTCAAGGTCAGCACTTTCAGTAATAATAATAGCATTATTACCCCCTAGTTCTAAAATACTTTTTCCAAAACGTTCAGCAACCTTAGCACCAACTATTTTACCCATGCGAGTTGAACCTGTAGCAGAAATCAACGGAACGTGTACATCGGCAGTTAACCATTCTCCAACTTCGTAATTACCATTAATAATGCAACTGATACCTTCCGGTAAATTATTTTCTTTAGCTACTTCGTTCCAAATATTTTGACAAGCTACAGAACAAAGAGGTGTTTTTTCTGATGGTTTCCAGATACAAACATCCCCGCAAATCCATGCTAATGCAGTATTCCAGCTCCACACAGCAACCGGGAAATTAAATGCAGATATAATACCTACAATCCCTAACGGATGCCATTGCTCCATCATGCGATGATTTGCTCTTTCACTTTGAATAGTTAAACCATATAGCTGACGTGATAAACCAACAGCAAAATCACATATATCAATCATCTCCTGTACCTCTCCTAAACCTTCCTGGTAGGATTTTCCCATTTCGTATGATACCAACTTGCCTAAATCGGCTTTCTTAGCTCTTAATTTTTCTCCAAACTGTCTTACATATTCCCCGCGTTTAGGTGCAGGTATTGTTCTCCAAAATAAAAATGCTTCACTAGCGGCACCAATCACCTTGTTATAATCAGCCTTGGTTGCTGTTTTAATTTTTCCAATTAACTTTCCGTCAACCGGACTGTGCGACTCAATTACTTCGCCACTTGAGAACCAATTTAAACCGGTACTGCAACCTTCATTAACTTCTTTAATTCCTAATGATTTTAAAAAATTTTCCATAGTAAAAATAAGTTTCTAATTTACGATTTATTTGTCATACGGTGCCTATAAAAGTCCCTTAAGTTCTATTAAATCAGAAACTGTTTGATAATCACGATGCTGCATTGGAGTATACCAAACTGCCTGCCATCCGGCATTAATGGCTCCCAACACATCGTTCTCAAAATTATCGCCTATCATCAAACATTCTTCTGGATTTGCGTTTGTTAATTGTTGAGCGATTTCAAATAATTTCCTGTCAGGTTTATTGGTTTGATGGTCCTCGCTGATAATAATCTGATCGAAAAAAGGGGTTAAATTACAATTGTTTAGTTTAATGGTTTGTACTTCTTTAAACCCATTGGTAATGATGTGCAGAGCATATTTGTCCTGCAAATACATTAAAATCTCTAAGGAATTTGGCTTGAGCAGTTTGCCCTGAGGTGACCGTAAAATGTAGTCTTCACTAAAGGCCAATCCCATTTCATAATTAGAATAATTAAAGCTGTTAAAGCTTAATTCGAAACGATGATTTCGCAGATATTCCTTCGAAATCAACTTTGCAGAATACTGCTGCCATAAATTGGCATTTATTTTTTTGTAATTTTCAAAAAAGGCCTCAAATGATGTGTTCAAATGATTCTCTAATTGATAATTGTTAAATAACGATTGAATTACATCGCTGCTATTTCCCTCAAAATCCCACAACGTATCATCTAGGTCAAAAAAAAGGTGTTTTAGTTGCTTAGAAGACATTTGCGTATATACTTATAGAATTTTATCAAAAATACAATCTTTATAACTAGTTACATTCGATATCTATTAACAATTAAATTTGCAATAGAATGTTAACCCTTTATGTTAAAGAAATAAGGAGTTTTTTAAGCTCACTAATTGGATATATAGCTATTGGCGTTTTTGTAACGTTAATTGGTGTGTTCATGTGGATTATTCCAAGTGAAGGAGGCGGCTCCAACATTCTTGACAATGGTTTTGCGAACATCGACCCCTTATTTACAATTGGTCCATGGGTTTACTTATTCTTAATACCGGCTATTACCATGCGTACATTTTCGGAAGAAAAGAAAACTGGCACCATTGAACTATTACTTACCCGCCCTTTAACGGATTTACAAATTGTTCTTGCAAAATATCTTGCAGGTTTCACACTTGTAATTATATCCTTATTGCCTACTTTAATTTATTATTACAGTGTACAAAAACTAAGTGTAAATAGAGAAATTGCAGGGATTGATGTTGGCGGCATGTGGGGTTCATACATTGGCTTACTCTTTTTAGGAGCAGGGTTTGTGGCCATTGGAACGTTTGCCAGTGCCATAGCCGAAAACCAGGTAATTGCTTTTATCATTGCCTTGTTACTTTGTTTTTTAAGTTACATTGGATTTGATTTTGTAGCACAAAGTGGCTTTTTTGGAAAACATGATGCTTTTGTTAAATCATTGGGAATTAATGAACATTATGTAAGCATGAGCCGAGGCGTGTTGGACACAAGAGACATTGTTTACTTTTTATCAGTTATTGTGGTGTTTAATTTACTTACCAAATTGGTTTTAGAGAGCAGAAAATGGTAGAAGCAAAACAACAACTCAACCAGAGCAGTAGCAAACGACGAAACATTTTAGTGTTAATCGTTTTATTGGTTATTGTAATTATCGTTAATTACGTGAGTTCGTTGCTTTTTAAACGTTTTGATTTAACTACTGAAAAACGATATACGCTAGCCTCAACAACTAAAGATCTTCTGAAGAATATCAATGATGAGGTATACTTAAAAGTATATCTGCAAGGTAATTTCAATCCAAGTTTTACACGTTTAAGAAATGAAGCCAAAGAACTTTTGGATGAGTTCAGAGCATATTCCAACAATCAATTACAATACGAATTCATTGTGCCGGGTGAAGGATTAAACGATACTGAAAAAGCAAATTTAGAAAAGCAACTTTATGAAAAAGGCTTAACTCCTGAGCAGGTTGTAGAAAACAAACAGGAAAAAAAATTAGAAACGCTTATTTGGCCGGGTGCTATTGTAAGTTATAAAGGTAAAGAAACCGTTTGGCAGATCTTTAAAAGACAGGTTGGTATTGCACCTGAAGAGTGTATTAACAACAGCGTTCAGGAATTGGAGTATAGCCTTAGCAATGCTATTCGTAAACTACAACGCACCAAAGAAAAAGAAGTAACATTTATTGAAGGACATGGTGAATTAGATACGTTGCAGAATTACGATTTCGCAAGAGCCTTAAGTGAATATTACGAAGTGAACCGCACTCCAATCATGGGGAAATTAGGTACATTAAAAGAAAGTGAATGTATTATTATTGCACAACCTGATAGTTCATTTACTGATAAGGATAAATTCATTGTAGATCAATACATCATGAATGGTGGTAAAGTATTATGGTTAATTGACCCTGTGGATGTTAATCGTGATACACTTTACATGAAAGGCTACAGCATAGGGCTTGGTAAAAATTTACGATTAGAAGACATGTTGTTTAAGTATGGTGTTCGTTTAAATAACGTGTTGGTACAGGATTTACAATGTGCAACTGTTCCAATAAATGTTGGGTTTAAAAACGGACAACCAAATTTTAAACAATTTCCTTGGGTTTATAATCCTTTAATTTTACCAGATGTAGCACATCCGATTGTAAAAAACCTTGATTTAATTCGAATGGATTACTGCAGCACCATTGATACCATTAGCGCTAAAGGAATTAAGAAAACCGTTCTTTTAAAAACATCTCGTTACACTAAAACACAACCAACACCTGCACGCCTTTCATTAGCTAGCGTTCAGTACAAACCTAATCCTAAACAATATAATAACCCCTATCAACCTGTAGCAGTATTATTGGAAGGTAGTTTTAGTAGTTTTGTGGAATACCGCTTACCAACCGCCTTACTAACCGACTCTACTTTTAAATACATTGATAAAGGTAAAACAACCAAACAAATTGTTGTTGCAAATGGGGATATAGCCCGTAACGATGTCAGCAAAAGCACAGGGCAATTGTTTCCGCTGGGTTATGATAAATACAGCCGACAAACTTTTGCAAACAAAACATTTTTAGTTAACTGTGTAAATTATTTGCTGGATGATGACGGCATGTTGCAATTACGTACACGTGAAGTAAAACTAAGATTATTGGACAAGAAAAAAATTGATGAGCAACGAGGCTACTGGCAACGCTTAAATGTATTGGCGCCATTGTTTTTAATTTTAATTGCAGCAAGCGCACAATTTTACTGGCGTAAACGTAAATTTGCACGTTAGTAATTATATATGAAGACAACTCATTTAATTTTCGCTTCTATACTTCTTTTATTCAGTTTTACAAAACAAAGCATGGCACAAACAGCAAAACCGGAAGCAATCGTTCAAAAGAACCTCGACTGCTACAACAACAGAGATTTGGATGGCTTTATGAGTTATTTTGCAGACAGTATTTCCTTAGTGAATTTTTCTGACCAAAAGATTGTTGCAAATGGACTAACAGAAATTAGAGCACTCTACAAGAATTTATTTGATGCTTCTCCTAATTTGCACTCAACAATATTAAAACGCATGGTATTAGGTAATAAAGTGATAGATCATGAAAGTATTGTGGGAAGAAAAGGCTCTGCCGAAGTATTAGAAATTATTTTGATTTATGAAGTTGAGGGAGATAAGATTGTAAAGATGACGACTGTAAGAAAGTAAAACTTTATCTCAGCTTATAACTTTTATATCAAACGACTAATTCAACCATACCCTTACAAATTATTAACTGGTGGTTTTTGCACAGGAATTTTAAATTCGCTAAGCATACTTGTTTTTATATTGATGGTTAAGAAGTAACTTTTTCGTACACCAAATGGAACCCAGTCAATACGGGCTTCCCAGCATTTTAAATCACGGTATATATTTACACTGGTATAACTTAATTTTTGAGTAGCAAAATCAAAGCCGCTTGTAATACCTATTTTCCAATATTTAGTGGGTTGAATATTAGCGCGCCAGTTCAACGCATGCGTTGGTAATATCACAGACCTCATGTGGTTTTGAATTAAGCTTAAATTGTAATTAAAGGTAATATCCCACGGTAATTTTTCTTCTGTTTCCTTCTTCTTGATTGCCCCAGTTTCTGCTGAATTATTTTGATCAGGTGATTTACGCAAATTCTGTAGAGCCAATAGTTTGTCGCTTCCAAAACTGGTATTAACTGCAAGGTTGGCCGAATTAAACTGAGCCAAAGTACCGTTGTTCTCCAATAACAATTCATTTATTCTCCCTCCTGTCAATCTGTTTCGCTCATACGGATCAAAATCAGCACTGGCTACCACATCAAAATTTTTGAATAAAACAGTTCTTGCGCTTAAGCCTATATTGCTCATGTGAAAACTATCGGCTGCAAAATTATAAGCACTACTCACACTTAAGTTTTGTAAAAAGGTCACCTTTTTGTAGGTAATGCCGGTATCGGTTTTTTGTTTGAGTTTAGCTTCAATATTGTTATTAAGGTTCAAACTCAGGGCATTTTGTTCTCCTTGAGCAGGGCCACCAAAAATTGAATTTTGAAATATAGAATAACGCGTAGTAGCTCCTAAACTGTTAGTTTGCACACTTTTCCAAAAACCTATATTTTCAGCACCCATATCGGGGCGATAGGTATAAGCTAATGTCGGAATCATTAAATGTCTTATTTGTTTTAGATTCCCTTTTTTATACGCATAATCAAAAAATACTTTAGTATTTAAACTGGTAGTAAAATTAGCGTCGTAACCCCCTACAAAACCATTCACTGTATCGGTTTGAATGAGACCTCCGTTCATAAGCGAATTATTGGCGACAAAATTCTGGCGGATAGTTTTGGTATACATTACAGAGTTAAAATTTAAAGCAGGTGTAACTGTAATGTATTTCGCTATATTGAAATTTGTGCTGATTGGTAAGGAATGCCTTACACCATATGCTAAACGATTTTCAAAATCAGAGGTTCTGAAAATAGTACTGTCATAACCTTTTAACGTGTTACGTGCTTCAAACAAATAACTGATGCCAATTTTATCGAACACGTTTTGTTTTACGGCATTTTCTCTCTTAAACGGGAAAAAGCGGTTGACGTTATACGTAAGTTGTGGGAATGTAATTTCTACTGGTTTCAGGTTGTTTGCTGAACTTTGATTGTGAGTGGCATTAAGCGCTAAAGAAGAATTTTTAAAACTTTTGCTAAAACTAATATTCGATTGAAAATTGTTTTGTAAAAACTGTGCGGAGTTCTGTGCATTAATTCTGTTAAACTGTTGGTTCTTTACAAAATTTACATTGGCACTAAAACGAATAGTAGGATTATTCTTATTATCCATGCTGTGCAGCCAACCTACACTGTAACCTTTTTGCTTTGAAAACTGAGAAGGTATATCCTTGTCACCAACATTTAAGCTGTTATAGGCTAAATTAACTACACCAACCGATTTATACAACATATTATAATTGTTGACTGTTCGTATGGCATAACTGCCATTCGTGTAAACATCTGCATAGGCAATAAAATCTGTTTTATCGTTTATCCCCCAATAAAAGCCGGCATTTCTTAAGTTAAACCCTTGTGAAGCATTATTGCCAAATGTTGGCATTAGTATACCGTTTTTTTGTTTTTTAGAATTCGGAAAATATCCAAACGGCAAACCTAAAGGAGTTGGAACACCGCCAATTTCAAGATACATTGGCCCAGTAACAATTTTATCATTTGGAATAATTTTTGCCTTATTCGCTTTAAATCTCGTCCTTGCGTCTTTCTCTAAACAAGGAATACAGGTCATGTTTTGCATGTAAATAATATTACTGCTATCCTTTTTAATTTGCTCGCCAATTACCAAAAGCTCCCCTTGCTTTGTCATAGCCTGGTAAATTTTGCCCTTTTTGGTTTTTAGATTATACAATATTTTCTCGGCCTCCATGGTTTGTTCACCATCTTTAAATACCGGGTTATCTACTAATTTGCCAGTACTATCTTTTTTACCAAATGCACCGATAACATTTTTTTTAATATCAATCTCTATACGATCTGCGGTAATATCCATCTCTCCATATAAAACATTGGCTTTTCCATAAAGGATAACACGACTACTGTCATTCAAAAAAACAATACTGTCCTTTGCAGTATATTTAATGGTTTCGTTTAGCAGGGCTCCATCGTCATCCTCATCGATGGAATTTGTATTGATTGTGGTAGTGCTTGGTGTAGCCTTTAAACTATCGCTCGTTGTTTGACCCACTAAACTGGATGTAACACCTAAAGATATTAACATTATAAAGAAGAAAACTACTTTGCTATGTTTAGTGATAATCAATTGATTAGTAATAATTTTAATGCAATGTACAAAGCTACAATAGTTTATTAATTGTTTCGAGTTTTAAGTAATGCAGAGCGTTAAAAAATATAAATATTTACTACTTGGTGCCTTGTGCATTTGCATTTTTGTTTTTTCTTCATTTATACTAAAAACAAGCGCTAAGACTAGGAAACCGGGACAAATTAAAACCATTGTAATTGATCCCGGACATGGTGGTAAAGACCCCGGCTGTAATGGTGCCAGTCATAAAGAAAAGGAAGTGGCTTTGGCAGTTGCTCTTGAATTAGGTAAATTAATTGAAGAAAACTACAAAGACATTAAAGTCATTTACACGCGTACTACTGACGTTTTTGTTGAATTAGAAGAGCGAGCACAAATTGCCAATAGAGCAAAAGCAGATTTATTTATCAGTATACATTGTAACGCTGCCGGCAAACCCGTGTACATAAAGGATCCTAAAACCGGAAAAAAGAAAAAGAAAACCTACAAGAATAAAAAAGGAAAAATAGTAGTGGTTGAAAAGCCAAACCCTGAGCCTTTTGGAACTGAAACCTATGTAATGGGTTTAAAAAATGAGGAAGGAAAAATGAAAGTGGCAACCCGCGAAAACTCTGCCATTTTTTATGAAGATGATTACGAAAAGAAATACGATGGCTTTGATCCAGACAGTCCTGAGAGTTATATTATCATGAGCAACTACACAAGTGCTTACGTAATTCAAAGCGCTAATTTAGCCATGAAAATTCAGGAGGAGTACACCAAAAAAGCGGGTAGAATTGATAAAGGCGTTCATCGTCAAAGTATTTGGGTATTGTGGAGAACGGCCATGCCGAGTATTTTAACAGAAATTGGGTACTTAACCAACCCCTTAGAAGAACAATTTCTTGGAAGTAAAGAAGGTCAGAGTTACCTAGCTAAAGCCATTTTCAGAGGATTCAGAAAATATAAGGATGAGTTAGAAGGCAACAAAAAAGATTATAACGATGAAATCGAAAATCAAAAACCACTCGAAAACGAAAACATTAAAGCAGGTAATTTACCTGGTCAACGTAAACTAATTGACGAAGATGAAGAAGAAGAGGATGATGATAAAAAAACAACCGCAAAAGATACTGCGAAAGTTAAAACAGTACAGGCGATTAAAACAGAATCGATAGTCCCTGTTAAAGTTATTGAAACAACTACCACCTCAACTCAGATAACAGAAAATAAAGAAACTATTAAAAAAGATAGTATTGTTAACGCTAATAGTATTATTGAAAAATTCAAAGAAAAAAACAAAGAGACTTCAAAGACTAATACTGTTGCAGTTGTTCAGAGTAAAACAGTTTCAACACAACAAAAAAATAATGAACCAGTAGCATCATCTAACGAGATTAAATTTAAAGTTCAATTTGCCAGTAGTGATGTGGAGCTTAATTTAAAGCAAGAAAAGTTTACAGCAATTATTGATGGTTCATATTATAAAAGTGGAAACACCTTAAAGTATACTTCTGGGAATTTTTCTGACTTCAAAGAAGCGATGAAGCATCAAAATAGTTTAAGGGAAAAAGGCTTTAAAGATTGTTTTGTAATAGCAATGCAGAATAATTCCCGCATGGATGTAAATGAAGCTAGAAAAAAATTAGGGCAGTAATTATTCCTTAGGCTTTTGTTCCTCTTGTTTTACAGGTCGTGTATAAATTATATCCACTCTACTTCTTCTTGACTTATCAGCTTTTTTTGGTCCTTGAAAAGTAATGTTAGAATAATCTCTTGCTTTACGAACGATTACTAAAGCAATGTCATCAATTCGTTGCTTTGCAATATCCTTAAACTCACTTTTATCATAGTATGCGTGTATTTCTACATCACTTTTGGAGCCTTTTAAGGTATTTGCCCAGTTGCCGATTTTAACTTCGTTACTATCTAAAAGCTTAACTGCAAGCCCACTGTAATATAATCGAAGCGTATCTCTTTGTCCAATTAATTTAACAGAACAAATTACAAGAGCTAAGAATGTTGCTTTTCTAATAAACATATAAATTATTTGTTTTGCGTGAAGCTTGCGCTCATGTACTCTCTGTTCATACGAGCAATATTCTCCAAACTAATCTCCTTAGGGCACTCTGCTTCGCAAGCACCTGTATTTGTACAATTTCCAAAACCCTCTTCGTCCATTTGCTTAACCATGTTTAATACACGGTCTTGTTTTTCTACCTGTCCTTGAGGTAATAATGCTAATTGACTAACTTTGGCACTCACAAATAACATTGCACTGCTGTTTTTACATGCTGCTACACATGCACCACAACCTATACAAGCTGCAGCAGCAAACGCGGTATCAGCATCATCCTTAGGAATTAAAATATTGTTTGCATCTTTAACATTACCGGTATTCACACTGATAAAACCACCGGCAGCCATAATACGGTCAAAGCTGCTTCTGTCTACAGCTAAATCTTTTATAACCGGAAATGCGGCACTGCGCCATGGTTCTACAACAATTGTATCACCATCTTTAAAACTACGCATGTGTAATTGGCAAGTGGTAACGCCTTGTTTTGGTCCATGAGGGCGGCCATTAATATACATACTGCACATACCACAAATACCTTCACGGCAATCGTGATCAAAAGCAATAGGCTCTTTACCATCGTTAATTAATTTTTCATTAACAACGTCAAACATTTCCAAAAAGCTCATATCCGGGCTAATGCCTTTGGCTTCAATGGTTTCAAAACGACCTTTTTCGTTTTTGTTTTTTTGTTTCCAAACCTTTAAGGTTAAGTTCATGTTTCCACTCATAATTGTTATTAGTTAATTGGGAATAAGGATAAGCCTACGCCACATTTAAATTTCTTATTTTTTGATTAATACTTTTAATTAGCCCTTGAAGCATTTTACCAACTTCTTCTATTTTATTTTGTATTTCAAGAAAATCCTTTTCATATATAAAATTCAGATTTTTAGAAATTAGAATCATTGTTTCTACTTCCATCAAAGAACCCCTTGCAATTCGCAAAAATTGTAAATAGTTTTTAGAAAGCTGCCTACCCCAACCTTCGGCAATATTTGATGGTATTGAAATTACTGCTCTATTTAATTGACTTGCCAAACCATAACGTTCATCTATTGGGAATTTATTAGTCAAGGAATAAACATCAGTTACCAAAGCAATTGATTTCTGCCAGACAATTAAATCTTTGTATGTGCTGTTTTTTACTTCCACTTCGTATCTAATTCCTATTAACTAGTTGCTATTATCTACTTATAACTTCTTTGTGCAATTTTAATATTCTCGTATTTCAACTCTTCTTTGTGTAACTCAAATTGGCTCTCTCCTTTGTATTCCCATGCAGCTACATAAGCAAAGTTCTCATCATCGCGTAACGCTTCACCTTCTTCTGTTTGAAACTCTTCGCGGAAATGTCCTCCACAACTTTCGTTACGGTTTAATGCATCAACACACATTAACTCTCCTAATTCAATAAAGTCAGCTACACGACCAGCTTTTTCCAACTCAGGATTAAACTCGTTGGCATCGCCTGGTACACGTACATCACTCCAAAACTCTTTACGCAATTTTTGAATTTCTGCAATTGCCCAAGTTAAACCTTCTTTATTACGAGCCATTCCACATTTATCCCACATGATTTTTCCTAAACGTTTGTGGAAAAAATCAACTGACTTACTGCCCTTAATTGATAAAAACTTATTAATCTGATCTTGAACATTTTTTTCTGCCTCCACAAATGCAGGATGATCAGTTGGAATTGCTTTCGTACGAATCTCCTCACTTAGATAAGCACCAATTGTATAAGGAATTACAAAATAACCATCCGCTAAACCTTGCATTAATGCACTTGCACCTAAACGGTTAGCTCCATGATCACTGAAGTTAGCTTCACCTAAAGCATATAAGCCAGGCACTGTGGTCATTAAATTATAATCAACCCATAAACCACCCATGGTGTAGTGAACGGCAGGGTAAATACGCATTGGTGTTTCATAAGGATTCTCTCCGGTAATTTGAGCATACATGTCAAACAAATTACCGTATTTCTCTTTTATCACTTCTTTACCCAAACGCATGATTTCATCTTTGCTCGGGTTTTGAATATTCTTTTTAGTGGCTTCTGTTTTACCGTAACGTTCTGTGTTGGCTGCAAAATCTAAATAAACAGCTAACTTACTTGATCCTACCCCATAACCTGCATCACAACGCTCTTTAGCAGCACGGCTCGCCACATCTCGCGGAACCAAGTTACCAAAAGCCGGGTATCTTCTTTCTAAATAATAATCTCTTTCATCTTCAGGAATATCAGTTGGCTTGCGATTATCATCTTTCTTCTTAGGCACCCAGATACGACCATCATTACGTAACGACTCACTCATTAAAGTTAACTTGGATTGATGATCACCACTTACAGGTATACAGGTTGGGTGAATTTGAGTATAACAAGGATTACCAAAAAACGCACCTTTCTTATGCGCTTTCCAGGCAGCAGTAACATTGCTTCCCATTGCGTTTGTGCTTAAGAAGAATACGTTACCATAACCACCGGTACATAATAAAACGGCATGTCCAAAATGTCTTTCTAATTTACCTGAGATTAAATCTCTGGCGATAATACCACGAGCCTTACCTTCAATTGTTACTACATCCAACATTTCATGACGAGCCAACAAAGTAACTGCTCCCATTCCAACCTGACGTTGCAAGGCAGAATAAGCACCTAATAATAATTGTTGTCCGGTTTGCCCGGCAGCATAAAACGTACGCTGTACTTGCGTTCCACCAAATGAACGATTACTTAAAGTACCGCCATATTCACGTGCAAAAGGAACACCTTGGCCAACACATTGGTCAATAATATTACCACTCACCTCAGCTAAGCGGTGCACATTAGCTTCGCGCGCTCTGTAATCACCACCTTTAATAGTATCGTAAAATAATCTGTAAATACTGTCACCATCATTTTGATAATTTTTGGCAGCATTAACACCACCTTGAGCGGCAATACTATGTGCTCTACGAGGAGAATCCTGAAAACAAAATACCTTTACTTTATAACCCATTTCGGCTAAGGTAGCAGCCGCCGAAGCGCCAGCCAAACCAGAACCAACCACAAGTACCTCCAAGCTACGTTTGTTAGCAGGGTTAACTAGTGGAACAGTTGAACGGTACTTTGTCCATTTATTTTCTAAAGTACCTTCTGGGATTCTTGAATTTAATTTAGGAGAACTTGCCATATACTTAAATTTATATTTTAATTATTCATTGATCTTACCAACATTAAAACAGGCATTGCTGCAAACAATAAGCAAACAATTACACTGAACCAAATACCGGTTTTTTTAATTACTGGTGTATATTTTTTATGATTGATACCCAAAGTTTGAAACGCAGACTGAAAACCATGCAACAAATGGTATAACAAACTAATAACACCAACCAAATAAATTGCAACTACCCACCAATGAGAGAACACCTCTAACATTTCGTTATAAGTATTATGCTCGTCTGCTGTTCCTGAAAACACTGCAACTTTAGTGTCAACCCAAAAGTGAGCTAAATGAACAACTAAAAACAATAATAACAATGAGCCTAATATGCCCATGCTTCTGCTATACCAAGAGCTGTTAGCTGCGCCGTTAACTTGTGCATAAGCAACCGGGCGAGCTTTTTTGTTCTCCAATGTTAACATTAATGCCTGGTAAATGTGTAGCAATAGCCCCACAAATAAACCAACCTCCATAACTCGGATTACCGGGTTGGTTGCCATAAAATGCGCTGCAGCATTAAAAGTTTCACCATTATCTGGAATGAAAATACAAGCATTGATGCTTACATGCACAATTAAAAATGAGATTAAAAATAATCCCGTTAAACCCATCACTAATTTTTTGCCAATTGACGAATGAAGAAAACCTTTTGTACTCATAACTAATTTAAACTAAAGCTTGTTAATTAAAGCTTTGCAAATTTAATAGTTTAACAATCATTGCCAAATGCTTGTTTATTTATCTATCCGTTTTTTTTTAGCGCATCACTCGTTTTTCTAACTAAAGTACTAATGTCTGCCTCGAATCATGCTCCAATAGTGAATCTCATTAATTATTTAGAACTATTTTAAATAAAAAATCTTCGAGTGAAATGTGTTCTTTTTCGTTTGAAACCGTTCACTAATAATTGTTTTGATAGAGATTAACCTCATTCTATTCTTGTTCGTCTAAATAATTTTCAACTTAAAAATTAAATACTGCCATATTTCTTTTTTAGTTAATTTTGATTCCTGTTTTAAGCAACACCCAAAATGGGAAATCATCAACACGGCACGCTCAACAAAATCACCTTTGGCGGCCTACTGGTTACACTCGGTATTATTTATGGTGATATTGGTACCTCTCCACTATATGTTTTAAAAGCGATTGTTGGTGATGAGCCAATTAATTCTGACTTAGTAAAAGGTGCTATAAGTGCTATATTTTGGACCCTAACACTTCAAACTACAATTAAATATGTAATTCTAACCTTACGTGCTGATAATAAAGGGGAGGGTGGAATTTTCTCACTATACACGCTTGTAAAGCGTAGTAAATACAAGTGGCTAATCGTTCCAGCCATTATAGGCGGGAGTGCATTACTTGCTGATGGAATTATAACACCACCAATTTCTGTAAGTTCTGCAATTGAAGGTTTAAAGAAAAATTATCCAACACTTAATACAGTGCCAATCGTTATTGCAATTATTACCGCATTATTTTTTATTCAACGATTTGGAACTAAATTTATCGGCAGAGCATTTGGACCAATGATGTTTATCTGGTTTAGCATGTTAGGTTTACTTGGAATAAGTAAAATGGGAGCCAATCTTTCTGTGTTCTCTGCCCTTAATCCTTATTATACTTATAAATTATTGCACAACCACCCAAGTGGTATGCTGATTTTGGGAGCCGTATTTTTATGTACCACGGGAGCTGAAGCTTTATATAGTGACCTTGGGCATTGTGGTAAAAAGAACATACGTGTTAGTTGGTTTTACGTGAAATTGATGTTGGTATTAAATTATTTTGGGCAAGGAGCTTGGTTAATTAGCAATGAAGGTAAATCTTTAAATGGTGCCAATCCGTTTTATGAAATAATGCCACAGTGGTTTATTATTCCGGGTATTATCATCGCTACTAGTGCTGCCGTTATTGCTTCACAAGCTTTAATTTCAGGTTCTTTTACATTAATTAATGAGGCCATGCGTCTTAACCTGTGGCCAAAAGTACGTGTTAAATATCCAAGTGATGAAAAAGGGCAATTGTATATTCCATCTTTAAACACCATGCTATTACTAGGTTGTATTGGTGTTGTGCTTTACTTCAGAGAATCTGGTAAAATGGAAGCGGCTTATGGTTTAGCGATTGTATTGTGTATGATGATGACTACAATTCTTTTAAATTTTTACATGCACATCAAGCGTTATAACTATTTATTTATTGTAACAATTATTACTATTTACGCTATCATTGAATTATCATTCTTCTATGCTAACCTTGATAAATTTACCCATGGTGGTTGGATTACACTTGTAATTGCAGGATCGTTGATGTTAGTGATGACGGTTTGGTTTTTAGCTAAAAAAATCAGAATGAAATATACTGATGTTGTTGCTTTAAATGACTACAAACAATTTTTGATTGATTTAAGTAGAGATGAATCTATTCCTAAATACGCAACACATTTAGTTTATTTAACCTCGGTTAACGATACAAAATTAATTGAGCAAAAAATCATTCACTCTATTCTGCAAAGAAGACCAAAACGTGCAGATATTTATTGGTTCGTGCATGTAGATGTGATGGATGAGCCTTATAGAATGGAGTATAAAGTTGATCACATTGCTGAGGACGATATTATACGTGTTGATTTTAAATTAGGTTTTCGAGTTGCTCCAAAAATAAATTTAATGTTCAGGAAGGTGGTAGAAGATTTAGTTGAGAATAAAGAAGTAGATATTAGAAGTCGTTATGAATCTTTGCAGAAAAACAATATAAGCGGAGATTTTAAATTTGTGGTAGTAGAAAAATACTTAAGCTACGATAACGATATGCCATTCTTCAGAAAAATCGTTTTAGAAATTTATTACTTCTTAAAGCATTTAAGTTTGAGTGAAGCTAAAGCTTTTGGTTTAGATAGCAGTAGTGTTAAGGTAGAGCGATTCCCAATGATATTTAAAGTACCGGAATCAATTAAAAGTCTGAAGCGGATAGTAACTAAATAATTCGCTAACTTTCTTGCTTGTTTTCTTCGTACCAATCATCTATCAGCAAAGGAGAGGTTTTGCTGGCAGCAACCGCCAATTCATCGCAACGGTTATTTTCTACATTACTGGCATGCCCCTTAACCCATATGAATTGATGATTACTTTGATTGTAAACTTTTAAAAATCGAATCCAAAGATCGGCGTTCGCTTTTCCTTTAAATCCTTTTTTAACCCAGCCAAACACCCATTTTTGATTAATGGCCTCAACTACATATTTACTATCAGAATAGATGATTACGTGATAATCTTTTTGCTTAATTGCTTCCAAACCAATAATAACCGACAACAATTCCATACGGTTGTTTGTTGTTTTTCGGAAACCCTGACTCATTTCCTTTCTGTGACCATTAAAAAGCAATACTAATCCATAACCGCCTGGACCAGGATTACCCGAACATGCGCCATCTGTATATAAACTTATAACCTTCTGCAATTGCCATAAAATTAGCTAAAATGTTGGCTTGTATAAAAAAATGTCGTAATTTTATTGAAATGAAATCGTTTAAATCCTTACTCTTATTGTTGCTTGTAATGCCCTTGGCATTTTTAAAGGCAACTCATAATAGAGCGGGTGAAATTATATATAAACGAATCGCTCCCTATACGGCTCAAGTTGGTGGTGTAACTGTTCAGGTTTATACATACTCTTTTACAATTATTAAATACACTAATGATGGTTCTAATATTGCTGATAGGTGCGTAGATACACTTGATTTTGGAGATGGGACAAAAGGCGTTGCGCCAAGAATAAATGGTGGTTCAGCATTATGTGGCAATAGCTGTCCTAATTGTGGTGAAATTATTTTAAACGATCCGGGATTTATAGTTAAAAAAAACGTTTACACCATTACACATACATACCCAGGTCCAGGAAATTTTCTTGTTAAATCATACGACCCAAATAGAAATGGTGGCGTCATAAATATCCCTAATTCAATTGATAAACCTTTTTACATTGAATCTTTACTTATAATAACACCTTTCAGAGGTGCTAACTCTTCTCCGGTTTTTAATTTCCCACCTATTGATAAGGCTTGTACCAACGTTTGCTTTTATCATAATCCTGGAGCATTTGATCCCGATGGTGATAGTTTGAGTTATGAAATCACAACCAGTAGGGGTCAAGATGGGAACACAGTTCAAGGATATACCTTTCCTTCTACAGGTGGCGGTTTTTATGGCATTGATGCTGTTGGAGGCACTTTAAGCTGGTGTACACCCCAGCTTCAAGGTGAGTATAACTTAGCTTTTATTGTGAGAGAGTGGAGAAAAACAACCGACAATAAAACCTATGAATTGGTTGGATATGTAATGAGAGATATGCAGGTTGTTGTTGGTAATTGCGTTTCGAATCAGCCCCCATTAATTAGCATTAACACTGAAACCTGCGTTGAAGCAGGTATTTTAGTTGAGGAACCTTTTACAGTTACTGATCCTAACATTGGTCAAATAATTAAATTAGAAGGACAAGGCGGTGCATTTTCTGCTATTTCGCCTACTGCAAATTTAAGCTCCACTACGTTTACAGCCAACTCAGTCATCAATGGAATCTTTAGCTGGCAAACAACTTGCAATCATATTAGACAACAACCATACCTAAGTACACTTAAAGCAACTGATAATGGAACCCCGATTAAGTTGGTTCATTTTACAACTTTTGGAGTTAAAGTGGTTCCCCCTCGTTTGACAGGTCTATCAGCTTTGCCTTTAGGTTCTGCTATAACACTAACGTGGCAACCAAGTCCGTGTAACCCTGCAAGCAATCCTATCGTTCAATATAAAATTTACAGAAAAAATGAGTGCGGAACTTTTACGTATACACCCTGTAAAATGGGCGTTGACCCAACAAGTGGTTATGTTCAAATTGGAACTACAAATGTTGGCATTACAACCTTTGTAGATAACAATAACGGTAATGGTTTGGTTGTTGGTCAAGATTACAGTTATATTGTTGTAGCTGTTTATACAGACGGTTCGCAAAGTTTTGCAAGCACCGAATCCTGCACAAGACTTAAAAAAGACGTTCCAATTATTACGCATGTTGATGTGCAAACAACCTCTTCTGTTACTGGTGTAATCAATGTTAAGTGGGTAAAACCACTCGCAAATGCAGCTAACTTTGATACTTTAGTTTACTCAGGGCCTTACACCTTTAATTTAAAACATCGTTACAATTCACAAACAACATTCACAACAATTTATACTGTTACACAACCAAGCTTCCATTTATTGCCTACAACCGGTACAGTTACAAGTGCCTTCACACATAGTAACATCAATACAGTGGCAGAAGGCAGTTCGTATCTAGTTGAGTTTATAGCCGGCACAGTAACGGTTGGAAACTCACAAAGAGCAACTTCTGTTTTTCTTACTGTTAGTCCAAATGACCGTAGAATGGATTTAAGCTGGCAAAGCACAACACCTTGGATTAATTATAAATACACTATTTACAAACGCAAACAAGCCCAAACAACATTCAGTATTATTGCCACCACTACTTTAACAACTTATACAGATAATGTTGATGTAAAAAATGACAGCACTTATTGTTACAAGATCTTAGCAGAAGGTCAGTATTCAGATGTTTCCTTACCTCGTCCTTTGCTTAACTTTTCGCAAGAAGTTTGCGCAACAGCAATTGATTTAACACCGCCTTGCACTCCTACTATAGCGCCTACAGTAGATTGTGATAAAGGATTCTTACGCATTGATTGGACAGATGTAAGAACACAATGCCCTGGAAGCGATGATATTTATAAATATTTGCTGTATTATAAAGAAACAAAAGATGCAGAATATGCACTGGTTGATTCGTTTCCATTTAATACAACCTCTTATGTGAACGATAATAATGGTTTTATTTCAGGTTGTTATAAAGTTGCTTCAGTTGATAAACGATTAAACGTGAGTCCAACAAGTACAGAGTTTTGTACCGATAACTGCCCTATTTTTGAATTACCAAATATTGTTACTGTAAACGGAGACGGCGTTAATGATTTTTACAAAGCCGTTAGAGTAAGACAGATAAAAGAAATTAATCTACAAATTTGGGACAGATGGGGTGGTTTAGTTTACGAAACCAAAGATCCTTATTTTAAATGGGATTGTATAAGTAGATTAAGTAACCAACGTGTTAGCCAGGGAGCCTTTTTCTATGTGTGTGAAGTATTTGAACCACGCTTAGATGGTATAAAGAAACGCTTGCTAAAGGGTTATTTACATGTGGTTGAATAGCAACCACTTAAGTTAACCCTTTACTAGATTCTTAAATCAATTATCTCGCTTTTTTTTTGTTTCTTTACAGTTTAAAATTTTAAACATGGAATTGTATTTAGATAGTGCCAACCTAAAAGAAATAGAAGAAGGTTTTAAATTAGGTTTCTTAAACGGGCTAACAACTACTCCAACCTTTATGCAAAAGGAAGGAATTACCGACATTGATGGCACAATTGTAAAACTAAGTAAAATAGTGCCGGTTTTACAAATAGAAGCTTTAGGTAACACCGCCGAAGAAGTATTAGCAGAAGCAGAAAGGCAAATTAAACTTGGTTTAGATCCAACTAAAACTGTTTTTAAAATACCGGTTAGTTTAGAAGGTGTAAGAGCTTGTAAATTATTAAGAGATAAAGGTTATTTAGTAAACGTTCACTTAGTTTATACCTTACAACAAGCTTATATGGCTATGCAAGCCGGAGCAACTTATGTGTGTCCACTTGTTGGCAGGCTTCAGGATCAAGGACATGATGCAATAGCACTTGTACAACAAATTGTAGATGCAGTTGATTTATACGGCTATGATACAAAGGTTATGTTCTCATCTGTAAGAACAACTGAGCATGTTAGAAACGCAATAAACATTGGGGTTCATACCATTACTGTTCCTTTAAAAATATTAAAGCAATTAACTGAAAACAATTTTACAACGGTTGGTACTGACCAATTTATTATGGACACTCGTTTAATGATGGTTAAAGTGAAGGAAGCGATTAACGGTGTTAATCCGATTGTTTCAGAAGACACTAACATTACAGATGCCTTAGTAAAACTAACAGAATTTAATTTTGGTGCGATTACAGTTGTTAAGAAAGACGGAAGCATCAAAGGAGTATTTACCGATGGCAGTCTTCGTAAATTATTAACTGAAAAAGGTAAAGATATTTTAAATAAAAAATTATCTGAACTTGAATACCGCGAGCCAATTACTATTGAAGGGAATGTTCTTTTAAATGATGCCAACGCTTTATTTAAAAAGACTAACGTGGATACAATTGTTGTTACCGATAATGGTAAACCTGTTGGCATGTTGGATATACAAGATTTAAAATCTTAATAAATTGCAAAATTTAAAACAGATTTTTGCCTCTTTTGGAGGGCAATTAATTACTGACGAAGCTTTAATGCAAAGTAAAATGGCTAGCATTAAAGCTTTTGTTTTTGATTGGGATGGTGTTTTTAATAACGGGCAAAAGCAAGCCAAAGGCAGCAGTAATTTTAACGAGGTTGACAGCATGGGCACTAACTTGTTGCGCTACGCTTATTACAATAAAAATGGCAAAACACCAGTTACGGCTATAATTAGTGGGGAGAAAAACGACACAGCATTTTGGTTTTGTAATCGCGAAAAATTTAATTATTCGTTTTTCAAATTCGCAAACAAACTATTTGCTTTAGACTTTATTTGTAAACAACATAACTTGCAACCAAATGAAATTGCCTATTTTTTTGATGATGTGTTAGATTTGAATATTGCTGAAAAATGTGGTATCAGAATTTTTGTAGGCAGAAAAAACAGTCCTTTATTTAACAATTACGTTATTAATAAAAACTTAGCAGATTATTTAACAAGTGCTGCTGGTGGCGATTACGCAGTGCGTGAAGCTTGCGAACTATTGATTTCTTGTATTACTAATTTTAATGATGTTATTGAAAGCAGGCAGAACTACTCTGATACTTACAAAAATTACATTTCTGAAAGAAATAAAACCTCCACTCAATATTTTTCATGTATAGACGGAGAATTTAAAAAGGAAGAGGTTGTTTTTTAGAAATCAGTTTTAATTTTTCCTTTCTACTTAATTTTTTAATTCTGTACTCTTCTTTACTGGCTAAACTTTTATCTTTACATTCGATAAAATATATAAGTCTTACTGGAAGCCTCGCCTTTGTATATTTAGCTCCTTTACTTTGATTGTGTGTTAAAATTCGTTTCTTTAAATCGTTTGTAATACCTGTATATAAAGTATTATCCGCACACTCAACAATGTAAACCAACCACATTTATTTTATTCTTTCAAAAATTGCAGTCTTCTTCTATCAATAAAAATAAAATATAAGCCTGTAGGTAAATCTACAAAATTTTAATTAAGTCACATATCAAAAACTTACGCTAATTATTTCCTATTAACTCATAACTATAGGAAAATTATTTATCAACGAATAATGAAATAACTACTTGCGATAATTAGTGTTTCGGAAGACTAAACAAGCTTTTTACGTCAACCAAAAACTTTTTTTGACTTAGTAAAATAGCCAACACTTCTGTTTGACTTATTATTCCCCAGTAAAAAGCAATATTAAAAACGAACTGTACGTTATAATTAGCAATTACACATAACACGCTAACAAATAACAACACAGCCCATAGCTTGGCGCCATAAGTGTGTAAAGCTAAGCTCTTGCCATGCTTTAAGTATGCATATACTTGAATCCCTATTTCAGTGCAGATCAATATGAAGAGTTTAAACTTGTTTTGAAAAATAAACTCCGGGTAAAACTTAATCAGTACAATGCATACACTTAACCAAAAAAAACTATCTGCTTTACTATCCATCTGTCGAAGTTTTTCGCTACTGCAATTATACTTTCGCGCTATAATGCCATCAAAAACATCACTTAAAAAAGCTATGCAGATTAGGCTAATTAATACTATTGGAAATTCATAATTTAAACCGCTTAATAGTATCAAGCCAATACTAATTGCGACTCTTAAATAAATTAATTGTTTTGGTAGGTTAGTCATATTGTTTTTTTGAACAAAGCTACTTATCAATTATAACCTGAACTTATTGAAATTTAATTCGCCTAACTTAAAATTTGCAATTTTCGTTTCCGAGTAACTCCGTGATCAAAAGCGGTTATCAAATTATTATTTTTTGCAACAAGCAACGCTGTTTTTTGGAGTTTTTGCAAATAAATGGTAAATTTACTTTGAAATATGCAAAAGAAAACCAGCTCGGCTCCAACTGCAACAAAGCTTAAAATTCAGAATCTTTTTTTTACAAAGTTAAAAGAGGTTTTGCCCGAAAGCATTGCCATGGCCGACGAAATTGCTGATTTATTGAATGTTAGCACCGATAGTGCCTACAGAAGAATGCGTGGAGAAACTGAGTTAACGATCGAAGAAGTATACACCATCACTCAAAAATACCCCATTAGTATTGATGAGGTTTTTGGCAATTTAAATAATAGGGTTACTTTTAGTTATACCAAATTAACAGATAGTAAAGAGAATTTTAAAAAGTACCTAGAGGACTTATTGGGTCAATTAAGAGTTTTATCCAAAGCGCAAAACAAAAAGCTCTACTATGTTGCCGAGGAAATGCCGATTTTTTATTCGTTCTTTTCGAAAAAATTAACTGAATTCAAACTGTTTTACTGGCAACGCAGCGTATTAAATTTACAGGAATTTCAAAATGAAAAATTCAAATTTGATTTAGTCGATTCCGACATTGTAAAAATAGCTCGTGATTGTTTTGAAGAATACTTAAGAATACCAAGCGTGGAAATCTGGACGACCGAAACTGTTCAAACGGGCCTAAAACAAATCCAGTTTTACTATGAAAGTGGTATTATTAGTAAAACGCAAGCTTTTGAAATACTATCAGAATATAAATCAATGATTGAACTTATTTTTGCTAACGCAACAGATGCACGCAAAAATAAAAGTGATAAAGATGAAACATTTTTCTTTTATTGCAGTGAAGTTGTACTTGGCACTAACTGTATTTATGTATTGTATGATAATTCTAAAATATCATACATCTCATTCAACACAATGAATTCTTTGGCAACAGCCAATCCGCAGTTTTGCGAGGAAACAGAGCATTGGCTTAAAAACCTTGAAAAGAAAAGTACATTAATAAGCGGTGTAAGTGAAAAGTTACGTTATAAATTTTTCACAACAATACTTAACTTGATTAACACACAATTAGAACAGTTCGAAAAATAAACTACAGATCATGGAAATAAATATCTTAAAAGAAATGGCTGACATGAGCCAGAAGGTAATTAAAAGTTACGAAACACTTAATCAAATAACGGATATAGACATTGCTACCACTCCAAAAACAGAAGTGTATGCTGAAGATAAGTTAAAACTTTATCGTTACAACAGAGATACAGAAGCTACTCATAAAACCCCCGTATTAATTGTTTACGCTTTGGTTAATACATACAAAATGTTGGATATTCAGCCTGACAGAAGTTATATTAAAAATTTATTGGATGCCGGATTGGACGTTTATCTGATTGATTGGGGTTATCCTACGAAAAGTGATAAGTATCTTTCAATAGACGATTACGTAAGTGGCTACATTAATAATTGTGTTGATTTTATACGTAAAAAGCATCGCATTGAAAAGCTTAATATCTTGAGTATATGTCAGGGCGGAACACTCAGTGTTATCTACGCTTCTTTATATCCAAGTAAAGTAAAAAATTTAGTTACGCATGTTACTCCTATTGATTTTAGCACCAATGACGGTTTACTTTTTAAATGGAGTAAAGACATGGATTTTGATAAATTGGTTGAATCGAATGATGGTTTAATTCCAGGAGATTTCTTAAACCAGGGATTTGATATGCTTAAACCAATGATGAAGGTTCAAAAACAGCAAGCACTTAGCGCAAGTATTGATGACAAAGACAAATTACTTAACTTTCTGAGAATGGAGAAATGGATTTCGGAAAGTCCTGATCAAGCTGGAGAATGTTACCGACAATTCATGAAAGATTTATACCAGCAAAACAAATTAGTAAAAGGTGAATTAGAAATTGGCGGAAAAAAAGTAAACTTAAAAAACTTAACCGCTAATTTATTAAACATATATGCTACCGAAGATCATCTGGTTCCTCCTGCCGCTACCATTCCATTAAACGATTTGGTTGGCTCAAAGGATAAAGAATTATACAGCTTTAAAGGTGGCCATATTGGTGTATTTGTAGGAAGTAAATCTCAAAAAGAATTAGCGCCAGCAGTAACCTCTTGGTTGAAAAAAAGAGATGCTTAGTTATAATATTTTTAAGGAAGATTTGCCAAAACCATTTTAAGGATCACCGATAGATTAAACAGAAGGCGAAACAACCTAATTTAGTTTTACAATATCATATTTGTGAATGTCGGTTACAGAAATACTAATTTTTCCTTGTGTACTCTGATCTGTAGGTAAAGGTTTAAATTTTGCGCCAAAAATTAATTCATGTGCCTTATAAGATTTTCTGCTGTAAACAGATTGAGAGAACGTATCATTTATTCCTTTAATTAATATTATTACCTCAGCACCGTTTTTTGCAAAATCTCCCTCACTCCAGCCATAAACAGGGCTGTTGGTATCTATAGGGTGTACAATTGTCCAGCTTAGTGCTAAAAAATTAATTCTGCTTACTTCCAGATTCAATCGTTCAAATTCTCTTTTCCCATTTGTTTGATTAATAAACGAAATAACAATGTTGGCTTCAACTTCAATTAACTCGTATTGCTTTTTATTGGCAATTCGGAACATTAATCCATTAATATTTTCGTACGGAGCAACAACAATTTTTTCGCTGTAAAGTATATCAGCTTTTGGCCTTGAAAAACGACCAAATAAAACACCCGTTGCCAAAGCAAAACTCATTAAACCAAGAAGCGACTCTATTGCAGCTATAATACTGGCTCCATTACTTATTGGATGCATGTGCCCATAACCAAGAGTAGTTAATGTTTGGGCGCTGAAAAAAAACAAATTAAAAAACTTACCTATCTCCGTTGTTGCAGTTATGCCTCCAAAATTTTCCGGACCAACCAAATAGTATCCAATTGCAAAAACAAAATTCACGAATACATATCCAAGTAGAATAATTAATCCGAGGTTAATACTTGAAGTTGTAATAAGCCAGTTATAAAAGTCTAAATTTTCGAATCCCATTCCGGTTCGCTTAATGTTAACAGAACCGTTCTCATTGAGAAAACGACTGGTGCTGGAGTAGGCTTTTTTACCAAAACCCAATTCTAATTCTTCAGTCGTTTTTTTTGTAAAGAATGCCATGTGATATTTTATAATTAAATTTGTGAGAGTTTATGTCAAACAAAATTAAGTATTCTTTCTTACTTCTACTCTTCCCGCTAGCCCTAGTTTTATTTTATTTTATTGAAAAAAAACAAAATCAGCCTTTGCGCGAACTTGCTGTTTATGGTCCAAAAAATTATTCTGGCAAGGCCGATACAGTGTACCATACTGTTTCAGCTTTTAGTTTCACCAATCAAAACAACCAAATAATTACAGATAAATACTTAGATAATAAAATTTATGTAACTGAATTCTTTTTCACAACCTGCCAATCTATTTGCCCCATAATGAATAAAAATTTAGAAAAAGTGTATGCTGCTTTTTTAAATGACACGTCAGTATATATCGTTTCACACACAGTAGATCCTGAAATAGATTCTTGTGAAGCACTAAAAGAATATGCCAATCTGCATGGAGTTAAAACCAATCAATGGCAATTTTTAACGGGCAGTAAAAAGGATCTCTATAAAATGGCGCGTCAATCTTATTTGTTAAATAACGAAACCGGAGACGGCAGTGAAGATGATTTCATCCATACACAAAACTTCGCCTTAGTAGACAAAGAAAAAAGAATAAGGGGTTTTTATGACGGCACTGATACTGCTGAGATCAGCCGTTTAATTATTGATATTAAATTATTAAAACAATATTATGAGTTTACAAAAAAGTAATTTTCGTTTCGTGCTAATCATCATCTTAATTGCTCAATTCACTTATGCGCAAAAGGTTGCAGGCGTATATAAAATTAACGACTTATTAAACCGTTTAAAAAACAAAGACACAACCTATGTGATAAATTTTTGGGCTACCTGGTGCAAGCCTTGTGTTAAAGAACTTCCTGCTTTTGATAGTCTGCAAAAACAAGATAGAAATTTGGTTAAGGTTATTTTGGTTTCTCTTGATTTTAAAGAGGACATTGAAAAAAAAGTTAATCCATTTCTTGTAAAGAATAAAGTTAAATGCGAAGTAGTTGTTTTAGATGAAATTAATGGAAATGATTACATCAATAAAATAAGTACCGAATGGACCGGGGCCATTCCAGCTACCTATTTCAAAAATAAAAAGAAAGAAATTTTTGCTGAGCAACAAGTTAATTTAAAAGAATTAATTCTTAACCTAGAAGAGCTCATGAAAAAATAATCTCAATTAGTGAGATTCATTCTTTTTTTTGTTTGAAAATCAAATAACGCGTGTTTAACCATGACTAGTTAAATACGTAAACTTTGTTTAAACTTCCTGTTCCTCTTTAGATCATTTTTATGATAAGCGGTTAGTGTAAAACACTTGTAAATGGCTATATTTGGACAAATAAGTATTCTTAAAAATGAAAAAAAATTGGTTACTAGGAATAATGGTGTTTTTTACACTTAGTTCGAACGCACAAAGATGGGTGGAAATGATGACGGATTCTACTGCAAATTTTTACGACATTGTTGCTGAATTTGATAATTACTGGAAAGATCGCCCATACGAAAGAGGTAAAGGATACAAGGCATTCAAGCGCTGGCAATGGTTTATGGCACCAAGAGTATACCCAAGCGGTAATATGAAATTAGCTACGCGTGGTATAGCTTATCAAAATTATGTGGCCGAACTTGGTGTTCATCAAGCCGGAAAATTAAATAACACGAATTCAGCTGTAATAAGTGCTACTACTGCAAACTGGATACCTCTTGGTCCTTTTGGTTCTCCTGTAGGTGGAGACGCGGGAAGAATTCAATGTGTTAGTGTAGTTTCAACTAATACTAATTTAATATATGCAGGTGCTGCAGCTGGTGGCTTTTGGATGAGTAATAACGGTGGCGTTTCCTATACAACTACAACAGATTATTTTGCTTCTTGCGGTGTTTCTGATATTGCCTTACACCCGAGTTCAACAAATACAATTTTTATTTCAACCGGAGACAAAGACGCTGGTGATACCCATTCAACTGGTGTGTTTAAATCAACAGATGGTGGCTTAACTTGGACCGCAACCGGATTAAGCTGGACACCTTCACAGCAGAGAAGAATATATCGTTTATTGATTAATCCTACCAATCCAGATATAATGATAGCTGCTACAAGTGTTGGAATGTATTATACAAGTGATGGTGCAGTAACCTGGAGTGTTACGGGTAGTGGTAGTTTTGTGGACGCGGAATACAAACCCGGAGATCCTAATACGGTTTATGCAGCTACAGCCGGAGGAATAAGAATATCAACCAACGGAGGTTTAACATATAACAATACTCCGTTTAGCTCCTCTACTGCATTAAACAGAATAAGTATTGCTGTAACAGCAGCTAACCCAAATGTTTTGTATGTGCTAGGAAGTCGTAGTAGCGATAATGGATTTGGAGGTTTATACCGCTCAGTGAATTCAGCATCTTCCTTTACGACTATGAGCACCACACCAAATATTTTTGACTGGAGTACTAACGGAAGTGGATCCGGTGGTCAGGGTTGGTATGATATTGCAATTGATGCCTCTCCTACCAATTCAAACGAAATTATTGTTGGAGGGGTGAATACTTGGAAATCAACAAATGGCGGAAGCACCTGGTCTTTAAACACACATTGGTATGGTGGTGGTGGTAAACCATATGTGCATGCAGATTTACACTGTGTTAAATACCTAAGCGGAACTGTTTGTTATTTAGGAACTGATGGCGGTATTGCAAGAACGACTAATAGTGGAGCATCATGGACTACAATCAATGGTAATATGAATATTGCACAGATTTACGAATTAGGCTTATCCGCTTCATCTGCCAGTAGAATTGTTACAGGCCATCAGGACAATGGTACTAATTTACTAAACGGCACAAGTTGGAACGAGATTTATGGCGGAGACGGATGTGCCTGCTTTATTGATTGGGGAAATAACAATACTATTATTGCCTCTTATGTTTACGGTGATTTTCAACGTTCAACAAACGGAGGAACCTCCTGGACAAATATTGTAAGTGGCTTGCCTGCCCCAACTTCTGCTAACGCACCGTGGATTTCTCCTATCGTTCAACATCCAACGCAACAAAATACATACTATTGTGGTTACAAGAACGTTTACAAATCTACAAATCAAGGTTCAAGCTGGACACAATTAGGTACAATTGGTACTAACCTTGATCGAATTAAAATTGCACCAAGTAATACCAACGTTATTTACGTAACTTCTACAAGTGGAGTTTATAAAACAATCAATGGTGGAACGACCTGGAGCAGTATTGTGGGTACAATACCAGTTGGTACAGGCAATGTATCTGACGTAACGGTAAGCAATTTAAATGAAAACACTGTTTTTGTTACCCTCTCTGGTTTTTCTTCAGGTAATAAAGTTTATCGTTCAACTGATGGAGGTGCAACTTGGTCTAACTATTCTAGCGGCATTCCAAATCTCCCGGTTCAATCAATTGTATATACAAATAATTCCAATGATGCAGTTTATATCGGAACTGATAATGGTGTATTCTACCGAGATGGAAGTATGACCAGCTGGATACCTTTCAATCAAGGTTTACCAAACATTGAAGTAAGTGATTTAGAGATTTACTATCCAACACAAAAATTAAGAGCGGCAACTTATTCAAGAGGTGTTTGGGAAACTAGTTTATATTCAAATCCTACAGCTCCGCCGGTAGCAGCCTTTAGTACAGGGTTTAGCAGCGGTTGTGTTAGCATTCCACTTCAGTTTAATGATATGTCAGGCAATACGCCAACTTCTTGGAGCTGGACTTTTAGCGGAGGTACACCTTCCGTTTCTACAACTCAAAATCCAGTTGTAACTTTTCCATCAACCGGTGTATACACTGTAAGTTTGGTTTCTACAAATGTTAATGGAGCAAGTGCGCCATACACCACTACAGTTTCAGTTGTTAGTTCTGCTACTGTTTCACCAATTAACGCTTCTGTTTGCGCAGGGTTTAATGCCAATATTGGTGTAACAACCAATGGAAGTATGGTACAGTGGCAAACCGGACAAATAGGTACAAATATTACGGTTTTAACTCCAACCAACGCTTCTTACAACTTTACGGTTTATAACGGTGCATGTACAACAACAGGTTCATCGAGTGTTACAATAAATGCAATGCCAGCTACACCAACTGTTGTGTTGGTTGGTAATGCATTAACAACAACTGTAATTGCAAGTGGCTACCAATGGTATTTAAACGGAAGCCCTATCCCAGGTGAAACATCCAGTGTCATAACTCCAACTGTTGACGGTTTCTATAGTGTTTGGGTTAATAATGGAGGTTGTGTTAATTCATCTGCATCATTTGAATTCATTGCAGCTTCCATTGTACAAAACTCAGGTAGTTTTATAAATTCACAAGTAAGCCCAGTACCTAGCAAAGATAAGTTACAAATTAGGCTGGATAAGAATTACCAAAATGTCAATTACTCTATCACTGCTGTAAATGGGCAAACCATTAAAATGGGGACACTAAAATTAAATGGAAATACAGCCCAGTTAAGTATTGAAGATCTTGCTTCGGGGGTTTATTTTTTAAAGATTAATTCAGAAAATAAAACCGGAATTTATAAGGTGATTAAGTCTTAGTTTAGAATTATTCTAAATAATTAATTTCCAGTAAAACTGTTGTATTTTTTAGTCTGTTTTTTTGAAGATTAGTATAAAAATCGCTAACCTTACAGTCTAAACTACAACAGTTTTTTTATGGATACTTTTTCATCACCCTCTCAGTTTTTACCTATTTTATTAATGTTTTTAGTGGCTCTTGGCTTTGTTGTTACAACCATGGTAGCTTCTCACGCATTAGGCCCTAAAAAAAAATCAAAAATTAAGCTAGATACCTTTGAATGTGGTATCGAAAGTCAAGGTAATGCCCGTGTACCATTTGCCATTAAATACTTTTTAGTGGCTATTATTTTTGTGCTATTCGATATTGAAGTAATTTTTATGTACCCTTGGGCCGTAAATTTCAAAGAGCTTGGAATGGTAGGCGTTGTGGAGGTTTTTTCATTCATTATTTTGCTTCTTGTAGGTTTTTATTACATGCTATCTAAAAAGGCAATTAAACATGAAGAGTAAAACATTGTTTATTTAGAAAAGAGATTATTCAAATGAAAGAATTACAAAAAAGAACAAAACTAGAAATGGCTAAGAGTCCCCAAGGGATTGAAGGGCCAGGTTTTTTTGCAACTAAGTTAGAAGACGTTATTGGTTTAGCCAGAGCTAACTCTCTTTGGCCATTACCTTTTGCTACCTCATGTTGCGGAATTGAGTTTATGGCTACCATGGCCAGTAATTATGATTTAGCCAGATTCGGAAGCGAACGCTTGAGCTTCAGTCCGAGACAGGCTGATATGCTAATGGTTATGGGTACTATAGCAAAAAAAATGGGTCCAACATTACGCCAAGTATATGAGCAAATGGCAGAGCCAAAATGGGTATTATCAGTAGGCGCTTGCGCAAGTAGTGGTGGTATATTTGATACTTATTCCGTTTTGCAAGGTATCGACAGAATTATTCCTGTTGATGTTTACGTGCCGGGCTGTCCTCCTCGTCCTGAACAAATCATTGATGGAGTTTTAAAAATTCAGGAGCTTGCGAAGAATGAAAGTTTAAGAAGAAGGGATTCCCCTGAATATAAAAAATTGTTGAACAGCTACGGAATGGAATAAATAATAGATCAGAATTCAGATTTTAGAAATGAAAAGTGAAATATCTTAAATCTTAAATCTTAAATCTTAAATTAAAATGGAATTATTAGAAAAAGTTAAAACAGCAATATCAGCAAAGTTTCCAGAGGCTATTGAGAAATCAGAATTAAGTTATGATTTTCCTGTTTTTTACATTAAAAAAGAGGAAATTCATCAGGTGCTTGAATTTTTAAAGCAGGATCCTGAATTAAATTTTCATTTTTTAACCGACTTAACCGGTATTCAATCTGAAGATGAAAAACAATTAGGCGTTGTTTATCATTTGCATAATATGTTATCAAACAATCGTATTCGTGTTAAAACTTATTTTGATATCAATAAACCTGAGATCCCAACAGCTACTGATTTATGGCCTGGAGCTAATTGGATGGAACGTGAAACTTATGATTTCTATGGCATTCGATTCAAAGGACATCCAAAATTAAAGCGCATATTGAATGTTGACGAAATGGATATTTTCCCATTAAGAAAAGAATTCCCTTTGGAAGATCAAACAAGAGATGATAAAGACGATAAAATGTTTGGACGCTAAAACAGTTTTTGTGTTAAACCATTAAAAACTAAAAACTAATTTAAAATGAGTAAAAAAGAAAATAATTCTAATCATTCCAATAACGAGGTTGTTGAAGAAAAGGAGTATTCAACTCTTAATCTTGGTCCTACACACCCGGCAACACATGGGATTTTTCAAAACATCCTAAAAATGGATGGTGAAATTATTCATGAAGCCGAACCTACCGTTGGTTATATTCACCGTGCATTTGAAAAACTTTCAGAGCGCAGACCATATAACCAAATCAGACCCATTACAGATCGCTTAAATTATTGTTCATCACCAATCAATAACATGGGTTGGGACATGACTGTTGAGAAATTAATTGGTTGCAAGGTTCCTAAAAGAGTAGACTACATGCGTGTTATCATCATGGAGTTGGCTCGTATTGCTGATCACTTAATCTGTAATTCAGTTATTGGTGTTGATACCGGTGCGATGACAGGATTTCTATACATCTTTCAATGGAGAGAAAAGATTTATGAAATCTATGAAAGTATATGTGGCGCACGCTTAACAACTAATATCGGACGCATAGGTGGTTTCGAAAAAGAATGGTCAAAAGAAACTTGGGATAAAATAAATCACTTTGTAGAAAATTATCCAAAGGCTCTTAAAGAATTTGCCAATTTATTGGAACGAAATAAAATTTTTATGGATCGTACAATCAATTGCGGTCCAATTAGTGCTGAAATGGCTTTAAGTTATAGTTTCACGGGCCCTAATTTAAGAGCAGCCGGAGTTGATTATGACGTGCGTGTAATGAATCCATATTCATCTTACCAAGATTTTAAATTTGATGTGCCTATTGGTCAAAGTGGAGATACTTACGATCGTTTTATGGTACGTCAGCACGAAATGTGGAACTCATTAGACATCATCAGACAGGCAATTAAAAACATGCCTAAAGATGAACCGATAAAAGCTGATGTCCCTGACTTCTTCTTACCGCCTAAAGAGGAAGTATACAATAATATGGAAGCATTAATTTACCATTTTAAAATTATCATGGGTGAAATGGATGTTCCTAAAGGTGAAGTATACCACTGCGTGGAAGGAGGAAATGGGGAACTTGGATTTTATTTAGTTAGTGACGGAGGAAGAACGCCATTTAGATTGCACTACCGCCGCCCTTGCTTTATTTATTACCAGGCATATCCTGAAATGGTAAAAGGCATTATGTTATCAGATGCAATTATTACCATGAGTAGTATGAATGTAATTGCAGGAGAGTTAGACGCATAAAAGATTTAATTATTAATGCATAGTTTTTAATAATAACAATAAATAAAAAGAGATATTAATAAAGATGGGAAGTCAAGTACACGGAACACAAACATTCGATAAAAGCAAACGCGCTGAAATAAAGTTTAGCGATGAGGCTATGAAAATAGTGCAAACCATTATTAGTCATTACCCGCAAGGTAAACAAAAATCTGCTTTATTACCGGTATTGCACGTTGCTCAAGCTGAATTTGGTGGCTGGTTGAGTCCTGAAGCTATGGATTACGTTGCTTCAATTTTAAACATCAAACCAATTGAAGTATTTGAAGTAGCATCGTTTTACACTATGTATAATTTAAAACCTGTTGGGAAGTGTGTTTTGGAAGTTTGCCAAACATCTTCTTGTTGGTTAAGTGGTGCTGAAGATATTGTAAAATACATTGAGAAAAAATTAAATATAAAAGTAGGCGAAACAACTAAAGATGGTATGTTTACTTTAAAAGTTGCTGAGTGTTTAGGTAGTTGTGGTACGGCGCCAATGTTACAGTGTGGTGCCAGCTATCATGAAAATTTAACTTACGAAAAAGTAGATAAACTATTAGATGATTACAGATCAGCAGGCAAACAAAGAAGTTACACAGATTTAGATTATAAAAATACATTATAGTAAATAAATGTTACCCTGAGTTAATACAAAGGGTGTAAGTATATAAAACATGGGCAAAAAATTATTAATACATAACGATAAAGTTCCTGGCATCGAAACACTAAATGTGTATCGTGCTAACGGTGGTTATGCTTCTGTTGAAAAGGCTTTAAAAACAATGACCCCAGATCAGGTAACTGAAGAGGTAAAAAAATCAGGCTTACGTGGTAGAGGTGGCGCAGGATTTCCAACAGGTATGAAATGGAGTTTCCTTGCAAAACCAGAAGGCGTTCCACGTTACTTGGTTTGTAATGCTGACGAGTCTGAGCCGGGTACATTTAAAGATCGTTACTTAATGGAAAAAATTCCACACGCCTTAATTGAAGGTATGATAACCTCATCTTATGCTTTAGGAGCAAAACAGTCTTACATATACATTCGCGGTGAATATTTTTATGTTGCACGTATAGTTGAAAAAGCAATTGAAGAAGCTTATGCTGCAGGATGGCTAGGAAAGAATATTTTAGGAACAGATTTTAGTCACGACTGCTATGTTCAAGTTGGTGGTGGCGCATACATTTGTGGTGAAGAAACAGCCTTATTAGAATCATTAGAAGGTAAACGCGGAAATCCACGCATTAAACCTCCTTTCCCGGCTGTTGCAGGTTTATGGGGATGCCCTACAGTTGTAAATAACGTAGAAACAATTGCTGCAGTTTGCCCAATTGTAAATATGGGTGGCGAAGAATATGCCAAAATTGGAATTGGTAAATCAACCGGAACTAAATTAATTTCAGCTTCCGGACATATTAATAAACCGGGTGTTTATGAAATTGAATTAGGAATTCCAGTTGAAGAATTTATTTTCAGTGAAGAATATTGTGGGGGGATCCGTAACGGTAAAAAGTTAAAAGCTGTTGTTGCTGGTGGTTCTTCTGTTCCAATTTTGCCTACAGAATTAATTTTAAAAACAGCAAAAGGCGAACCTCGTTTAATGACTTACGAAAGTCTCGGCGATGGTGGATTCCAAACGGGTACCATGTTAGGTTCCGGTGGTTTCATTGTAATGGATGAAGACACAAGTATCGTTAAAAATCTTTTCACCTTTGCTCGTTTTTATCATCACGAAAGCTGCGGACAATGTTCTCCATGCCGTGAAGGAACAGGCTGGATGGAAAAAATATTAAAGAAATTTTTAAACGGTACAGCTACTGAAAGTGATGTGGAGTTATTATGGGATATTCAAAGTAAAATTGAAGGTAAAACCATTTGCCCGTTAGGTGAAGCTGCTGCTTGGCCGGTTGCTGCAGCTATTCGTCACTTTAAACATGAGTTTTTGGAGATAGCGAAAAGCAAAAAGTTTGTAGACATTAGCCATTACGAAAGATTAAATAAAATTAGAGTTTAGTTGACTATCACTTATTGAGATATCACATAAATAAAAAACTTTTGAATTAAAATGAAAGTAACAATAGACGGAATAGAAATTGATGTGCCAAAGGGAACAACCATCCTGCAGGCTGCACGCATGATTGGCCCTGAAGTAGCGCCACCTGCCATGTGCTATTATTCTAAACTAAAAACCAGTGGTGGTTATTGCCGCACTTGTATTGTAAAAGTTACACAAGGCAGTACAGCTAACCCAAATCCTATGCCTAAGCCGGTAGCAAGCTGCCGTACAGAAGTTATGGATGGCATGGTCGTAGAGAATTATATTAATAAAGATATTGTAGAAGCACGCAAAGGAGTTGTAGAATTTTTATTAATGAATCACCCATTAGATTGTCCTGTTTGTGACCAGGCAGGTGAGTGTAAATTACAGGACTTAGGTTACCAAAATGGTTCTGAGAAAACACGTTATGAATTTAAACGTCGCGAATATGAAGTAATTGACATTGGTGATAAAATTAAGTTACACATGAATCGTTGCATCTTATGTTACCGCTGCGTTAAAACAGCAGAACAAATTACAGATGGTCGTGTACATGGCGTAATACACCGTGGTGATGCTGCTGAAATTTCTACTTATATCGAAAATGTAATTGACAACGACTTCAGTGGTAATGTTATTGATGTGTGCCCTGTTGGTGCCTTAACAGACAGAACCTTCCGATTTAAACAACGTGTTTGGTTTACAAAACCTGTAGATGCTCACCGTAATTGCACTAAATGCAGTGGTAAAACTCGTGTTTGGTTAAAAGGCGAAGAGGTTGTTCGTGTTACAGCTCGTAAAGACCAATGGGATGAGGTAGAAGAATTTATCTGCAACTCTTGCCGTTACGATCACAAAAAGAAAAGTGATTGGGTAATTGAAGGTCCATCTCCAATTCACAGAAATTCAGTTATCTCACAAAATCATTACGAGAATCTAAATGAATTAAAAGTTAACTTATTAAAACAACAAAAAGCTTTAGGTTTTATGCCTATTGATAAAAAACCATAATCCTATGCTAACAGTTATTCTAGTTAAACTCATAACCTGCGTCATTGTATTTGCAATTTCTTTGGGCGTAGCTGCATACGCTACTTTATGGGAGCGTAAATTTTCGGCTTTATTGCAAGACCGTGTTGGGCCGGACAGAGCCGGACCAAAAGGTTTACTTCAACCTTTAGCCGACGGTGGAAAAATGTTCTTCAAAGAAGAAATTATTCCGAATGTATCCAATAAATTTTTATTTATTCTTGGTCCTAGCTTATTCATGATTACTGCCCTAATGACCGGTACAGTTATTCCTTGGGGTAAAGATTTTACAACAGCAGACGGTACCACTTACTCTTTCCAAATTACCGATATTAATATTGGTGTATTATATTTGTTAGGCGTTGTATCAATCGGTGTTTATGGCATCATGATTGGTGGTTGGGCTTCTAATAATAAGTATGCATTACTTGGTGCAATTCGTTCATCAAGTCAAATGATTAGTTATGAAATTGCAATGGGTATCAGTGTTATTGCTTTAGTAATAACTGCAGGAGGTACCTTAAGTTTAAGAGAAATTGTTGGACAACAAGATGCTGGCTGGGCAAACATCGTTTATCAACCTTTAGGCTTTTTAATTTTCTTCGTTTGTGCTTTGGCAGAAACAAACCGTGCTCCATTTGATTTACCTGAATGTGAAGCCGAGTTAGTTGGTGGTTACCACACTGAATATTCTTCCATGAAGTTAGGTTTGTTTTTATTTGCAGAATACATCAACATGTTCATTTCTTCTGCCATCATGAGTGCATTTTACTTTGGAGGATATAACTTCCCTTTTGCGCAAGAGTTGTATCATGCAATGGGTCTTCAGGATGGTAGCATTTGGATTTCTATTATTGGTTTTGGTGCTTTCTTTACCAAGATTGTAATTTTTATATGTGTATTCATGTGGATTCGCTGGACTTTACCACGTTTCCGTTATGATCAATTAATGAACTTAGGCTGGAAAATATTATTGCCGCTTTCATTATTAAATCTTGCAATTACCATTGGTGTTGAATTTTTAAGAGGAAACCTGCATTTTTAATTTTAAAAAATTAGTAAAATGAAACTTACAAACAGAAGCAAAGTTGTATCAAACAAAGAACAAAGCTTTACTGAGAGCTTGTATTTGCCTGGGATCTTAAAAGGAATGGCTATTACAGGTAGTCACTTATTTAAGCGCAGGGCAACTGTAAAATATCCTGATGAATTAAGACCAATAGCTGCTGTTTACAGAGGCCAACACGTGCTTAAGCGCGACGAAAATGGTGCTGAGCGTTGTACCGCATGCGGTCTATGTGCTGTAGCTTGTCCTGCAGAAGCGATTACAATGGAAAGTGCAGAGCGCAAAAAGGGTGAGGAAGGATTGTATCGTGAAGAAAAGTATGCGAAAACATATGAGATTAATATGTTACGCTGCATCTTTTGTGGATTATGTGAAGAGGCATGCCCGAAGGAAGCTATATTCTTAACAGACAGAATCGTTGATACGGAATATGAAAGAGAAGATTTTGTTTATGGTAAAGATAAATTAGTAGAAAAAGTTGATAAGAGAATTGATGTAAGCAAACGTCAAACTTTGGAAGTAGCAGAATTCAAAAAGCTACCAGGATTAAAACACAACGAAGTTTGGAAAGGAAATAAATTAAAATAAAAAAATAAGAAATTAGATTTATGAAGTAATTACTTTTTATTTCTAATTTCTAAAATTTAAAATAAAATATGTTAGGATATACTATAACTCAATGGATTTTTGGAATACTCTCATTCTTAGCAATAATGTTTGCTCTAATGGTTGTATTTAGTCGTAATCCGGTTAACAGCGTTCTATACCTTGTGTTAACGTTTTTTTGTGTGGCAGGACATTACTTGTTGTTAAATGCACAGTTTCTGGCTGTTGTTCACATTGTTGTTTATTCAGGAGCAATCATGGTATTGTTTTTATTTGTGATCATGTTAATGAATTTAAATGAGAATACTGAACCACAACGTACATGGTTAACCAAAATCATAGCCGGCGTTGCGGGTGGATTACTTTTAGTTGTGTTAGTTGGTTCATTAAAGGGTGCAGAACAATTACAATTAGCAAGTTATGGTGCCAGCCAAATAGGATTAGTTAAAAACCTTGGTAAAGTATTATTCAGCGAGTTTTTGTTTCCATTTGAAATTGTAAGTGTATTATTATTGGCAGCCTTGGTTGGTGCTATTATGATCGGTAAAAAAGAAATTAAATAAAAAGATATGATAAACGGAATCTCCATAAACTATTATTTATTATTAAGCACAGTGCTTTTTATAATTGGTGCAGTTGGTGTAATGGCTCGCCGAAACTCAATCATTATTTTTATGTGTGTTGAGTTGATGCTTAATGCCGTTAATTTATTATTAGTAAGCTTTAGCACATTGCATAACGATGCAACCGGGCAAGTGTTTGTGTTTTTTATCATGGCCGTTGCTGCCGCTGAAGTTGCAGTTGGACTTGCAATTTTAAGTATGATCTACAGAAATTTAAAAACCATTGATACTGACATTTTAAGTAATCTTAAACATTAATATATTTTACCAATTAAGAACGTTTTTCTATGATAAAATTAATCCCTTTAGTTCCTTTGTTTCCCTTATTAGGCTTCCTGGTAAATGGCTTCTTCGGCAAAAAACTATCTAAGTCTCTAAGCGGTAGCATTGCGTCTATTGCCGTGTTGGCTTCCTTTATTGTTTCTGTACTTGCCTTTATTGAATTAAATGGCTCAACAAACAAGAGCAATGTAATCGACGTGTTTTCGTGGATTAATGCCGGAGACTTAAAAATTCCTTTCCAGTTTTTATACGACAATTTATCATCGTTGTTTTTATTAATCATTACCGGAATTGGTTTTTTAATCCATGTTTATTCTACAGGTTACATGCATGATGACGAAGGGTTCTCTCGTTTTTTCACTTACCTTAATTTATTCGTGTTTTTTATGTTGCTTTTAGTTTTAGGTAACAACTACTTAATCACCTTTGTAGGCTGGGAAGGTGTAGGTTTATGTTCGTATTTGCTTATTGGTTTCTGGTTTAAAAACGCAGCTTATAACAACGCTGCTAAAAAAGCTTTCATCATGAATCGTATTGGTGATTTAGGTTTTTTATTAGGCATATTTTTAATTTACATCACATTTGGAAGTATAACCTATACGGATATTTTCGATAAGGCTGGTTCAGTTCCAACATCAACCATTACTACAATAGCACTTTTATTGTTTGTAGGTGCAATGGGTAAATCAGCACAATTACCATTGTATACTTGGTTACCGGATGCGATGGCGGGTCCAACACCAGTATCTGCATTAATACATGCTGCAACGATGGTTACCGCCGGTATTTTTATGGTAGTGCGTTCTAATATTTTCTACTCTATTAGTGATGTTGCCAGCGAAACTGTTGCGATTGTTGGAGGAATAACTGCATTATTTGCTGCCTGCATTGGTTTATTACAAAATGATATTAAAAAAATATTAGCTTATTCAACGGTTTCTCAATTAGGTTTAATGTTTTTAGGCTTAGGTGTAGGCGCCTATAGCAGCGCAGTGTTTCATGTAACAACACACGCATTTTTTAAAGCATTATTATTCTTAGGAGCCGGCTCAGTAATTCATGCTATGGGTGGCGAACAAGATATTCGTAAAATGGGAGGACTAAAAGGTAAAATCAAAATTACGTTCCTTACTATGTTTATAGCAACCATTGCAATTAGTGGTTTACCTCCGTTTAGCGGATTCTTTAGTAAAGACGAATTATTAGCGCATGTGTATGAACACAGTAAGGCTTTATGGTTTGTAGGAATGCTTACTTCTATACTAACAGCATTTTATATGTTTAGAATGTTATACTTAACTTTTTATGGAAAATTCAGAGGCACACATGAGCAAGAACATCATCTGCATGAATCTCCTCCTAGTATGACGTTTCCTTTAATTATTTTAGCCATTCTATCTGCAATAGGTGGATTGCTTGGTCTGCCGGAGTTTTTGCATTTGCCAAATTGGATGCATCATCAAATTGGAGAAGTCATCATTATGAAAGGGAAATCTTTAATAACCCTTAGTCACGATGTTGAATTAATGTTAATGGCGCTTGCTGTTATAGCTGCTGCTTCAAGTATCTTCTTTGCTTACAACTTATACTTAAAAAACAAAGTGTTGCCTGTAGCCAATGAAAGTGATTTAAAAGGCTGGCAACGTTTAATCTACAATAAATTTTATGTAGATGAAATTTATGAGTCGATTATTCGTAAACCAATTGATGCTGTTTCTGATGTATTATATAAATACGTTGATGTTGCCATAATCGATGGTGTGGTAAATGGTGTTGGCTCCGCTGTAAAAGGCGTGGGGAGCGTTGTGAGATTAGCTCAAAATGGTAATATTGGTTTTTACATTATTAGCATGATAATGGGTATTGTATTTATTGTGTTATTTACATTGTTATATAGATAAATTAAAATTATAGAATAAAGAATTTCAGATATGTTATCACTTTTATTAATAGTAGTTCCGTTTTTAAGTGCTCTACTTTTGTTTGTAAGCAAAAGTAAATCATCCAAACAAATTTCATTGTTTTCTACAATCATTACGTTTGGTATCGCAGTAGCAGCCATGTTTATGGTTAAACACAATCCAAATAATAACCTACTTCACCTCGACCTTAATTGGATTCCGAATTTGGGTATTCATTTTAATTTAGAGATTAACATGTTAAGCTGCTTAATGGTGTTGTTAACAGCATTCCTTCTACCGCTAATTGTATTAAGTGCCTTTAAAAATGAATACGCTAATGAACACCAGTTTTATGGTTTAATGTTAATGATGCAAAGTGCATTAATGGGTGTATTTATGACTAATGATGGATTTTTATTTTATGTGTTCTGGGAGTTGGCATTAATACCTATTTACTTTATATGTTTATTATGGGGTGGCGAAAACAGAGCTGCAATTACCTTTAAATTTTTCGTGTATACCTTATTAGGTTCTTTATTTATGTTGGTTGGATTGATCTATGTATACAACCATACGAATGTTGATGGCGTTAAGTCATGGAATATTAATGCATTATACGAAGCAGGCCGTTCACTAAATGCCGATCAACAAGGTGTTGTGTTTTGGTTAGTATTTATTGCGTTTGCTATTAAAATGCCGATTTTTCCTTTTCATACCTGGCAACCTAACACATACGTTAACGCACCAACACAAGGCACAATGCTCCTTTCGGGTATTATGCTAAAGATGGGTACGTTTGCTTTAATTAAATGGTTACTGCCGCTTACGCCAATTGGATTACAAGATTGGGGTAACACAGCTATTATCTTATCTGTTGTTGGAATTGTATATGCTTCATGCATAGCAATTGTACAAAAAGATTACAAGCGCTTAATTGCTTATTCATCAATCGCCCACGTTGGATTAATTTCTGCAGGTATTTTAACTGCCAATCAACAAGGTTTACAAGGTGCAATTATGCAAATGTTAGCACACGGTGTTAATGTTGTTGCATTATTTTTAATTGCAGATATTTTATTACGCCACACAGGTACAAGAGAATTAGATAAGCTTGGAGGAATACGTAATATGAACGGTAACTTTGCTGTTCTTTTCCTTATCATAGTATTAGGTTCAGTTGCTTTACCGCTTACCAATGGTTTTGTTGGTGAATTTTTGTTATTAAGCGGTGTTTACAAATACAACGCAGTTATCGCGGGCTTTGCCGGATTATCGGTGATTTTAGGAGCAGTGTACATGCTAAGAAGCTATCAGCACATTATGCTTGGAGAACGTATAGACAGCCACAATGCATTTGGCGCATTAGCCTCATCAGATAAAGCTGTTCTAATTATTGCATGTATTGCCATTGTGGCACTTGGTGTTTATCCGGCACCATTAAATAGCATGGCAGAGCAAGGAATTAAAGAACTATTATCGATTATTCAACCTAAGTAATATTAAATCATAATCTAAATACAAAGTAAAATGAAGGGACTATTAATTATCAGCGGATTGGGAATTGTAGCGATGCTGGCTGAAATATTTAAATTCAAAAAAGCCTTACTTCCAATTGTTCTACTGGGAATTGTTGCAGCATACGCAACAAATTTCATGGAATGGAATTCACCACAAAGTTTCGCTTACTTTGATAACATGATTGCTTTTGACAAATTAGCCATTGCTTTTTCCGGTATAATTATTACTACAGCATTTCTTTGGTTTATTTTAGCAAACGATTATTTTGAAGATACAAATAATGCAGTTGATCATTTTGCGCTTGTGTTATTTGCTTTAGTTGGAGCGCTAATGTTAACGGCTTACAAGAACATGACTACTTTGTTTCTTGGAATTGAAATCATGAGTATTCCCATGTATGTATTAGCTGCAAGTCAAAAGAACAATGTAAAAAGTAACGAAGCCGGATTTAAATACTTAATCATGGGTTCATTTGCAAGTGGTTTTCTTTTGTTTGGAATTGCTTTAGTTTACGGTGCATGTGGCTCGTTTGACTTGTTCATGATTAAAAGTTATATAACAAGTAATAGCGCAACCTTGCCATCGTTTTTTTATGTTGGTGTTTTAATGATTTTAATTGCCATGTGCTTCAAAGTAAGTGCAGCACCTTTTCATTTTTGGGCGCCGGATGTTTATGAAGGTTCACCTACACTTATAACAGCTTTAATGAGTACCGTTGTTAAGACTGCTGCTTTTGCTGCCTTCTTAAGATTGTTTATGATTAGCTTCGGAGGTGTAAGTGAGCTGTGGACAATGGTATTGTCTGTAGTTGTTGCCTTATCTTTAGTTGTTGCTAATTTATCGGCTGCCATGCAAAGTAATGTAAAAAGAATGCTTGCGTTTTCAAGTATCAGTCATGCTGCATTTATGTTAATGGTTATTCTAGCTAATGTGAGAAGCAACCTTTCAGTAAGTGCATTGATTTATTATTCTCTCGCATACAGCATTGGTAGTATTGCAGCATTTGGTGTTGTTTATAATGTAGCACGTAACGCCAACGAAAACATTACTTCATTTAACGGCTTATCTAAAAGACATCCTTTATTGGCATTTTGTATGACAGTATCTATGCTTTCATTAGCAGGTATACCGGTTACTTCCGGCTTTTTTGCAAAATATTTCGTGTTTACTGCAATGATAGGAACTCAATATAAATGGTTATTGATTTTAGCTGTACTTACCTCTGCTGTAGGTGTATATTACTACCTTAAAGTTGTGATTGCTATGTACTTTAAAGGAAGTGAATCAGAGAACGAAAAATTGACAGTTGAAAAATCTCAGGCTATTGTAATTGTTTTAAGTACTATCATTACTTTAGTAATAGGGATTGTTCCTAATCTGGTTGCAGATATCTTTAGCTTCTAAAACAATAAGAACGAATCGTTCTTATTAGTTGACTTCATAAAAAAGATTGATTTTAGCTAACTAAGCTTCTTTGTTAGTCTAAAAAATTGTCTAAACTAATTGGTTGAATAGCTTTAAATTTTGTTTGATTTACCTTGTGCTCCTTCTTTTCTGAAACAACTTTTTCAGTTGGATTTTTGAATTTGTTTACACCAACTAATACCCGCTTTTCTTGCCTGAAGTCAGAAATTAGTTTTTCTTTATCTGCATCAATGATAGATTGTATCAATCCATTTTCAATGCCTTTAATAAATCCACCTTTTGATTCAAGCGTTTTAAAAGTGTTCCAAGCCTTTTCAGCAATTTGCTCTGTTAGAGATTCAATAAAGTAGGATCCTTTTGAAATGTCATTAACCTTGTCCAAATAACTTTCTTGTTTTAACAGATGTTGCTGGTTCCTTGCAATTCTTTCAGAAAAGCTGTTGCTTTCTTCAAAACCAATATTGTATGGCAACACCGCCAAACTGTTACAACCGCCAATTATAGCGCTCATGCTTTCAGTAGTACTTCTTAACAGGTTTGTATAAGCGTCCTTTTTACTTTTATTAAGTTGAGCCGTATTAACATGAATATGAACTTCGAAATTACAGTTGTATTGTTTTAATATCAACGCTATCAGGCTCCTGTATGCCCTCAACTTAGCCACCTCCATAAAAAAATCACCACTAACAGCGCAAGCCAAGTGGATAACTTTCGGATCACTTAAATGCTTGTTTGCATCAAAATAATTAAGATACTCATTCAGGTGCGTTAAAGTTATAGCTAATTCGTTAACGATACTAGCACCGCTGTTAGCATAAAGATCTGCATTAACATTAATGGATGTTAAATCCTTAATACTTGCCAAGTCAGTTTTTTCATCAGCATGCCATTCTCCGTAAAAGGCTAGTAATCCTAAAACATCCAGCATAACAAAACATTTCTGTTTACCGTCGTAGGCGTTAGTCTTCCCTAACCATGGTTTTAAGTCCTCTATAATGTGTATTGCATCGCTTGTAATAAAAAACTGACTGTATATATGCTCAAGTGAAATATTCTCCAACAATTTTTGTGTGTTGATTTTGCGATGAATATAAAAGCACAAACCTGATGCCCCACCTTTTAGAGCTTCCAGAGCCTTTGCATTTGCCAACTTTTCATCTTTTACAACAATGTGTTCGCACAATTCCCATCCATTATGATTAAAATAGTTAGCGGGCTTTCCGGAATTTTCCTTCACATAATATGGTTCAATAACAACCCCCTCTGAAGATGTTTTGACTAACTGATCAACACTAATTCCTTTAAGGTCTTTTGCTAATTGAAGTTTCCACGATTCGTAAGTAGTTTCAGGGAAATTAGAAAACATGTTTTCCATGACTAAAATACTTGAGCTATTTCTTTTTTAATGTATTCCAAAGCGATTTGATTTGGCATTTTCTTATCAAGGTTGGCAACCAAATTTAAAATCATCATGGCAAGTTCATTACTGCTAGTATCATGTGGCACCTTAGTAGAACTAATGTTGATAGCTTTAATTATTTCCTCCTTGGCGTTCTTAACTAACTCCCAAGCACCATAACTTATATAAATCTGTTGTGATAAATTGTGCTCATATTCACTTTTTATGGCTTTAATTAATTCCTGATGCAATTGGTGTGAACTCATTCCATGTTTGTTAACTCTCACTACCAAGCTATTTGGGTCAATACGCTCCAAGAAAATAACAACTCGCTCGTAGGCTTGAAGTTTTAGCGGTGTAATCAAGGACTGAGCTGATTTTTTTAACTCATGCTCTCGTCTTTTTTGGTCGCTATCCAAAAAACGGTTTACTAAGAAAAAAGTCGCCAAAAAAACAACAGCGGCCGGCAAAAGTATTTTCAAAATTTCTATTAAAGCTTCCATATCTACTTAATAATTGCTTTTTAACGAATTGGTAACATAATTGCCTTAAATTTCGCTATTTATTCCCAATTCTTCAACATTAAATGGGAATAAATCATTATTTACTTGTATTTTTTATGTTACTTTTATGGAAAAGCCTGTTTTGTTACATCTCAAAAATAAAAATTTATATGTTATCCAAAAAACTCGTCTTAATTTATTTGATTGTTATCTCAACAACCGTTTTAAGCTTAAATTTTATAGTAAAGAAAAAGGTGAAATCAACCAATAACAAAGAAATTGGACCTTATGATAATTACGAAGGTCTTTGGAAACAAGTAAGGGCATTTGAAGATAAAGGACTGCCCGAAAGTGCCTTAAAAATAATTTTACAAATTTATGACAAAGCTAAAAAGGATGAAAACGCCCCTCAATTCGTAAAAGCTGTTATTTACAAGCTTAAATACAATCAAACCAAAGAGGAATTTAGTCAGCAAAAGAATATTGAAGAACTAAAAGCTGAGATTAAAGTTGCAAAGTTTCCGATAAAACCAATTTTACAAAGTTTATTGGCCGAAAGTTACTGGCAGTATTATCAAATGAACCGTTGGCAGTTTTATAACAGAAGCCAAACAGTAGCCTTCAATAACGATGATGTTGCAACCTGGGATCTAAAAAACATCATTAACGAATCCATTCATTTATATAAAGCCTCCTTATCTGAATCAAAGCAACTTAAAGAAGTAAAGTTGAATTTGTTTGATGAAATTGTTGAAAAAGGAACAGCAGAAGCCCGGCAATGGAGACCCACGCTTTATGATTTTATAGCCCACAGAGCTCTTGATTTTTTTAAAAACAGTGAAGCCGATGTAACAAAAGCTGCTGCTCAGTTTGCTATTAACGAAGAAGAGTACCTTATGCCTTACACAACCTTTATAAATTTTAAGGTTGACAAACCAACAGACAGCTTAGAAATGAAATACTACGCTGTGAACTTATTTAAAGATCTGTATGATTTCAATTTAAAAACAAACAACCTACCGGCTGTAGTAGACTTGGAATTTGAACGTTTGGATTTCGCCTTCATGTATTCGAGAAATGAAAAGAAAGATTCTATTTACCTTAAAACGTTAAATCAGTTACAAACTGATTTTGCTAGCAGTAAACGAGTTGGTGAAATTAAACACCGTGTTGCGATTTGGTATTATAACAAATCTGCCTTGTATAAACCACTTGAATCAGATCAATATAAAGACTACAAACAAATTGCGCACCGCATTTGTAAGGAAATCGTAACTAATCATCCGAATACCCGCGGAGCACAATTAGCCAATAATACAATAAATCAAATTGAAACAAGCGTTCTACAATTAACGGCCGAACAAAGTAATGATGTTGATTTACCAAATCGTTTATTGGTTAACTACACCAACCTCACGAAAATTTATTTTAAGTTGGTAAAAACTGATTACTTCGGTTATACAAAACTTCAAAATAATAATTATGGAGAAAAGTTGTTTGAAAAACTTCTAAGTTTACCCACTGTTACCAGTTTTGATCAGTCTTTACCAAACGATAAGGATTTTAATAATCACAATGTTGAAATAAAAGTACCTAGTGTAAATGCAGGATACTACATTTTGTTAGCGAGCAACAATGCTGATTTTAAAACAACCAAAAGTATTTTTACCTACCAAACTTACATTACAACAAACATTGCAACAACTTACAAGCGTAAAAAGGGAGGAGAAATTGATTTCTTTGTTTTAAATAGAAACAGTGGTAAACCAATTGAGAATGCAACCATTCAAACATATTACAATAAATACAATAGCGCCACATACAATTATGAAATTAAAAAAGGTGCAGTATATACTACCAATGTTAACGGCAAAGTAACCATTAATGAAAAAGGAACTGAATACTACAACAGCTTTTTTGTTGAAGTTATAACTGATAAGGAAAAACTTGTTTCAAATTCAGGCTTATATAATTACCGCGAATACGAACAAACAAGAGGTAGTATCACCACTCATATTTTTACAGACAGAGCAATATACAGACCGGGGCAAACAATTTATTTCAAAGCACTGATGATGCAAAACAATGCCAAAAATGATTACAAGTTGTTACCCAATAGAGCAACCACTCTAATTTTTTACGATGTAAATCATCAAAAAATAAGTGAACAAACACTTACAACAAATGAATATGGCACTGTAGCAGGATCTTTTATTGCACCAACAGGTGTGCTTACTGGTCAAATGTATATTTCAGACACTCACGGCTCCTCTTACATTTCAGTTGAAGAATATAAACGACCGAAATTTGAAACATATTTTGATACACTAAAAGGCAGCTATCGTTTAAACGATGTAGTTAAAGTTAAAGGTCTTGCCAAAGCATATGCCGGCAATTGGATAGATGGTGCCTCTGTTAAATTTCGTGTTGAAAGAAACGTTAGTTACCCATACTGGTGGTATTGGTACAGGCCATACTACAGCCAAAGCACTTCTGTAGAAATTACAAACGGTGTTACACAAACCAATCAAAATGGTGAGTATATGATTGAGTTTAAAGCACTGCCTGATCCAACTGTTTCCAATAAAGATAACCCAACCTATAATTTTACAATAATTGCCGATGTAACTGATAGCAACGGCGAAACGCGCAGCACCAATACCTATTTCAGAGTTGGGAATCAAGCATTAGAATTAAGGGTTAGCATACCTGAAATAGTTAATACCACCAAACTTGAAGATTTGACTGTTCGTGCACAAAATTTAAATGGCATTGAAGAGTTTGCTAAAGGCGTATTGAATGTATATTCTTTAAAACAAAACACTAAAGTTTTCAGAAAACGCTTGTGGGGTCAGCCAGATAAACATATTTTCAGTAAGGAAGAATACTACAAATTGTTTCCGAATGATTTGTATGAGGATGAAACGAATCACTATAAATGGGAAAAAATAAAAGTTGTATTCTCAAAAACGTTCGATACAAAAATTAGTAAAACAATAAATTGTTCGGAATTTAAGAACCTTGAACAAGGTATTTACTTAATAGAATCGCTTTGTAAAGATAAAAACGGACAAGAAGTAAAAGCACTTAATTATGTGACTATATACAATCCATCAAAAAATGAATTGCCGGTTTCGAAACCATTTTGGGCCTTGCCAATTCAATCAACTTGCGAGCCCGGAGATACAGCTAAAATGGTAATTGCTTCTTCCTATAAGGATGTTTATTTACTTAATTCTGTTGAAAGCGAGGAAATGGATGAGTTTAAATTAACTACTACATCCTTAAAACCTTTTTTAATTCCGATTGAAGAAAAAAACAGAGGTGGTTTAGTTAGTCATTATACTTTTATAAAAAACGGAAGATACTATAGTTACACTGATTATATACATGTGCCGTTTACTAACAAATCGATAGATATTGAATATGGAACCTTTAGAGATAAATTATTGCCTGGGCAGCAAGAACAATGGCAACTTATAATCAAAAACAAGAAAGGTGAAAAAGTTGCAGCAGAAATGCTGGCAAGTATGTATGATGCAAGTTTGGATGCATTCAGACCAAATAATTGGTACCTAAATCCTTATCATTCTTACTATGCAAGGTACAATTGGGTAAATGAAACAGAACGTATCAGCTCGGCTTCGGTTTATAACGATATTAGAAGTTCCTATGTGGATGTTGATGACATCTACTATGATCACTTGAATACATTTGGTTTGAGTTATTACAACAATTATTATGGATATTATGGTGATGATGATTATAGAAATGGAGCTGCTTTAGCAGAGGCACCGATGGAAGCTGAAGAAAAATCAAAAGACAAAGAATCTGCGCCACGTGCTAAAAAATCTGCTGCTCCTATGGCAGTTGCAGATGGCGTTGGTGGCGTTGCTAAAAATGATGTTAGTGCAACAACCACGACCAAAGGCGGTGAAGTAGGCAACGGATTAAATGATGAAACTACTCGGGATAACAATAGGCCTAATGCAAAACTTGACGAAATTGTCCCTCGCAAAAATTTTAGTGAAACGGCCTTCTTTTATCCTCAACTGCAAACAAATGAAAAAGGAGAAATCATTATTAAGTTTACCATACCTGAAAGCTTAACCAAATGGAAGTTAATGACCCTAGCTCATACAAAAGATTTAAGTATTGGCCAATCCTTCCGTGAAATCATAACACAAAAAGAATTAATGGTGCAACCAAACCCGCCGCGCTTTTTCAGGGAATTTGATACATTGACCTTTGTTAGCAAGGTGGTTAACTTAAATAAAAATCAGGCAAAAGGTGTTGCTGAATTAAGATTGTTTGATGCCATTACAGAGGAAGACATAACATCAAAAATTTTAAAAAACTCCTCTAAAGAATTTGTTGCTGAAGGTGGTCAAAGCACGTCACTAAATTGGTCACTTGTTATTCCAACCGACTACCAAGCAGTGAAATACAAACTCATTGCGAAAGCCGGTAACTTTAGTGATGGAGAAGAAATGGTAATTCCTGTTTTAACCAACAGAATGTTAGTGACGGAAAGCATGCCATTACCTATAAGAGGATTTCAAACTAAAGAGTTTACGTTTACTAAATTTATTAATCAAAACAATAACTCTACTACCTTAAAGAATCATGCCTACACCTTGGAATTTACAGCTAATCCGGCTTGGTACGCGGTACAGAGTTTGCCATATTTAATGGAGTATCCTTATGAGTGTAGCGAACAAACGTTTGCGCGTTATTATGCTAATTCATTAGCATCACACATTGCTAATTCTAAACCAAAAATTAAACAAATTTTTGAAAGCTGGAAAACAAATAGTCCTGAAACGTTTTATTCTAACCTTCAAAAAAACGAAGAATTAAAAGCAGTTCTGCTTCAGGAAACGCCTTGGGTACTTGACAGTAAAAATGAATCGGAGAATAAAAAACGCGTTGCGTTGTTGTTTGACCTTAATAAAATGAGTAATGAATTAAACAGTGCATTGCTTAAACTTCAAAAAGCACAATCATCAAATGGTGGTTGGCCTTGGTTTAAAAATTGTCCTGAAGACTGGTATATCACGCAATACATTGCCACCGGTTTTGCACATTTACAAAAGCTTGGTGTGATTGATTTCAACAAAAACTACCAGATAAAACAAATGGTGGATAATGCCGTTTTATTCTGTGATCGTAAGTTAAAAGAAGACTATGATTACATTAAAAAACATAACAAAGAATACTTAACCCAAAATCATTTGAGTTACATGCACATTCAGTATTTGTACATGCGTAGTTATTTCACATCCAACCAACTTCCTATAAGCAAAAATAATACAGAAGCAGTAGAGTACTTTAAAAAACAGGCTAAAACGTATTGGTTGCAAAACAGCCGTTACATGCAAGGAATGATTGCCCTAAGCTTGAATAGATATGGTGACAAGAAAACAGCAACTGACATTATGAAATCTTTAAAAGAGAATGCGCTTAACAAAGAAGAGATGGGCATGTACTGGAAGGATAACTATGCTGGTTATTACTGGTATCAGGCGCCTATAGAAATGCAAGCATTAATGATTGAAGCGTTTGATGAAGTTAGTAACGATTTAAAATCGGTTGATGATTTAAAAACCTGGTTAATTAAAAGTAAACAAACTCAAAACTGGGGAACTACACGCGCAACCTCTGAAGCCATTTATGCCATGTTGTTGCGAGGTTCAGATTGGTTAGCAACAGAACCAAATGTGGAAATTAATTTAGGTAATATTAAAATCGACCCAAAAACCGATAAAACGCTAAAGGTAGAAGCAGGTACAGGTTACTTCAAAAAAGTGTTCACCGGTTCCGAAATTCAACCTCAGATGGGGAAGGTAAAAGTGGTGAAAAAAGATGCAGGAGTTAGCTGGGGAAGCGTTTACTGGCAATACTTTGAACAACTTGATAAGATTACACCTCACGAAACACCGCTAAAACTTTCTAAAAAATTATTTATTGAGAAAAATACAGCTAGTGGGCCGGTTATAGAGCCAATTGACAAAAACAAATTAAAAGTTGGTGATAAAATAATTGTGAGAATTGAGTTGAGAGTTGACCGTTCGATGGAATATGTGCATTTGAAAGATATGCGTGCAAGTGGCTTTGAGCCGGTTAACGTAATTAGCACCTACAAATATCAGGATGGATTAGGTTATTACGAAGCAACAAAGGATGCTAGCACAAACTTTTTTATATCATATCTACCTAAAGGCACCTTTGTTTTTGAATACCCGTTGTTGGTAAGTCATAGCGGAAATTTCAGTAATGGTATAAGCAGTATCCAATGCATGTACGCACCTGAATTTACAAGCCACAGCGAAGGTTTGAGAGTTAAGGTTGATTAAAAAATAAAGTGATAGGCGATTGCTTTTTGTTTTGGGTAAAACTAAAATAAGTTCTACTTTTATGGCTTCAATTAAAATAGCTTATTATGTCAGTGAAGCCCGAAGATTTTTTTAAAAACATCATCTCGCATTCTAAGGAATACGGGTATATTTTTCAAAGTTCCGAAATTTATGATGGCTTAAGTGCTGTTTACGATTACGGTCAAAATGGTGCTGAACTCAAAAAAAACATCAGAGAGTATTGGTGGAAAGCCATGGTTCAGCTGCATGATAATATTGTGGGGATTGATGCTGCCATTTTTATGCACCCAACCGTTTGGAAAGCCAGCGGACACGTAGATGCATTTAACGACCCTTTAATTGACAATAAAGACAGCAAAAAACGCTACCGCGCAGATGTGCTCATTGAAGAACATGTTGCTAAAATTGAAGATAAGATTAAAAAAGAAGTTGAAAAAGCAGCTAAGCGTTTCGAGAATTTTGATGAGACAATGTTTAGAAGCACCAACACACGTGTTGTTGAATATCAAAACAAAATAAACGAAATTAATAATCGCTTTAAAACCGCCTTAAACGATAACAATCTGGCTGAAGTTCGTCAAATAATTGTTGACTGTGAAATTGTTTGCCCTATTAGCGGTAGCAGAAACTGGACCGATGTTCGTCAGTTTAACTTAATGTTTAGCACTGCAATGGGTAGTGTAAGCGAAGAAGCCAGCACTATTTATTTAAGACCAGAAACAGCTCAAGGTATTTTTGTAAATTATTTAAACGTACAAAAAACAGGCCGTATGAAAATACCATTTGGTATTGCCCAAACAGGAAAAGCATTCAGAAATGAAATTGTAGCGCGCCAGTTTATTTTTAGAATGCGCGAGTTTGAACAAATGGAAATGCAGTTTTTTGTAAAGCCAGGTACAGAAGACCAATGGTATGATTACTGGAAAGAAAATCGTTTAAAATGGCATTTAAGCCTAGGACTTGGTAAAGAAAATTATAAATACCACGATCATTTAAAACTTGCTCACTACGCCAAAGCAGCCTGTGATATTGAGTTCCAATTTCCGTTTGGCTTTAAAGAATTAGAAGGTATCCATTCAAGATCTGACTTTGATTTAAAGCAACACGAAGAACATAGCGGGAAGAAATTGCAATATTTTGATGTTGAAGAAAATAAATCTTATGTGCCATATGTTGTAGAAACAAGTGTTGGTTTGGATAGATTGTTCTTGTCTATTTTGAGTGCAGCTTATAAAGAAGAACAGCTTGAAAATGGTGAAACACGTGTGGTATTGTGTTTACCTCCTGCACTTGCGCCAACAAAAGTGGCCATATTCCCGTTGGTTAAAAAAGACGGTTTACCTGAATTAGCAGAAAAAATAGTTAACAAACTTAAATTTGATTTTAACGTTGCATACGATGAAAAAGATACTGTTGGTAAACGCTACCGCAGGCAAGATGCGATTGGCACACCATACTGCATCACCGTTGATCATCAAAGCTTGGAAGATAATTGTGTTACCATTCGTAACAGAGATACTATGCAACAAGAGCGCATCAGTATTGATGCTTTGCCGGCATATTTAGAAGATAGAGTGACTTTAAAAAGTTTATTGAAACAATTATAATCTATGAACGTTTTAATTTTAGGCTCAGGTGGCCGCGAGCACGCATTTGCATGGAAAATTGCGCAAAGCAAATTATTGAATAATCTTTACATTGCACCCGGTAATGCCGGTACTGCTAATTGTGGTACCAACGTTAACATACCTGTTACAGATTTTGAAGCCATCAAAAATTTAGTTTGGGAAAAAGATATTAATTTAGTTTTGGTTGGGCCCGAAGACCCTTTGGTTAAAGGCATTCATGATTTTTTCTTGAACGATGATGTTTTAAAAGACATCCCGGTAATTGGCCCTAAAAAAGATGGCGCCCAGTTAGAGGGAAGCAAAGACTTCAGTAAACAATTTATGCAACGCTATAATGTGCCTACAGCGCAATACGCAACGTTTACAAAAGAAAGCTTAGAGAAAGGTTATCAATTTTTAGAATCTCTAAACCCACCTTATGTATTAAAAGCAGATGGTTTAGCTGCAGGAAAAGGTGTACTTATTCTAAATAATTTACAAGAAGCAAAAGATGAATTAAAGTTAATGTTGTTGGATGCAAAATTTGGGAACGCAAGTTCGAAGGTAGTGGTTGAAGAATTTTTGCATGGCATTGAATTATCTGTATTTGTTTTAACTGATGGCATTAGTTACAAATTATTACCTTCTGCTAAGGATTATAAAAGGATCGGTGAAGGCGATACAGGTCTCAATACAGGAGGCATGGGTGCGGTTAGTCCGGTACCCTTTGCTGACAAGGCTTTTTTAGCTAAAGTTGAAGAGAGAATTGTTAAACCAACAATAGAAGGCTTAAATAAAGAAGGAATTGATTACCGTGGATTTATTTTCATTGGCTTAATGAGTTGCGGTGGCGAACCATACGTTATTGAATACAATTGTCGAATGGGCGATCCGGAAACAGAAGTAGTTATTCCTAGGATAGAAAGTGACTTCTTAGATTTATTGGTTGGTGCAGGAAATCAGCGCTTAGAGCAAAAAGAATATAAAACATCCGAAAACACTGCTACAACAGTAGTTTTGGTAAGCGGAGGTTATCCTGAAGATTTCAGCAAAGGTTATGAAATTTCAGGCTTAAATGATGTGAAAGAATCCCTTGTTTTTCATTCGGGTACCAAGTTTGATAGCGATAAAGTGGTTACAAACGGTGGGCGAGTATTTGCCCTAACAAGCTTTGGAAACACGATCGAGTCTGCGGCAAAAAAATCATATAATTCCGCAGAAAGCATTCATTATACCAATAAGTATTACAGAAGAGATATCGGAAAAGATCTGATAAATTTACAGTAACAAGGTCTTATTTCTCTATTTGGGTATCCCCAATGTACTGACCATCTTTATACATGGCAATTCTTACTAGAATCCCATCTTCGTTGTAAATGTATGCCTTCCCGGTCAAAAACAAATTGTCTTTAAACTCACCGTCTTTAGTAATTTGTTTGTTTCGGTTGTATAAGATGTGTTGACCATTTAATACACTAGGCTTTTTAGCCACATTGTTTGGTTTTTCGTCCTCTTTAACAATAATTTTTGGCGCATTCTTAATAGGAGCATCGTTCGTTTTCACGATAGGTTTTTTAGGCTCAAATTCTTTAATGCTGGCAACATCAACATTACCATCAGCAAAGTTTTTCTCAGCCTTAACATCGCCGGTTTCGTAATATTCTTTAATTAAACCTGACTCTTTACCATTTACAAAGTTACCTTCAATTGCGATTTGACCGTTATCATAATAGTATTTCTGCTGCCCCTCTCTTTTACCACTTTGGTTAAAAACAAACTCGTGTTGAACTTGACCATTTTCATAGTATAATTTATAATTTCCTACCCAACGATTCATTTTCCAGTTTCCTTCTTCACTTATCTTACCATTCTCGTGATACATTATTGCATAACCATCAGGTCTGCCGTTATTGAAGGTTAACTTGTTCTTCATGTTACCGTTACAGTAATACTCAATCCAAACATCCTTTTTGCGATTATCCTGATATTTCCCCTCCTCTATTTTAGAATCGGAAGCATAACAAGTTCCAGGTTTGTGTTTTCCTAATAGAATCCACTTCCCTTGTTTTTTATTCTCTCCATCCACCCGGTTGATGCTATCTCCCTTATAAACCTCCGGATTTATTTGGGCTTGAGATGAAGCGCTTATAAAAACTAAAACGATTAATTGTATAAATTTCCTCATACTGATACTCAAATATAGTTAATTAATAACAAACTCTTTACAAGAAAGTGCTCCACAATTTGAGATTTAGATAAACCTAAGTCCAAAATCGATGAATTTCTTTAATCAGTTTACGCAGCAGTAGCTTAAAAAGTTACAGTTTTTAGCGTTTTTTTAGATAAATAAGCCCTTTTTATAGATGATTACTTAGAAATGAATGGAAATTTAACAACCCTGGCTTTAATGCCTTTATCACGAATAGTAATAAAGATTTCAGAATCAGGCTTGGCGTAAGGTAAGGTTACATAGCCTAAACCAATTGCCTTATTTAAACTAGGCGATTGTGTTCCTGAGGTAACTTTACCAATAGTATTGCCATTAGCGTCGGTAATCAAATAGTCGTGGCGTGGTATACCCCTATCAACCATTTCAAAACCAACCAGTTTTTTGGTAACCCCATTGGTTTTATTCGCTTCAATGGCAGGGCGATTAATAAAATCCTTAGTAAATTTAGTGATCCAGCCTAAACCGGCTTCAATTGGGGAGGTGGTATCGTCAATATCATTACCGTAAAGACAAAATCCCATCTCTAATCTTAAGGTGTCGCGTGCCCCAAGTCCTATTGGCTTGATGCCGTACTCTGCCCCTGCAGCAAAAATTGCATCCCACATAGCTTTAGCATCCTTGTTTTTAATATATATTTCAAAGCCTCCGGCGCCGGTGTAACCCGTATTAGATATAATAACATTTGATAAGCCTGCCATTTCTCCAATGCAAAACGTATAATACTCCATTGCGCTAAGATTAACTGCTGTTAACTTTTGTAATGCTAAAATAGCTTTTGGCCCCTGCACAGCTAACAAACTCCAATCGTTACTCTCATTTTGCATTTCAACGCCAAAGGTGTTGTGTTTGCTAATCCAGTTCCAATCTTTTTCAATGTTGGATGCATTCACAACTAAAAAATACTCCTTTTCACTTACTCTATAAACCAATAAATCATCTACAATACCGCCTTTATCATTAGGTAAGCATGAATACTGCACCTTGCCGTCGGTTAATTTAGAGGCGTCATTACTAGTAACATATTGAATTAAATCTAAGGCCTTATCACCTCGCAATCTAAATTCGCCCATGTGACTTACGTCAAAAACGCCAACGCTGTTTCTCACGGTTAAGTGTTCTTCATTTAAACCGGAATAAGATACCGGCATGTTATACCCTGCAAAAGGAACCATTTTAGCTCCAAGGGCAATGTGCAAATCAGTTAAAGCTGTAGAAAGCATAGTTTTAAATTAATTGTCAAATATAGGTATTGTGAAGAACAATTGCAGGATGAAAAATAAAAAAGCCGCAAATTATTTGCGGCTTCAATTTACACTAAACTCTTTATTTTTTCAGAGCGTCTCTAATTTCCATTAATAATTTCTCTTGAGTGCTAGGCTCTACTGGTGCAGCAGGAGCAGCTTCTTCTTTCTTTTTAGCGGAATTCATAGCTTTAACAATTAGAAAAAGTACAAAGGCAATTACTATAAATGAAATAACTGAAGCAATAAATTTACCTACTAATAAACCGCCAGGTTTCCAAGAGGCAATATCCTCGGCACCGGCTGCTTTTAAAGCAGGCTGTAATAACATTGGCGTAATTATGTCGGCAACTAAGGAGTTAACAATTGACCCGAAAGCCCCACCGATAATAACACCGACAGCTAAATCGACCACATTTCCTCTCATTACAAAGGATCTAAATTCTTTTATCATTCCCATATCTTTTTTTCTCTAATTTAATTATATTTTTTTAATTGTTTCCTAATACTTTTAATAATTCGTCTAGCTTCGGTGTCAATATTAACTCCGTTCTTCTGTTTTTCTTTCTGGCCTCAGGTGTTTTTGCAGGATCTAAAGGAAAGAATTCCCCTCTTCCAGCACTTGTTATCCTTTTAGGATCTATGCCTGCAGCGCCAAGCATTATTTTTGTAACCGAAGTGGCTCTTATCACACTTAAATCCCAATTGTCTTTTATTTCACCTGCTCCCTTCATTGGAACATCATCTGTATGTCCCTCAACCATTACATTAATGTCTGAATTTTGTTCCAGAACTTTTGCCACATTTTTTAAGGCTTCAACACCTTTTGGCTCTACATTGGTTTTACCACTTGCAAACAATAAACTTTCATCCATACTAACATAAACTTTACCGTTCTTTTGAGTAATGGTCAAACCTTTCCCTTCAAATGCTGTTAACGCATCGCTTAACTTTTTCTTTAAATCAGCAGTTGCCTGATCTTTTTGCTTAATTATTGCCTCTAATTCATTTACTCTCGCTTCACGTTGTTTAAGTGCGGCTGCAAGTGCATCTAATTCTGCCTGTTGTTTAAGCAATTTTGCCTCCAAAGCTTTTAATTCATCTTGCTTTCTTAGCAACTGCTCTTGGGTCATTTGTAAATCCCCACTCAACTTCGAATTGTCTTTTTCACTACCCGCTAATAATTTATTAAGACGATCCATTAAACTTTGGTTTAACTGATCCAATTTATCGTATTTGCCTGTTAAATTGCGGTAATTGCTACCAACAATATTAGTATCTCTACGCAAGCCAACATTTTCTTTTTCGTTCTTAACCATTTGTTCCTTTAACTCGGTCAATTTGGTTTCGCACTCTTGTGCGGATTTTTTCAAATTAGCTAGTTCGGTTTGCGCTGCGTTTTTTTCTGCATTGCATTCTTCTAATTTTCTTGCAGGTACGCATGAAGCCATTACCCCTATCATTAATACTAAATAGACTAAATTCTTTTTTCTCATAAAAACAAATTTATAATTTTTATTTATACTAACTTTACTTAATCCCGTTTTTTTAAACATTGTATATGTTAGCAAAATAAATTACATTTAAAACATGAGGCTTCGAAGCGCTTTGTTCATATTTCTACTTGTTAATTATTTCGGTAAGAGCCAAATTAAAATAGACTCGTTACCTTATAAAATAGTATACCGAAAGTATGTACAGCACATTAATGTTAATAATTCAGATTCTGCCGAGTTTTATTTAAATCAACTTTTTCAAATTGCCAAGAACAAAGGAGATAATTTTTTCATAAGTCAATTTAGTTTAGATAAGGCGATTTTATTTTATTATAAAAATATGCCGGAGGCAGCCAAACAAGAAGCCTTAAAATCATATATACTTAGCAAACGTTATCAAAACTATAACGCAATGTTGCGTTCCGAAAATCTATTAGGAGCCGTAGCATATGTGCAGGGTGATTTTGTTACTTCCGAAAAATGGTACCTAGAGAAAATAAGAGAGGCCAAGCTGTTAAAGGATACTTCGCAAGAAATGTCTACTTATTATAATTTAGGGTTAATTTATTCTCAAACTGGTCGTTATTTAGAGTCTGCTGAAGCAAGTTTTAAGTGCATTGAATACTTTGAAGAAAAAAAAGACACATTCAATTTGTTATATCAATATCAGTCCTTAGGTTCTGCTTACATTAATTTAAATGATGTTACCTCAGGAATAAAGTTTTTGTTTAAAGCCGCTAAACTTTGCAGAAATGTTCAGGATAATTATCAATTAAGTGGTTTGTATATAGACATTGCTGATGCTTATACTAAAGAAGATTCTCCCAAATATGATTCCGCATTTAGATATATTGATAAAGCTATTAAGCTGTCAAAATTATATAATGATGAATTTCATTATGCTATAGCCATAGGTTATAAAGCAAATTATTTTACAGGAATAAATAAATTTCCAGAAGCCGTTGTTTTATTAAGAGAAGCTATTGCCATAAACAAGAAGGAATCGAGAAGTGTTGCTTTGGTTGTTAATTACAACATTTATTCCGGTTGTTTGCTAAAGTTTAATCGACTTGATTCTGCATTGTATTTCTCTAAACTTGCTTATCAACTAGCAAAAGAACAAAATCAAAAAGAACAAATTATGGAGGGAGTTTTGACCATTTCAAAAGTCTACGAGAAAATGAACCAATATGATAGTTCTTTAAAGTATCATCAATTGTATTTCGAAAATTATAAAAGCATACAAAAAGCCACACAATTAAGAGGAATCGGTAAAAAAGAATTTGAGTTTGAAAAAGCAAATCAAGAAAAGTTGAGAGCCCAAGAAAAACAACTAGCTGATGTAAAACTTGAAAAACAAAAGCAAATCAATACAATTGTAATTATTGCCTCTGCGCTGCTTAGCATCCTTTTGGTAATTAGTTTTATTAATTACCGACAGAAACAAAAAGCAAGCGCCGAAATTTTAAAACAAAAAAAATTGTTAGAGGAAAAACAAAAAGAAATTCATGACAGCATAGTTTATGCCAGCAGAATACAGAAAAGTTTAATGCCAACCACACGCTATTTGAAAAAGAAACTACATGAGAACAATTAATTCCTTATCAGATTATCACAAAGAATACCAAAAAAGTATTGACCAGCCTGAGAAATTTTGGGAAAATATCGCAGACCAATTTTTATGGAAGAACCGCTGGAATAAAGTTTTAGATTGGAACTTTACTGACCCTGCCGTTCGTTGGTTTGTTAACGGAAACTTAAATATTACTGAGAATTGTATTGACAGACATTTGGATAAGAATGCTAATAAAACTGCATTTATTTTCGAACCTAATGAGCCATCTGAATCAACACAGCAAATTACTTATCAAACCTTACATGATGAAGTTTGCCGCTTAGCAAACGTATTAAAAAAACTAGGTGTTGAAAAAGGTGACCGTGTTTGTATCTACATGCCAATGATTCCCGAAGCAATATACGCAATGTTGGCTTGTGCGAGAATTGGCGCAGTTCACTCAGTAGTGTTCGGAGGATTCAGCGCTCAAGCTTTGAAAGATCGCGTAAATGATTCTTTATGTAAGGTTATACTAACAACAGATGGTGCGTTTCGGGGTAACAAAAAAATACCCATGAAGTCAACTGTTGATGAAGCTTTGATTGAATGCCCTTCGGTAAAACATACATTAGTTTATAATCGCACAAACGATTCAGTCAACATGAAAGAGGGCAGAGATTTTGACTGGAAAACAGAAGTTCAGTCTCAGCCAAATAATTGTGAGCCAGTTTATGTTGACTCGGAGCACCCGCTTTTTATTTTATACACCAGTGGAAGCACAGGAAAACCAAAGGGTGTTTTACACACTACGGGTGGCTATATGGTATACACTGCTTATAGCTTTGCCAATGTTTTTCAATATCAGCCTCAAGATATTTATTGGTGTACTGCCGATGTTGGTTGGATTACAGGACACAGCTATATTACCTATGCGCCACTTTTAAATGCAGCTACTTCCGTTATTTTTGAAGGCGTTCCAACTTATCCCGACGCTGGCAGATTCTGGCAAGTAGTAGATAAACATCAAGTGAGTCATTTTTATACCGCACCAACAGCCATACGAGCATTGGAAGCAGCGGGCTTAGAATTTGTTAAACCTTACCAATTAACTTCGTTAAAAGTATTAGGCAGTGTTGGCGAACCAATAAATGAAGAAGCTTGGAATTGGTATTCGGTTAACATAGGTAAAAATAAATGCCCAATTGTTGATACGTGGTGGCAAACCGAAACCGGTGGAATATTAATCTCTCCTTTAGCAGGCATAACACCTACCAAACCGGGATTTGCGACTCTACCTTTACCTGGCATACAACCAATTTTAGTTGATGATAAAGGAAACGAAATTACCGGAAACAATGTTGAGGGAAATTTATGTATTAAATTCCCATGGCCATCTATTATACGCACAACATACGGAGATCATGAACGTTGTAAACAAACTTATTTTTCTACTTATAAGGGTTTGTATTTTACCGGCGATGGCTGTAAACGCGACGAAAATGGAAATTACAGGATAACCGGACGTGTTGATGATGTCATAAATGTAAGTGGCCACAGGATTGGAACTGCTGAAGTAGAAAGTGCATTAAACATGCATGAAGATATTGTAGAAAGTGCCGTGACAGGCTATCCACATGAAATTAAAGGACAAGGTATTTATGCTTACTGCATTTCAATTAACGCAGATAAAAATATTGAATCGTTAAAAAAAGAGCTCCTTGAAATGGTAACCAAGCAAATTGGGCCAATTGCTAAGCCCGATAAAATACAACTCGTAAGAGGTTTGCCAAAAACACGCAGTGGTAAAATTATGCGTCGAATCTTAAGAAAAATAGCCGAAGGTGATTTTACTAACCTTGGTGACACTTCCACACTATTAGATCCATCAATAGTAACAGAGATTATTGAGCCTCACTTGAAAGGTGATAACAAATAGAACCTAGAAATTTCTGCTATTATTGAACACAAATTGTTTCCAATAAAAAAGCCACCAAAAGGTGGCTTTTTAAATTTATATGATTGCTTCTTATTTTGTTGCAGAATTATTCTGAACTTTTTCACGAATACGTGCAGATTTACCTGTACGCTCACGGATGTAGAAAATTTTAGCGCGACGAACCACACCTACTTTATTCACTTCAATTTTGTCGATGAATGGTGAAGCTACTGGAAAAATACGCTCTACACCTACGCCGTTACTAATTTTACGTACAGTAAATGAAGCTGTTGCTGCTTCGTTTTTGCGTTGAATAACAACACCTGAAAATTGCTGAATACGCTCTTTATCACCCTCTTTAATTTTGTAAGAAACAGTGATAGTGTCACCAGCCTTAAAAGCCGGGTGCTTTGCTTCAGCAGTTAGTTGCTTTTTTACGTAGTCTAATAATAAACTCATAATCTTTTGTTTTTATCGTTAACGTTTTAAGCATTCTTTACCTCGTGTAAACAGCGGCTTTAAAAACGGGACGCAAATATATTGATTTTTTTGAAATCTCGCCAAAAAACAGCTAAAATCATTGCTTTTTACCCTAATTTATGCAAATAGCCTGATTTTTTATACCTTAGTAGGATACTTATGCTGTCATTTCGCCATTTTTTCATCGGTTTTTCCTCAATTTTTGTACTAGGCGCCATTGCCATCTCATCATGTGCCAAAAAAGACGAGATAACAAAATTAACAGGAAACCAAGTTCAAGGTAGCGGTTTAGTTGATAACAGCTGGACCTTTGATAAGGCTCACAGTAATGTGAACTGGGAAACCAACTATTTAAGCTATTCAACCGGAAAACTAACCGGCCGCTTTGATAATTTTAATTTTTACCCAAAGTTCATTTTTAATGAAAATGACCTCCCATCCTGCAAGTTAAATGCATGGATCTCACTTTCCTCCATTGATTCAGGTGAACCGGGAAGAGACGGTGCAGGGAAATGCATCCGTAGTTATTTAGGTGTTACCTACATGGATACTCTAAAAACGGTTGTTAATCCTCAGAGCGATTCTGCCTGGTTTTATAGTACATCCTTTGCCAAATCAGGCAGTGGCTATGTTGTTTTCGGAAATTTAAGGCTTAATAGATACCGCGCACCGAGTGGATTTAGCGATGGAGTTCCTATTTTAAAGCCAGCTGTACTTTACTTAACTTACAACGGCACTGCCGATTTTGACACCAATGGCGATAATGTGAATGACCGTTACAGAGCCTCATTTACAGGCAAACTTAAGTTTTTAAGATCTGATTACATGGATACACAATCCAAAGTACAATGGGTTCCGGTTCCGGCCTTGGCAGATCAAACAGGTAATTTAACTGCAGCTAACAATAAAACCTACGGGGTATGGACAACCAACGTTGCAGATGAAATGAACTTAACAATTAATACTCAATTTTATAAAAATCATTAAACCATGAAAGTTAGAAATTTAGTTTTTTTGATCATGGCGATTGTTTGTTTGAGCAACTGCAAAAAAGAAGCCGGTGTTGGCGGTAAAAATAAAATAAGCGGAAGTGTAATGTACTACAATCCGGTAAGTGCCTCTAATAAAGCTGCACCAAAGGCAACAGTTTATATAACTTATGGAAGCAACGCTGCAACTTCGCAACACAACCAGGCTATCTTAACTGATGAAAACGGTAATTATTTAATTGAAGGGCTTGAGAAAGGTGATTATTACCTGCGCGCTGAGTATAAAGATGAAAACGGATTTAACTATTCCTCACCTGGATACGGTATCATTTTAAAAAACAAAAGCAATAAAGTTGAACTCGATTTTGTTGTTGAATAAATTGATTATGAAAATCTTTAATTTAAAAACGATAGTAATTGCGATGTTATCAGCAATTCAAATCGGTTATGCTCAAACACCAAGCTGGCAATGGGCTTTTGGATCAGGATCAACCGGATCAGAAATGGGAACGGCCAACGCAACTGATGCGGCGGGGAATGTATATACAGTTGGTTGGTACACCAGTGCTAATATTACTTTTGGTTCTATAACCTTAACAAACCCTGGCTTAGGTACAAGTGATGTTTTTATCACTAAGCATTCACCTACAGGCACAGCATTGTGGGCAAAAACATTTGGAGGAACTGATGGTGAAATTGCAAGCAGCGTATCAGTAGACAGTAATGGCGATGTTTATATAACAGGATGGTACTCGAGTTCAAGCTTGGCATTCGGGTCACAAACCCTTACTAACAGTTCAGCAGGGAACAGTGATGTGTTTGTTGCAAAACTAAATTCAGCAGGTAATGTAGTTTGGGCAAAATCTGCAGGTGGCAATGCAACAGACAGAGGGCATAGTATTTCTGTAGATGCAAGTGGTAATGTAGTTGTTGTGGGTTTATTCATTAGCTCTACTATTAATTTTGGTTCGGTAAACGCCAACCACTCCGGATCCGGTAACAGTGATTTGTTTATTGTAAAATATGATGCTAGTGGAAATCCTTTGTGGGCCAAGGGTGCAGGAGGAAGTGGTTCTGATGTTGCTAATGGTGTTGCAACCGATGCTAGCAACAATATTTATGTGACCGGTTTTTTCTCAAGTACAAGTATTAATTTTTCAGGCAATACTTTAACGAATAGTGGTAGCGGATCGCAAGATTTGTTTCTTGTAAAATACAACCCATCTGGTACAATACAGTGGAGTGTAAAAAGCAGTGGGCACTTGGATGAATATGGCTCAGCGCTTGCAGTATCGAGCACAGGCGTATATTTAACAGGAGCCTTTAGCAGCTCAGTTGCTACAATAGATAATGTTAACCTAACTAATAATTCGGCAGGTACACACGATGCAATTGTTGCCAAATACAATTTTAATGGCGGTGTGTTATGGGCTAAGAGAATTGGCGGATCAGATGGTGATGTTGGTTTAGATATTGACATAGACGGATCTGATAGAGTATTTGTTAGCGGAAATTTTGCGAGTGGAAGTATTAACGTTGACGGCACTATCCTTATTAACACACTTACCGGTTACCGAGATATGTTTTATGCTGCCTATGATGCTGCAGGATTTAATTTATGGTCTACTAAAATTGGTGATTCGTTCGATGAATCTGCAAACGGAATTGCAGTTAATGTACAAGGCAATACAATTTATGCTACAGGCATGTATAATAGTAGTTTTGTTGCGTTCGGCACAAATACCGTTTCTAAATTTTGTGCAGACGATGTTTTTATTGCCAAGCTAGGAGGGCTGAGTTTAAATCTAAAAGAACAAAGCATTTCAAACATCAGTATTTACCCGAATCCTGCAAAAACATTTTTTTATGTTAATGGCACACAACTCGAAACAGTTGAAGTAATGTCGTTGGATGGCAAACTAATTTTTACGAAGACAATAGAAGCCCCTGATTCAAGAATTGAATTTAACCAATTACTATCCGGCACCTACATTGTGAAGTGTATTACCAAGCAAGGTTTGCACTATCAAAAAATACTGATTGACTAAGGACTCTTTAAAAATGCAAGTCGGTTTTATTACCAATAAATAATTTTTTGATTTGGGTTTATTTCGCCAAATTTGCATCAAATTCTCTAGTGCTGTGAATTTGATCACAGTGATTGGATAACATCCAATTATTTGCCTTAGCTGTTGCTAAGGGTATACTATGCCCAGGTGTTGGAATTGGTATACAAGTACGCTTGAGGTGCGTATGCCGCAAGGCTTAGGGGTTCGAGTCCCCTTCTGGGTACTAAACGGGACTTTTCAATAAAATTTTGAGAAGTCCCGTTTTTAATTTCGCTCCAATCCTTTGATAATCCTGAGATTAGAGAGAACACACAATTAACTTCTGTGGTTCGATATTGCTCAATTTTTGCATCATAACCCAAACCCGCAGGAAAGATGGTATTTTGGAAAATCTGTTTTTGGTAGAAGTCGCCACAATCCCAAATTTTACTGAGGTTACAGGCCATTTTGCAGGTGTAATTAATCAGTTCTTTTGGGTTCGATAAATTTTGTTCCAATTTTCCCAATTCTTCAGAAATGGCTTTAATCTTCTTTTCCATCTCTTCGCCAAACTCGGTATAAACATCCAAACTTACCTGACCTAAAGCATGTCTTTTACGTAATATTTTGAACTCCTCCTCTGCTGAATGTAATTGCAAGGAAAGCCCCTTTTTATCGCTTGTGTTGCTTTCTGTTAGATTTTCCCAAGTATAACCTAATTGTGCCTTTAAAGGCTCTAAATAGGCAGGGTTTACTTCGTATTGGGACAATAGATCCTGAAACTTAGAATGCATAATCTTGACACTTCTATTGACGTGTATGCCAATCTTATTGACCTTATAATAATAAAGCCCCTTCTTTCTCACAAGATAACCAGTGAATGGAACACCTGTTTCTGCATCCTTTACAAAAACCCGTAGCGGAAGATTGTCATTTACTTTGTTGCATTTAAAGCCTTCTGTCTTCTTAAGTTCATTAACCCTAAAGAATAATTCCTCGCTGATAAGAGCAGGATGTTTTCCTTTAGCTAATTCTCCATTAAGAAGGTTGTGCGAAAGATACCCGCAATAAAATGGATTTCTAAATGTATCAGTCAGGGTTTGTTTTGGTAGTTTCATTCCATAAGCCGCTAACTTTTCTACAATGTGATCGTACGTCACTCCATTAGCTCTCCATTCAAAGGCTTGTCGAACCAACTCTCCTTGTTCATTGACAATGATGGTTTGCTTTTCTGCTCCTTTCACATAGCTATATCCTTTTGGAGCAACACCAATCCATTCACCACGCAATAACTTTTCTCGCATACCGTCAATGGTTTTTTGCCTTCGTAAATCATTGTCGTACTTACTGAAAATAAACTGGATGTTTTGCTGTAAAGCCCCAGCGTGAGAATTGGTATCTATTGGCTGTGTTACAGCCATAATATTTACACCAACTTTTTTTAATTCACTTGCAATATAAATGGCACTATCTCCGGTTCTGCTAAACCTATCCAAACTGTAAACAAGAATGTAAGTTATTTCTTCTTTACTTGCCTTTACAAATTTTAGCATTCGGTTGAACTCTTTACGCTCATCACTTTTAGCGCTTTCGTAGGTTCCACCAAAACAACCTTTGATGTTGAGTTTATTTTTGATTGCGTACTCTTCGCAGTATTTTTTTTGCCATTCAAGACTTTGGTTTGTGTCCATCTGCTCTTTTGAACTTACACGAGTGTAAATAACACAATTTAGTACCTCAGTTATGATGGTATCCGCTTGTTTGCCTTTTGCAAATTTATTAAGCAGCAAGGCGTTGTTGTTGTTGTTCTGTTTCATGTTTTTCTGTTTGTTTTAAATGTTTAACATTTTCAATCTTCTCTTTCATGAACAGTTCGTAAAGAAGAATAGATAAGCTTTCTAATGATTTGATAGCTTCCTCTGCTTCTTCTTTTGTAAAATTTTCAAAGCCCGGATAAGCCTTTAGTTCTTCTATGCTCAGTTTTTTATGTTTTTTCATTTTTCACCTCCCAGCATGTCAAAGAACTCTTGTAAACCCAATAAAATTCGGTGTTCATGTCTAAGATAATCAAATCTTTCCACATACAAAAGTTCTTTTTTTAACAGCCCAAATAGACTGTAAATACTGCTATTTTCTTGTTCTTAAATTTGTTTATTCAAAATCTAGTTGACTAAACTTTGCTTTTCTAAAGAATTGGGCAAACTCATAGCGGACGGCTATAAGTTCTATTTTATCCTGTTCTTTCATACTAAATTTTATCTGTTCTACTTTCTGTGCTTTAATACAAAGGGTTCTTAATTTATAATGGACATTTTCTATGGTGCTTTTATAGGGAAATAATTCAGGCAGATTTTGATAGTGTCTGGATTTGCGAACCTGAGTTAAGGCATTGCATAATTCCATTAAATCACTAATCCGTGCGAACTTTGCCTCAGAAAACAGTAATAGGCATTCCAACAAACATCGCAACCTTAAACCAACCCAATAAGTATGAATATCCTCTTGCGTATTTAAGCAGGTATTCAGAGCCAACAATTTTTTATCATCATTAATGCGATCATGAATCAAGTTCAGGATTCTGCTTCCATGCGGTACATATTTTTGCTCTTGTTTGGGTACTATTATTTTTTCTTGCCTGATTTGAGAGAGCTTATCCTCTGTTACATTTACATCCAAAGTAGAGGGAATCTCTCCTTCCATCCCCATAACTTTCGGTTTCGTTGCTTTTCGCGCTATATAAGCCAACTGCCTGCAAGAACGGGAACAATAGACAGAGTCAATCCGTTTAACTGTGAACGTTTTTTTACAATGTTGGCATTCTTTTTCCATGTTAATCTTTCCAGTTTAATTCTTCGGTTTCCGAATAGCGGTATTCATTATACTCGTCTATGATACTTTGTATATTATGTAATACCTTTTGATGCTTAAGCAAATTTTCATTGAGATAAAGCGATACTTTAACTATTCCTCTACTTTCCAATACATCAGCGATTTCGTGACGGATGTGTTCTTTTACAATGATTGTCAACACATCTAGTAAAATATCCGTAGGTATTTTAATGCATTCTTCCTTTGTATTTCTTGGTTTCATTGTTTAAAGTCTTAAATGTGTTGGCTTACTTGCTTTATTTGAAGCAAATGGTTTACGTTTGATGCTGAACAGTTTATCATCCTGCTCATTATCGTCTTCATCCTCATTTTCATCGTCTTGTTCCTTGTAAATGGTTCTTTTGGTTTTGCGTTTGTTTTGAAGTAACTCTTCTAAAGCGTCAATACGTTCACTTTGCTCGTTAATTAACTTCGTTTGTAACTCCATTTTTTCCTGCAAGGGTTTAATGAATAGCATATACTCAGCTCCCATTGTACCCAAACCCGTGAGCAAATGCATGACCCATTCAGGTATGTTGGGTGTGGCATTATTTGGTGGCGGGCTTTGATTATTTTCCTTTTTCGTCTCCATCAGTTTCTTGTTTAGTTGTGTTTTTTACTAGACCATTAGTTGAAAGTTTTTTATCAGCATACTTCTCTTGTAATTTTTCTAGAGCTATTTCTGCTTCTTGGCCAAAGGCTTTTAAGAACTTTATTATCAAAGGCATAAATAAGTCCATAGCATCTTCGATAAAATTGATAAGGAGCTGAATGTCGTCAATTATTGGCTGCTGCTTTTCTGTGTAAGTGAGTTGTAAAACGGTGTTTTCTTTTTGGTCTTTGCCTAGTTCTATATAAGTAATCTTGTTTTCTTCTAAGATTTGTAGCACTGTCTCATGCGTTGCATTACTTGTGCAAATCATGGTTGTTTTAGTTATTGTTGCCATACTTGTCGTTTTTTTTTGTTGTCAGTTTGATTTTTTAGTTTAACAACACAAAGGTAGAGGCGGATTTAGGGCATGGACTGAGCTATGGGGTATACCCATTTGCATAAGAGTTTGATAATCAATAATGAAATTTTGATGTTGTTTCTAAAAAGAAACGTCAAAACTGTATTCTGGGATTATTCCGGGAGGAATTAAAAACCGAGTAGTAGATAATTTGAATTGATGCAAAATTCCAATGAATTATAATTCAATTGACGGGTAAATTAAAACAATGAAGGGTAATTTTCCATGAATTGACGCATCGTAAAAATCGATTGACGCTTTTTAAAGAAATTATTGACGGATAATTAAAGCCGTTGACGGCTTTTTGATTGGTAAATGCAATAAAATTGATTGATATAACTACTTCTTAGCGTTTTTCTTATCGCTTTCAGCGGTTTTTAAGTCTTTATTAATGAGTTCTACAATGCTTTGTAGGTCTAATTTCTCAAAGTAAGGGCGGATGTGCCTTAAATCTTTGACGAGTTGTGAAGTGCTATCAAAATTTGGTAGCTTTTTATACTTTTTATAGATACTTGAATTTTGTAAAGTGGTAAATTTCTTTCCCAAAAGCATGTGCGCTAGTTGAGTCATATCGCTTACAGAATTACTTCCTCTTGCTTGAATTTCAAATCCAGCTTTTAAGATGTAATGCAATGCTAATAGTTGTTGCATCTCCGAGCTCTCTTTGTCATTTTCTTGTTTTGAATCATTTTCTGCATTAGCAAATTGTGGTTCGCGATCTAAATACAGAAAATGAAGTTCTCCGTTTAAAAAATTACGTGTGGACGTAGTAAGTTCATAAATATCCTGCTCGTTTAAATCTTCGTTGCTTTCTAATTGATTGTATTCTTCTGCGCTGTAATAATCCTTTATGCTTAAAATATGCTTGAAATCAAAATAATAATCAAAGCGTTTGCTGGCAAATGGTTTAAACAGTTTGCCGTACTTTTTAAGTAGCTCTTGTTGCCTATCCGCATAACCTCTGTAAACACTTTCGCTATTGCTTTTAAAGTAGTCCGTTATTTCTTTAAACATTTGTTGCAAATGTTCAATTAGTTCAATTTTTTGTTCGGTATCGTAATGTGTTAAAACCTCTGTAATTTCCTTTAGGGCTGTATCTGATAAGTAAACGCCTTTGCGTGGTTTGCGTTTTTTTGAATCTTTGGTTTCGGATTTAGACATAAACAAAGTTATGAAAATTAACTTTGTCAATGAGATAGATTTAAGGAATAAATTTTACGTTGCTTTGATTACAATAATAAATCAGTTGGAACTATTAGCAAGGTATATTTAATACGTTAGTTAAACTTCTAAACTCTTTCTTAAAAAAGTCAGGGGTAAAAGTTGGTGATAACCTTCTTGGAGCTTTAACTAAAACGAAAATCAAAAAGGACTTTTATACTTGGGATTAGTTAACATTGAGTTATCAGTAAGTGTTTTAAGAAAATTCACTAAATCTGCTTTTTGTTGAGCGTTTAACATTAAACCTGTTCCTCTTGTATTTTCTAAAGCTGGGTCAATATAGGTGGATGCCTTTAATCCACTATTATAATGGTCTACTACATCTTCTAATGTCTTAAATCGCCCATCGTGCATATAAGGTGCTGTAAGTGCAATGTTTCTTAGACTAGGCACTTTAAATTTAGCTTTATCTGCTACGTTATTTGTAACCTTCTCTCTTCCAATATCCGTAATAGAGGCATCTGTATCCATGCCGTTATTCATGTAATCATTATTTGTAAAATTAAACCCACTATGGCAATGCGAACATTCAGCCCCTGATTGCGAAGGAAAGAATTGATTGTATTCTTGAAAGAATAATTTACGTCCATTATCTTCACTTGCAGTTAAAGTAGTACTACCAGCTAAATATCTATCGTATTTAGAATCGTTTGAAACAATCGAATTCATAAACTGTTCCATAGCCTTAGATATTTTTTCGGAAGTAACTTCGCTTGAGCCAAATGCCTTTATGAATTGAATTTGATACATGGGGTTATTGGAAATCTTAGTTACTATACTTGGTAGTGTTTCAAACATTTCCAAAGTATCTTGTATTGGTAACAAAGATTGGTGGCGTAACAAATTCGCTCTACCATCCCAAAAAAACTGATTGGTATGCCATGCTGTATTAAAAATAGCCATTGCTTGTCGTTTACCTTTAAGACCAAGTACGCCAATTGAAAATCTTGCTGTATCATCAAAAGCAAACTCTTGTTTATGGCAACTGGCACAGGAAATAGAATTATCTTTCGACAGCGATTTTTCATAAAACAACATTCTGCCTAATTGTACCCCTTGTTCGGTTAAAACGTTATCGTTTGCTAGATTAGGCGCAGGAAAACTACCACTATTAAACGAATAGGGTGTACCATCGTATTTGGCTTCCTCGCCATCAGGAGTTGTTGTTTTTGTATCTTTCTTACAAGCAATTAATGCCAGTAATAAAGTAGTTGTTATAGAAAATGTTACTATTATATTTCTTTTCATTTAATTAAAGTATTTATTGGTACAAAATTTTTTATCTGTTAGTGTTTTTAAAAATGCAATCAAATTTTGTTGTTCAATTGTTGTTAGGTTTAAGGGCTTAACTAAAATGTTTTTTTGTTTGTTGTTTTTACCACCACTATTGTAATGCTTAACAACATCTTCTAAAGTTTTCATAGAGCCGTTGTGCATATAAGGTGCTGTTAATTCGATGTTTCGCAACGTTGGTACTTTAAACTTTTCCAAATCTTCTTCCTTCTCTGTCAATCTTTTTCTACCAATATCTTTGTAAGTTTCGTAGAGACCATTATTTTCAAACATATAATTTGAAAAATTAAATCCTGAATGACACTCACTACAATTTGTTTTTTTGCTAAAAAACAAATCCATCCCCTTCATTTCATTCTCTGATAATTTAACCCCTCCTTGCTTATACTTATCGTACTTACTTTCGCCACTAATTAAACTTCTTTCAAAATTTGCTAATGCTCGTGTAATCACATAATAATCAAACTCACGATTATAAGCCTTTCTACTGAGTTGCAAATATTCCTGATTGACCTGCAAGCGTTTCGCTATTTCAACAATATTGAAGTTAAACTCATTATGTTCTTGAATAGGAACAAGGATTTGCTTCTCTAAAGTTGAAACGCCACCTAACCTTGTGTAGTATGGATGATAAGCTACGTTTGCAAGTGTAGGTGCATTTTGAGTGCCTTGTAAATTTTTTACACCCAAGCTAAGTGCAATACTATCACTAAAGGCTAATGCAGGTTTATGACATGAAGAACAACTTATAGAACTATCTAATGATAGAGACGTATCATAAAAAAGTTTTTTACCTAACAACCATCTTTCTTTTGTAAAATGATTATCGTCGGGAAAACTAATTTCAGGAAAGCCTTTAGGTACAACAATTTTATTTAGAACAGTTGAACCTGAAAACAAAGAACGGTTTAAGCAAGCAGTAAAAAGAACAGCAATAAAGAAAAAAAGCAGTAATCTATTCTTTTTATTATTTATACGCACTTGTGTTATTGCACAATTAATTTTTGAGTTGCAACATTAGTTTTTCCTTCATAAAAGGACACAAAATACATTCCTTTGTTTTGGATTGTAATTTGCTCTCCACTCTTATTGCTTACTTCGCCAAATTCAATTAGTTTCCCGGTAATATCAGTAATTTGGTAACTGTATTTTTCTTCAACATTATTTGGCGATAAGAATGTAAAAACACCATTGTTAGATGGATTAGGGTAAACAACAATTCCGTTTTTAAAATCTGCATTTTCATTAATTCCAACACCACTTAAATTAGAAGCTGTGAATACAAAATCTCTAAAGTTAGTTACCATAGTAGCGTTTGCTCCGCTGGAGCCATGCAATACAAGTCCGCTTGATATAGGGATATTTTTAAGTGCCATTTCATAATCAGCATTAAGATTAATAATTTTTTCTCCGCCAACTACGGTTGCAGTTGCCACAATAGTTTGACTAAAATAATTTGCATTACCTAAAGCGTGTAACTCCAATTGCTGAGTTAATGAAGGGCTTGAATTACCACCCAAAGCGATAAAAAAGTAACCTGAAGCCCAACCCCAGTGCATTGACGGGGATTTTGGAGCTAGTGCATGAGTAGAAGGCCACAAAGTAGGGTCTGCATTATTTTCAGGCGTATTAACACCAACCGAAAATTTAATTGCTTCAATATTGGTTATACTTGGAAAGTTTCCTAAATCAATTTGAGCAGGGGCTGCCGCATCAACAAGTGCGTAAACACCTGATACTGTGGTTGTTTGTGCGCCATCGTGAGTAATTACAAACCCTGATAAATAGTACTGCATTCTATTAAGGTTGAATGAATGCCCCAAATTATTAGTAGCTGTTTGGTTTACAGCAAACGTGCTATTTCCTAATTTATGATTAATGTTTAATTTAATAGTGTTTTGACCCAATAATGCTGTAAAAGCACCAATAAATAGTAAAGTTAAAGTGTAGAGTTGTTTCATGATACAGAATTTTCAGCTAATGTAATTCTTATGTTAAATTATTCATTTACATAATTTTAAGAATTAATGTGTTAAAATGCAATAAGTTGATGTTTTATTTGTTAATTTGTATAGTTGAATGATTAAACTAATTCACATATTATTTACTATCTATTTTACCCTTGTTTCATCAGGGGTTCTGTACAGTAAACACTATTGCGGCACTAGAGTCTCTCATTCGGTATATGGTATAAGTTTAGGTTCAGGCAGTAAGTGCGGTTGTAGTCATGAAAGTGAAGCGCATAACAAAGGCTGTTGTAAATCTGAAACAAAAATCTTGAAAGCAGAAACACAAAAAGTTTTCTCTGCATCACAATGTAAGATTAGCAAACCTTTTGAATTAAGTTTACTATTTGCTCATACATTTGAATTTTATCTTACAGAAAACAGGTCGTGGAATCATGTTATTGATTTTGTTCATCCACCTCCTAAACCACCAAACCCTCTCTTTATTCTTAATAGAAATTTATTGATTTGATTTTGCTTTAATCTACTATTGGTTTTTGCTGATAGTTTTTTAATTGTATTAATCAAATAATAAATTATGTCGTATTTTTTGTACATCAAAAATATGATTAACGCCGAATCTTATGAGGTCGTTAATCGCTTGTTTAGAGATGCAGGTTTGCATCCAAAAGAAATCTCGTATAGTAGGGTTACGCTTCTATCTGTACCTGAAAAAGAAACTTTAACCAAATTGAACGAACTTCTTTTGCCATTTGGCTATTCAATCATTGATGACAATGCAGAAAAAATAACCTCAAGAATAAAATCGGCATTAACAGAATTATTATATAATAAGGAACTTAATCTAAAAACTAATTTGAGCGTTTATTTAAGTAACAAGGTTCATTACGAATATCATTATTTAAGCACATTATTTTCTGATTTTGAAAAAGTAAGTATAGAAAAATACTTTATAAAACTTAAAATAGACAAGGCAAAAGAATTAATACAAGAAGGTAATTTAACCTTTAGTGAAATTGCTTTTCAATTAGGATATAGTAGTCCAGCACATTTTACAAACCAATTTAAACAAGTTGAGGGAAAATCTCCAACCGAATTCAAATCATTATTAACCGATAAAACATAAACAATGAAAAAAATAACATTCATAATATTAATCAGTATTTTTCTAATGGCGTGTAACCAATCCGTTAATTCAAATGCTACTGCTAATTTTAAAGTTTGGGGCAATTGTAATATGTGTAAAGAAACCATTGAAGGCTCACTTAAAGTTGATGGTATTTCAAAAGCCGAATGGAACACAGAATCAAAACAAATGGAAGTAAATTATGATTCAACAAAAATCAACTTAGATGCTATTCAAAAACATATTGCTAATGTAGGTTACGATAACGATAAATATAAAGGAGATGAAACCGCATATAATAATTTACATGAGTGTTGTAAATACGAAAGAAAACCTTAAATCTAAAAAATATGAAAAAACTAAGTGTAATATTCGGGCTATTTGTTATCGTTATTGTATTAGCAAGTTGGACTATTTTAAATACCAATAGTTCGCCATGCGATGCTCCTTTGGTTGGCGGACATACTGGCGCACCGGGAGAAACCAGTTGTTCGGGCTGCCATGCAGGAACGGATAATAGTGGGACAGCTAACATAACATTTAGCATTGCAGGAGGTGTAACTCAATACACTCCCGGTCAAGTGTATTCTGTAACAGTTTCAATAACCCAAACTGGAATAGATAAAATGGGGTTTTCCTGTTTAGCATTAAAAAACTCTAACAATACAACGATAGGTAACTTTCAATTAACCGATGCTATAAGAACTAGAACATACGTAGATGGAGCAAGAAATTATGTAAGCCATACACCTTGTGCCGCAGATGTAATTTCATCAGGTTTTAATGAATGGACGTTTAACTGGCAAGCTCCATTAACTAATGAGGGAAATATCACTCTTTATTTGGGTGCGCTTACAACTAATCATAATCATGCTACAACAGGAGATTTTCCATACACACGTTCGCTTGTTCTTATACCTGCCTCTGCTACTGGAATAAATGAAACAACTTATGAGAGCCAATTCATTAAAGTATTTCCTAATCCTACGCACGATAAGTTTGAAATTAAAGTAGAATCAGGCAACGAAATCAATGAAATTAAGATAATGGATTTACATGGTAAAGTTGTTAAAACATTAAACGTTACTGATAATTCTGAAAAAACTAATTATCACTACTCAGCTAAACAGCTTGGATTAAATGCTGGTGTATATTTCATTAAACTGAGTAGCGCAAATAATCAATTATATAAAAAAATAATTATTCAATAACTTGAAATGAAAACAGTAGCAATTATAATAGCATTTATTGGGTTTGTAGATTTAAAGGCTCAAATTCCAAACAACGGATTTGAGTTATGGACAATTATAAATGGCTATAATTCGCCTAACAGTTGGGGCAATTTAAACGCTACTACAAAATCTTATTCGGTTTATACCTGTGCCAAATTATCACCGGGAAATCCCGGAAGTAATTATTTAGCGGTTATATCACAAAGTATAACCGGCAAAGGGGTTGTACCGGGCAGAGTAGTTTCGGGAAAAATAGATACCGTAACTTATAAACCTATTTCAGGTTTTCCTTTTAGTTCACGTCCAGCCAATATATCTTATAATATGCAATATATGGTTACGCTACCAAGTGATACCGCATACGTTTCAGTAACATTAACAAAATGGAACAGTATGTTAATGAAACGAGATACAGTAGCTTTTGGAAAAAGCATTTTTAATGCGATGGCTCATACATGGTTTACTAATTATACTTACTTAAATTATAAGAGTGGAGAAAATCCCGATTCAGCTTGTATAGTTATTTCAGCTAGTAGTAATAATCCTTTACACAATAGTTTTATGTATATAGACAACTTGCAATTTGTAGGAAATGTTATTGGAGTTAATGAATACGAAGTTTTAAAATCAGAACTGAGTTTATACCCCAACCCAACAAACGATAAATTTTATTTTAGTACTAAATCAGTAAGCACACAAATGGAATACTTTGAACTTAGAATTATTGACACTAAAGGTCTTTTACGCTACAAAGCCGATAAAGTAAATGGTACAGATGCTATAAACGTATCAAATTTAGACAAGGGTATATACTTTATTGAATTAAGAGACGAAAAAACAATTTACAGAAATAAAATAATAATAAACTAATATGAAAACAAAATCAATCGTAGTTGCTACGGCAACATTAGCAGTATTAACTTTAAGTAGCTGCATGAAAAAACCAATGGCTTGCGTAGATAGTGAGTCGAAATCAGGAACACAAGGACAAGCCATTTCATTTGATGCTGGTTGCTCGATGGATGCACATCACATTGAATGGGATTTTGGTGATGGGGCAATGGGGTCAGGTTCAAGCGTAACTCATGCTTATAACTCAAAAGGAACGTTTACTGCCAAAGTAAAAGCAATGGATAAAAAAATGAAAAAAGAAGATAGTAAATCTATTACAGTTACAGTAAATTAAATCAAAAACAGGGAAGGTGTAAATCTTCCCTGTAAATAAATTATAATAATGGACAGAAAAAAATTTATACAACTTTCAAGTAGCGCAACCTTATTTACACTTTTTGGAGGCGTGAGTTGGCTTTTAGAAGGCTGTAAAAAAACAGCTATGAATATGGCTAAATCTATTTCTGTTAATAGTGGAAATTTTGATAATCCTTTACGCTTACTTCCCGTTTTAAATGGCGCATCGCCAATAAATTTTACTGCAAAACAAAATCAAACAACAATTATTAAGGGTAAAATATCTAACGCTTTAGGTTTTGCCAACGATATTCTAGCCCCAGTTATCAAAGTAAATAATGGGCAAACGGTTTCTATTAATGTAACAAATCAGCTAGAAGAAAAAACTAACATTCATTGGCACGGTTTAATCATTCCTGAAAATATGGACGGGCATCCTCAATATACCATTAATCAGGGTTCTTCATTTAATTATCAGTTTACAATTAATCAAAAGGCAGGTACAAATTGGTTTCACCCACACCCACATTTAACAACGGGTAAACAAGTAAATAAAGGTTTGGCTGGTATGTTTATTATTAATGATACCGAAGAGGCTGCTTTAAATTTACCATCAGGCGAATTTGAATTGCCATTAATTATTCAAGACAGACGCATTTACTCTGATGGAAGTATAAATTATTCTCCCGAAGCAGAGGATGTAATGAGTGGTTATTTTGGGCAATACGTTTGTGTTAATGGTTCGTGGTCTGCTTACCATAATATTAAAACAAAAATTTATAGGCTTAGACTTTTGAATGGGTCTAATGCAAGGGTATATAATTTATCATTTAGCAATAACTTAGATTTTAATATCATTGGTTCAGATGGTGGTTTATTATCAGCTACACAAACTACAAATAGTTTATTGTTATCGCCCGGCGAAAGAGCAGATGTGTTAGTAGATTTTAGTGCTGTAACAGTAGGAACAGAAATTTATTTACAAAGCAATTCATTTAATGGTGGAGATTCGCAAGGTTCAGAATCATTTAAAATACTAAAGTTTAAAGTAACCGAACAAATTACCGAAACATTTACTATTCCAACCTCATTAGCAGTATTCAATCCAATCCCTTCATCACAAGCTATTAAAACACGTTCGTTTGACATTGCCAATAATCATTCGGGTGGACATGGAGGAATGAACATGGGCAGTTCCTCATCTATACATAAAATTGGCGGTAAGAGTTTTGACATGGATAGAATAGATGAAACCGTAACGGCTGGTACTACCGAAATTTGGGAGTTTGATAATTCTGCTGGAGCAGACTTACACCCTATGCACTTGCACGGTGTTCATTTTCAAGTATTATCTCGTGTTGGAGGTAGAGGAATTATTTTACCACACGAAACTGGCTGGAAAGATACAGTATTATGTATGCCGAACGAGAAAGTAAAAATCATAATGACCTTTCCAAACAATTTAGGAAAATTTGCTTTTCATTGTCATAATTTGGAACATGAAGATAGCGGCATGATGTTGAACTATAAAATTATATGATTATATAATTATGAAAAGCATTTTTTTAATACTCACAATAGCTTTTATAGCACAAGCAACTTCAGCACAATCCAAATTTAAAGCTGGAGTAAATTACAACATTGGTACTTCTACTTATTATGGAAGTAAGATGAATAATATTCATGGTGCTGGACATGAAATGCCTGTTTACGCTGTGAAAATAAGTAATGGCATGGGCGTAAAGTTTTTATATAACATTAATGACAAATTTGCGCTAACCTTAAATACTGCTTACCAACAGCGTGGGGCAATATTTGATAAAGGAATGTACGCTTACACCCCAGCGTATGAGTTTAATTACTTAGATGTGATGCTTGGCATTGCTTACCAAACCAAAGAGGTAATTAAAAAAAGCAAACTGTGTTTTAATATTTCGGGTGGATATAATAGGCTACTAAATTCTCAACGTGTAAATAATTACGAATCGTATAACTTGGTTAATGATGCAATTGCAAATGATTTTAGCGCATTAGCAAATGTTGGTTTAAATTTACCGAGAGTAGAAAAAGACGTTATACAACTATCGCTCTTTGCTAATGCAGGCTTTAAAACGGTATTTGGCGGTGTATTAGCAGACAATGGGCAAGTTGGAAAAAATTTAGTAATTGGATTACAAGTAGGTTATTTGTTTGGGTTTACTAAAAAAGAATAAAAAATAATAGTGTAGTGAATCTGCTTTTGGTTTTAATGCGATTATTCATAGCTGATTTTTACAAAAGTGGGTTCCTACACTATTTTTAATTTAAGAACATGAACATTATTAATATTAAAAGCAATCTTGAATAAATTAAAAATATTATACATTAAAAATATGGTCTGTAACCGTTGCATTATGGTCGTTGAGCAATTATTCGATAAAAACGGTTATAAACCAGTTAGTGTTTCTTTGGGCGAGGTACATTTGGTTAAAAGTCCTAGTGAAGAAGTAATTAGTGCTATTAAGAATGAACTTATTAGTTATGGGTTTAGCTTAATTGACGATAAAAAATCTTTACTAATTAGTGGCATTAAGGCTGAAGTAATAAAATGGATTCAGGAGTACAATTTTAATAATACACCGCTTAAATTTTCGGTTTTTATAGAAAACAAATTAGGGAAAGATTATACTTATTTAAGTAATCTTTTTTCTGATGTTGAAGGGCAAACCTTAGAACAGTATTTGATTTTGCAGAGAATTGAAAAAGTTAAGGAATTATTAGTGTATGACGAATTAAGTTTGAATGAAATAGCTATTAAAACAGGTTTTAGTAGTGGGGCACATTTAAGTACTCAATTTAAAAAAGTAACTGGATTAACGCCATCACATTTTAAAAATATTAAAGAAAATAAAAGGCTGCCAATTGATGACCTGTGAATTATATAAACGGAATGAGTTATCCTATAACATTTTTGGAATAGTTGAAAATACCTTTGTGTCAGTATTAACCATTAAACTATTTAAAATGACACACGAATATAAAATAACAGGAATGACTTGTAGTAGCTGCGAAGCTAAAGTAAAGAACGCTCTACTCTTATTGCCCGATATAACTAATGTATTGGTATCAAAAGAAAGCAATACAGGAACAATAACTATGGATAAGCATATTTCATTACATAACCTGCAAATAGCTTTAGGTGGAGATAATAGTAAGTATAGAATATCTGCTATGGAACATAATGAGACGTTGGAACAAACTAAAAGTTGGATTGAAACCTATAAACCAATTTTAATCATTTTCAGTTTTATTATAGGCATCACTTTATTAATTCAAAGTTCCAACGTGGTTTTTAGTTGGATGCAATGGATGAGGCATTTTATGGCAGGATTCTTTCTAATCTTTTCATTTTTTAAATTTTTAAACCTCAATGGCTTTGCAGAAAGCTATTCGATGTATGATATTGTGGCAAAAAAATGGAAAGGCTACGGATATGTATATGCTTTTATTGAGTTAGGATTGGGGATTGCATATCTAACAGACATTAATCCTTTAATAACAAATTTAGTTACATCAATCGTAATGAGTGTTAGTATTATTGGAGTATTACAAAGTGTATTAAACAAGAAAAAAATAAAATGTGCTTGTTTAGGAGCTGTATTTAATTTGCCAATGAGTACGATAACAATTATTGAAGATGCTTTAATGATAGCAATGAGTTTGATTATGTTAATTAATATGTTTTAAGAAATAAAATATGAGAGTTGTAGTATTAATAATTTTTTTATTTATGGTTAAAGTTACCCATGCTCAAACCAATTCAATCGAGGGTAATTGGCTCACATCGGATGGGGGACGAAAAATAGCTGTTTATAAAAAAGATGATAAATATTTCGGTAAAATAGTTTGGGTTAAAGACCAAAATAAAAGCAATGAAGTTGGAAAAGTTGTAATTACAAACCTTGAAGTTGATGGAGATGAATATGAGAACGGCACTTTTATTATGCCTTCTGATAAACATAGTGCAAGTTGTTCTGCGAAAATAAAATCAGGCAACGTTTTACGAGTTAGTATATATCATGGATTAAAAATATTTGGACATGATTTATATTTATCAAAAGTAAATTAATATGGAAAAAACAAATTATATACCGGCTTTAAGATTCAATTGGCTAACAAAACTATACAATCCGCTTATTGCATTTACAATGCCTGAGTTGAAGTTTAAATCAGCACTTATTGAACAAGCTAATATTTTACCTCATCATCATGTTCTCGATTTTGGGGTAGGTACTGCTACTCTTTCACTACTTGTAAGAAAAACTCAGCCCGAATGTGCAATTGATGGAGTAGATGTAGATGAAAAAATAGTAAAAATAGCGAAAGAGAAAGTTGAAAAAGAAAAGGCACAAATTATGATAACTAAGTATGATGGTATTGTGTTGCCGTATGCAGACAATTCATTTGATAGAGTTATTACAAGCCTCGTATTTCATCATTTAGATAAAGACCAAAAACTTAATTCTTTAAAGGAGATTAAAAGGGTGTTAAAGCCAAATGGAGAGCTTCATATAGCGGATTGGGGCAAGGCAGCAAACCCAATCATGCGTGGATTATTTTATCTCGTGCAATTATTGGATGGCTTTAAAACCACAACTGATAACGTGAAAGGACTTTTGCCAAGCTATATAGACACAACAGGTTTTTCTAACATAGCAAATACAACAAATTATTCAACCATTTTTGGAACATTATCACTTTACAAATCAATTGTTAAAAAGTAAAGTACATATTGTAGATATTAGCTCTTTGGCTTTGCACGAACTTGATTTGTTAGTAGAATGTTGTTTACGTGCTGATTCCTATTTTATTAAAGCTAATGATGACTTATCTGCTACTCTAATGCGAGACTGTGCGGACATCACAGTACTTTTAATAGTATTGATGAAACGAAAATCAACAGTTGAAGTCCTGTATTTGAATTTCTGTATAGAAGTATGGCAGAAATGCAGAAAAACACTTTCCGATTATAAAAATCATTCTGAATTAGAAATTAACTACGAATGCTTCAATTCATGTATTTCAAATTTCAGAAAATACTCATTAATAGAATAGAAAATAATAAATCAATAAAACAAACAATTAAAATGAAAAAAATGAAAAAAACAGGATTAACTTTTATGGCATTATTATTATCATTTATAATTAGCCATGCACAAATTAAAAACGCTAAAACTGATACGCTTAAAGTGTCAGGTAATTGTGATATGTGTAAAAACACAATAGAAAAATCAGGTAACAAAAAGAAAACTTCTAAAGTAGTATGGAATACAGATACCAAATTAGCTATTGTTACTTACGATACTAAAAAGACAAACACGGATGCAATATTAAAGCGCATCGCTTTATCAGGATATGATAACGAAAAATACCTTGCCCCTGATAACGTCTACGCAAGTTTACATGGATGCTGTAAATACGAAAGAAAACAAAGTAAAACAGTAAAAAGTGAAGCTAAAAATCAAACAGAAGTTAATGCAGGAACACAAGTAACAAATCAATTAGCAAAAGTATTTAGCAATTACTTTTCTTTAAAAGATGCGTTGGTTATTACGGATGGAAACTTGGCTTCGCAAAAAGCAAGTGAATTGGTAAAATCTATTAATGAAATTAAAATGGATAAACTAACTACTGAAGAACATAACGTTTGGATGAAAGTAATGAAAGACTTGGTTTTTGATGTCGCACATATAAACGAAACAAAGGAAGCCAGTCATCAAAGAGACCATTTTGTTACGCTTTCAAAAAATATTTATGAATTGATAAAAGTATCTAAGCAACCCGATACAATTTACTACCAACATTGCCCTATGTATAACGATGGCAAAGGAGCAAATTGGTTGAGTAAAGAAAGTGCTATCAAAAATCCTTATTACGGTTCACAAATGTTAAGTTGTGGTAAAACAGTAGAGACAATTAAATAAAGTTGCATGAAAAAATTAATGGTTCTAGTACTTGGTTTTGTATTAATTAATACTGCCAACGCACAGTTAAAAAAAGTTGATATTGTAGCAACAGGGCTTACTTGTTCTATGTGTAGTAATGCTATATACAAGCAACTTCAAGTAATAGATGGCGTAGATAAAGTGGAGATTGATTTGAATAAAAATTTGTTTACTGTAATACTAAAAGCCGAACATAATTTAACGCCTCAAGATTTTAAGGATAGAGTAGAAAAGGCAGGATTCTTTATCGGCACAATGGTTCTCTACATTTCTTATTCAAACTTTGCTATTGAGGATGGTAAGCAAGAAAATAGCTACGTGTTTATTGATACTAATTCTCAAACTTTAAATGGAGTGAAACAATTTAGGGTACTTGATAAAGGATATGTAACCGCAAAAGAATTTAAAAAGCTTTCTAAAAAGTATATTAAATATGCAACATATTCGGTTAATAATGAAAACGATTATCATATAAAATTAGTTCAGGAATGAAAAAGGGTATAATTATTTTAATACTCTTAATCCAGTTACAAACCAAAGCACAAGAACTTTTTGTAATGACCGAACCTGCTAGTAATATGCCAACGGGTTCAATAGGAGTTAGAACCATGAATAGTTTTATGTTTGGCAAAAACAACAAACTTAATTATCATTTAATGCCCGAAATAATGTGGGGCATTAATCAAAAATGGATGGTGCATTTACAAAGTTTTCAAAGTAATAGAGCTACGGGTGGGCTAAATTTAGAAGGAGGTAGTTTTTATGCTAAATATAGATTTTACAGTAATGATGATATTCATAAACATTTTAGATTAGCTACCTATGGGCGTTTCAGTATAAATAGAGCGGATATTCACCAGGAAGAATTAGAAACGATGGGTCATAATTCGGGAGGTGAATTGGGAATTGTTGCTACCCAGTTAGTGAGTAAGTTAGCTATTAGTGCTTCTATAAGTTATGAAAATGTAACAGATAACACTTCTGCAAATAAATTTCCAAAATCACAGAGTAACGATGCAACTAATTATACTTTATCGTTCGGACGATTAATGTTTCCAAGAGTATATAAAAACTTTAAACAAACGAACATTAATTTAATGGTTGAATTTTTAGGACAAACACTAAATCAAAATAGTAAATCAAATTTAGATATTGTTCCTTCAATTCAATTTATAATCAGAAGTAGAGCAAGAATAGATTTAGCGTATCGAAAGGAATTGTATAGTAGTATGCTTCGTACTGCACCAAATGGCTTTCTTATAAAATTTGAATACACTTTTTTTAATGTAACTAAGTGAGTAAAATAGTAATTGTGATAAAATGGATATTAAAAAAAGTAGTTACAAAAAACTGTTGCAAGTAATTATACTGTTAGTTACGACTAATATAGTTCAAGCACAAAAAACCATACGTTATGATTTGTTTGTTAAAGATACTCTTGTAAATTTTGCTGGGAAAGAAAAACGAGCCATTGCAGTAAACGGACAAATACCAATGCCAACACTTACGTTTACTGAAGGAGATACCGCCGAAATATACGTGCATAATGAATTAAATGAAAGCACATCATTACATTGGCACGGTTTATTTTTGCCAAATAAAGAAGATGGCGTACCTTATCTTACGCAAATGCCTATTAAACCACACACTACGCATTTGTATAAATTTCCTATTATCCAAAACGGCACACATTGGTATCACAGTCATTCGGGCTTACAGGAACAAATAGGAATGTACGGTTCATTTATAATGAATAAGCGTGAAGACGATAAAACATTTAGAAAAGGGATTGATGATTTACCTACTATACCGGTTGTTTTAAGTGAGTGGACAAACTACAATCCTAATAATGTACACCGAATGCTACATAACGCTACGGATTGGTTTGCTATAAAAAAAGGTACTACACAAAGTTATGCCGAAGCCATTAAGCAAAAGCATCTCAAAACCAAATTGAAGAACGAATGGAAGCGGATGTTGGCTATGGATGTAAGCGATGTTTACTACAATAAATTTTTAATGAACGGTATAAACGAACAACAACTTTCACAGTTTAAAGGCGGAGATAAGGTAAGATTAAGGGTTTCAAATGGAGGAGCGTCCACTTATTTTTGGCTAACATACGCAGGGGGAAAAATAACCGTTGTAGCTAACGATGGTAATGATGTAGAGCCAGTAGATGTAGATAGGCTAATTATAGCTGTTTCCGAAACGTATGATATAATTGTTACCATACCTAACGATAGTACCTCCTACGAATTTTTAGCCACCAGCGAAGACCGTATTAATTCCGCTTCGATGTATTTGGGTAATGGCATTAAGCAATTAACCGCACCCCTTCCAAAATTAAAATATTTTGAAGGAATGAAGATGATGAACGGCATGATGAAAATGAATGGCAATTTAGATGATATGGGAATGCAAATGAGCCTTAATCAAATGGATATGAATGTAGTAATGTATCCTGAAATTACTGGCGAAGATAAACACAAAATGAATGACATGAAGATGGGTAGCGAACAATACAACAGCAATAAACTTTCTGATATTGTTACACTAAACTATTCCATGTTAAAATCGCCAGTAAGTACAAGTCTCCCAAAAGAGGCAATAGTAAAAGAATTACGTTTTGAACTTACAGGGAACATGAATCGTTACGTTTGGAGTTTGAATAACAAAGTAGTTTCTGAAACCGATAAAATATTAATTAAAAAAGGCGAAAATGTGAGAATGATAATTTACAATGGCTCTATGATGCGCCACCCCATGCACTTGCATGGACACGATTTTAGATTACTAAACGGACACGGTAACAATTCGCCATTAAAAAACATCGTAGATATTATGCCAATGGAAACTGACACTTTAGAATTTAATGCAAATGTAGAAGGTGATTGGTTTTTTCATTGTCATATTTTATATCACATGATGAGCGGTATGGGACGAGTTTTTACTTATGAAAATCAAGCGAACAATCCATTAATTCCAAATCCAAAATATGCGTATCGTAAATTAAAAAGCGATGATAGAAAATTTCATTTAATGCTGGAAAATGATTTTGCTTCAAACGGAAATGATGGAATGGCAATGATACAAAACACACGTTGGAGTATTGGTACAGAGTGGCGATTAGGCTACCATGATAAACATGGGTATGAAACTGAAACTCATATTGGGCGGTACATCGGCAAAATGCAATGGTTTATGCCTTTTGTTGGTTTTGATTGGCGTTACCGTAAATTAGGTATTGACGAACAAGAAACCAATTTATTTTCGCAAACAAATACAAAAGATAATAGAGCGCAAATTAGCTTAGGGATAAATTATACTTTACCAATGCTAATAATTGCCCAAGCCGAAGTATATCAAGACGGTAATATACGTTTTCAATTAATGCGAGAGGATATACCTATTACTAAAAGATTACGAGTAGGGTTTATGATTAATACCGATAAAGAATATATGATTGATTTACGATATATCTTAAATAAAAACATTGGTTTTAGAACTCATTATGATAGCGATATGGGCTTTGGTCTTGGGCTTAGTTTGAATTATTAGCACTACAAATAATTCTATAAATCCCTTAGCAACAACCTATAAACCAACTATTTGTGCTGTATTCTTAAAATCTGTATATTTGTGTACTTGAAAAAAGCGTTTTACATATTATTTTGTTTCTATTTTATTTCACTTGCTGTTGTGCCTTGTGGAGACAAGGACGATTGTAATGAAATAAAACACAATCAAACTTCTCAAAATACCGGAGACCATCAGGATGAATCCTGCACTCCCTTTTGTGTATGTTCGTGCTGTGCTACACATTTTGTGGTTAAACCTTTTCAATCTATACACACTCAAATAGCTGAAATTAATTCCATTTACACGGTTTATCCTGAATCGGAAATTTCATCAGCAGTTATTGCCATTTGGCAACCTCCTAAGCTCGCTTAATTTTTTCGTCAGTTAATTCTGATTCTGTGCAGGGAGATCCTCTGCTCAATTCTCATTTTATGTATTAACCAAAAATAAATAAGGTTTAGCACCTTGTTTATATTATCAATTATAAACTATGTTAGATAAAGTCATACACTTTTCTATAAAAAACAAAATGATAATAGGCATGCTCACGCTTGCACTTATCATTTGGGGAGGTTACTCAGTAACTAAACTCCCAATAGATGCCGTACCTGATATTACAAATAATCAAGTGCAGGTAATTACCGTGTCGCCATCATTGGCAGCAGAAGATATTGAAAGGTTGGTAACCTTTCCTGTTGAACAAACAATGGCAAACATACCGGGCATTGAAGAAGTGCGTTCATTTTCCCGTTTCGGTTTATCTGTTGTAACAATCGTATTTAAAGATGATATCGATGTATACTGGGCTCGTCAGCAGGTTAATGAACGCCTCAACGAAGCTAAAACCATAATTCCGCAAGGCGTTGGTATTCCTGAATTAGCCCCTGTTACCACAGGTTTGGGCGAAATTTACCAGTATGTTATTCATACCAAAAAAGGATATGAAAAAAAATATACTCCAATGGAATTACGAACCATTCAAGATTGGATTGTTCGCAGACAATTGTTGGGAACAGAAGGCGTAGCGGATGTGAGTAGCTTTGGTGGTTATTTAAAGCAATACGAAATAGCTTTAAATCCCGACAAACTGCGGAGTATGAACATTAGCATCAACGATGTATTTACAGCATTGCAAAAAAACAATCAAAATACAGGAGGCGCTTACATTGATAAAAAACCAAAAGCTTATTTTATTAGAAGTGAAGGATTAATTGGATCGAAGGAGGATATTGAAAAAATTGTTGTGAAAGTAAACGACAATGGCATTCCTGTTTTAATTCGTAATGTGGCAAGTGTAGATTTCGGACACGCAACCCGATATGGTGCAATGACACGCAATGATGAAGGTGAAGTTGTGGGTGCAATTGTAATGATGCTGAAAGGCGCAAATTCATCGGAAGTAATTTCCAATGTTAAAGAGCGCATATCACAAATAGAAAAAAATCTTCCTGAAGGAGTTGTAATTGAACCGTTCCTCGATAGAACAAAATTGGTAAACAACGCCATTGGCACAGTAACTAAAAACCTTGCTGAAGGAGCATTAATCGTCATTTTTGTTTTGGTATTATTACTTGGAAACTTTAGAGCAGGATTAATTGTAGCCTCTGTTATTCCATTAGCTATGTTATTTGCCATTGCCTTAATGAATTTATTTGGTGTATCCGGCAACTTAATGAGCTTGGGTGCAATTGACTTCGGTTTAATTGTGGATGGTGCAGTAATTATTGTAGAAGCTACACTCCATCATTTAACAGGCAGAACGCTTTTACAAAAATTTGGTGGCAGAAGATTAAGCCAAGATGAAATGAATCTCGAAGTTTACGAGTCCGCTTCTAAAATCAGAAGTTCAGCAGCATTTGGAGAAATCATTATTTTAATCGTGTATTTGCCAATCCTTGCATTGGTGGGCATTGAAGGTAAAATGTTTAAGCCAATGGCTCAAACCGTTTCCTTTGCCATTCTCGGTGCATTTATTCTTTCTTTAACCTATGTGCCAATGGCAGCTGCTTTGTTTTTAAATAAGAACACAGTTCATAAAAGAAATATCTCTGATCGCATTATGGATTTCTTTCAGAGAATTTATAAGCCAATGATATATTTTGCTTTAAAACGAAAAGTTACTGTTTTAATTACTGCCGTTTTAATGTTTGCTTTTAGCATTGCCGTATTTATAAATATGGGTGGAGAGTTTATTCCAACATTAGATGAAGGCGATTTCGCTGTTGAAACAAGGGTATTACAAGGAAGTTCCATTTCGCAAACCATCGAAGCTTCATTAAGAGCTGCAAAAATATTAAAAGCTAAGTTTCCTGAAGTAAAAGAAGTAATCGGAAAAATTGGGTCGGGCGAAATTCCTACCGATCCAATGCCAGTTGAAGCTTGCGATTTGATGGTTATTTTAAAAGATAAATCGGAATGGACAAGTGCCGAAACGAGAGATGAATTAGCGGAGAAAATGGCGGAAGCCTTAGAAGATATTCCGGGCGTTACATTCGGTTTTCAGCAACCAATACAAATGCGATTTAATGAATTAATGACTGGCGCAAAGCAGGATGTTGTTGTAAAAGTTTATGGCGAAGATTTAAATGCATTGACTGACTATGCAACCAAACTCGGTAAAATTGCAGCAACTATTGATGGCGCACAAGACATTTATGTTGAGCAAGTGACGGGACAATCACAAATAGTAGTAAAGTTTGATAGAGATAAAATTGCTCTTTTTGGTTTAAATATAGAAGATGTTAACCAAGTAATCAAAGCAGGGTTTGCAGGAGAGTCTGCCGGATATGTTTATGAAGGAGAAAAACGATTTGATATGGTTGTTCGTTTGGAAAAAGAAACCCGTCAGAGTTTAGACGACATTAAAGGCTTGTTTGTTACTGCACCAAATGGAAATCAAGTTCCGGTTTCGCAATTAGCAGAAATTGAATTTAAGATCAGTCCAAACCAAATACAACGTGATGATGCCAAACGCAGAATTACTGTTGGATTTAATGTAAGAGGCAAGGATATAGAAAGTGTTGTAAAAGAAATGCAAGACCGAGTAAACAAAGAAGTAAAATTTAGTGCAGGTTATTATCCTACTTATGGAGGAACATTTAAAAATTTGATTGAAGCTCGTCAGCGTTTATCAATCGCAGTTCCTGTGGCTTTACTTTTAATTTTTATGCTCTTATTTTTTACATTCCATTCGTTCAAACAAAGTATTCTCATTTTTACAGCCATTCCGCTTTCAGCAATTGGAGGTGTATTTGCACTTTGGTTAAGAGATATGCCATTCAGTATTTCGGCAGGTGTTGGTTTTATTGCTTTGTTTGGAGTAGCAGTATTGAATGGAATAGTTTTGATAGCAGAGTTTAACAGATTAAAAGAAGAAGGCATGACTGATATAAAAGAAATTATCCTGAAAGGAACATCTGTGCGATTGCGTCCTGTAATTATGACTGCATTAGTTGCCTCGCTGGGTTTTTTACCAATGGCACTATCGCACGGTTCAGGTGCAGAAGTTCAAAAACCATTGGCAACCGTTGTAATTGGAGGTTTACTCACGGCTACATTATTAACGCTTTTAGTATTGCCTGTACTGTATTGGTTCTTTGAAAAAATTGGTAAAACAAAACCAAAAATTCCTGTAAATGCTGCTGTGATTATTCTGTTAATGTTAGTTCCGTCATTAAGCAACGCTCAAACGAGTAACGGAATTACATTACAACAAGCAATTGATGGAGCGTTAAAAAACAATGCAGGTATTAAAGCCGGGAATTACGAAATTGATTATAGTAAAGCCTTAAAGAAAACATCAACTGACATTGGTAAAACCAATGTGTCTTTAATGTACGGGCAATATAATTCACTTAATACTGATAACAATATTTCAGTTTCACAAAGCATTCCCTTTCCTACTTTCTTTAGCAGTCAAAGTCAACTGAACAAAGCCAACATTAAGGGGAGTGAATTAAAATTGCAGTTAACTCAAAACGAATTAATAAATCAGGTGAAATCGGTTTATTATTATTTAGAGTACCTGCAAGCTGAAAGAAATTTATTGTTGAGTCAGGATAGTATTTTCACTTCTTTTTCCAATGCATCTATCAGTCGTTTTAAAGCAGGTGAAAACACACTACTTGAAAAAACAACTGCGGAAACACAATTAATGGAAATAAAAAATCTGTTGGCACAAAATCAATCAAATATTTTTATTTATCAATCGCAGTTGCAAGCACTAATGAATAGTAAGGTGCCTGTGCAGATAGAGCAAAAGCCTATTACGAAAATAGAACTAAATCTGCCTTCAGATAGTACAGCGTATTCGCAAAATCCTTATTTGTTATACATGAAACAGCAAATTGAAATAAGCAATAAACAGAAGAAAGTGGAGACTGCAAAGGTGCTACCTGAATTTACTTTAGGTTATTTCAATCAATCTTTAATTGGTTATCAGAATACAAATGGAACAGATACCTATTACGATGCCTCAAAGCGTTTTACAGGATTTCAGGTGGGAGTTTCAATTCCGCTATGGATTGTTCCACAAACCGCTAAAGTAAAAGCTGCCGGATTAAATCAAAAGATGATGGAAAGCAATTTTGAACAATATCAAACTAATGTTCAAAATCAATATGCTCAATACTTGCAGGAATATATGCAGGATAAGAATACCTTGGAGTATTACGAAAAGAGTGCGCTTCCGAATGCCGAATTGATAATCAAACAGGCAGACAAAGGGTTTAAATACGGAGAGATTGGCTATGTGGAATATTTGCAAAGCATTAGAACGGCTTTAACAATTAAGTCAAACCATCTATCAAGCTTAAATCGATACAATCAAAGCATAATAAAACTTGAATTCTTATTAGGTAAAAAATAATTAAAAAAAAGAAATATGAAAAGGACAATCATTATAAATAAACTACTTGCCTTTGTGTTTACAGTAGTTCTAATTAGCTCATGTGGAAGCAAGTCAGAAGAAGCTACAAAAGAAGAACACCATGAAGAAGAAGCAAGTATTGTTGAATTAACACCTGAACAGGTTAAAATTATCAATCTTAAATTAGGTAAGATTGAAATGAAAGACCTAAGTGGTGCAATAAAAGTGAACGGGATGTTGGATGTTCCACCACAAAATTTGGTTAGCATTTCTGCACCAATGGGAGGATTTGTAAAAAGCACGGAGTTACTGCAAGGCGTGAAAGTAACCAAAGGACAAGCCATTGTGGTTATGCAGCATCCTGACTATATTCAAATGCAGCAAGATTTTTTGGAAACAAAAAGTCAATTGGAGTATTTGGAATTGGAGTATAACCGACAAAAGGAATTATCGAAAGATAATGTGAACTCTCAAAAAACATTGCAACAAGCCAAATCACAATACGAAAGTATGCTTGCAAAAAATGCAGGATTAAAATCTAAATTAATGATGCTTGGAATAAATGGAGAGAAATTGACAAGTCAAACCATGCAAAACTCAATCACGATTAATTCCCCAATAAGTGGTTATGTTACACACGTAAACGTAAACATTGGAATGTATGTTAATCCAACAGATGTGATGTTTAAAATTGTTGATACAGAACACCTCCATGCTGAATTGACAGTTTTTGAAAAGGATGTACCTAAAATAAAATTAGGTCAAAAGGTACGCTTTACTTTGGCGAATGAAACAGATGAACGCACAGCAACCGTTTATTTGATTGGGAGGGAAATTAGCACGGATAGAACTGTACGAATTCATTGTCATTTAGATAAAGAGGACTTAGATTTGTTACCGGGAATGTACTTGAAGGCTTATGTTGAAGCAGGTACTCAGCGTTTATCTGCATTGCCAAATGAAGCCATTGTTAACTTTGAAGGGAAGGATTATGTTTTTGTGGCTGAAAAGGAAGCAAATCATTTTAAAATGTTAGAAGTAACAAAAGGGATCAGTGAATTAGGATACACCGAAATAGTAACAAAAGAAGGCTTAAATAATGAATCGTTGATTGTTATAAATGGAGCATACGACATACTCGCTAAAATAAAAAATAGCGAGGAAGAAGGAGGACACGCACATTAAAATAATATGGGCAGAGGCTTGGTTTCTTTTAAGTTTAATTAAACTTTTTTCATAGCCAGGTTCTCTCGCCCACCAAATTAAAATAGAATTGAAATGATTAATACAGATCCAAACCACAAACACACCTACGATGAACAGGGCAAAATGACCTGTTGTACGTTAGAAGATAAAATTTACGCAAAGGCAGAGGAGCATTCCCATGAAGGGCATAATCACGACCACGAGGAAGAATCTGCTTGGAAAGAATACTTACCTGCAATTATCAGTTTTGTTGTTTTGATGTCAGGAATTATTCTTGATAATTTTATTAAGCCGGATTTTTTCAAAAATTACGTTCGCCTCATTTGGTATATCGTTGCTTATCTTCCTGTTGGAATTCCTGTATTAAAAGATGCAGTAAACTCTATCGCAAAAGGTTCATTCTTTTCGGAGTTCTTTTTAATGAGCATAGCAACTATTGGAGCATTTTTTATTGGAGAATATTCAGAAGGCGTTGCTGTTATGCTATTTTATGCAGTTGGTGAGTTATTTCAGTCGGCAGCTGTTAAACGTGCAAAACGAAGCATTAAAGCTTTGTTAGATGTTCGACCTGATACGGTAACTGTAATAAGAAACGGATCAACAAGTACAGTATCGCCAAGTGAAGTAAAAATTGGGGAAATGATACAAGTTAAACCGGGAGAAAAGGTAGCATTAGATGGAGAACTCACCTCTGAGTCATCCGCATTTAATACAGCTGCCTTAACCGGAGAAAGTAAGCCTGATACAAAACGAAAAGGTGAACATGTATTGGCTGGAATGATAAATCTGAATACTGTTTCCGAAATAAAAGTAACAGCACTTTTTAAAGACAGTAAACTCTCAAGAATATTGGAGTTAGTTCAAGAAGCTACTGCACGAAAAGCACCTACACAATTATTCATTTCCAAATTTGCAAAGATCTATACACCAATTGTTGTCTTCTTGGCAATAGGTATTTGCTTACTCCCTGCACTATTTGTAAGTGATTATATATTTAACGATTGGCTTTATAGAGCATTAGTATTCCTTGTTATATCTTGTCCTTGCGCTTTGGTAATTTCAATTCCTTTAGGATATTTTGGAGGAATTGGTTTAGCATCACGAAATGGAATTTTATTTAAAGGGTCAAACTATTTAGATGTGATGACAAAGATTGATACTGTTGTTATGGACAAAACAGGAACACTAACCAAAGGTGTTTTTAAAGTTCAAAAAATAGTTGCAGTTGAGATTGAAGAAAGTGAGCTATTGTCTTTGGCAGCAGGTATTGAAAGCAAATCAACACATCCTATTGCTATAGCCATAACACAACACGTACAAAACAACAAGGATGTGGTTGAAACAGTTGAAGAAATTGCAGGACATGGATTAAAAGGAGTTGTTAATGGCAAGCAGATATTGGCAGGAAATGCGAAACTGCTTCGAAAATTTGATATAGCTTACAATACCGAAATAGAAAGTATTGTTGAGAGTATAGTTGTTATTGTAGTAAACAATAAGTATGCAGGTTATATAACAGTTGCTGATGAAATAAAAGAAGATGCTCCACAAGCCATTGCTGATATGCATAATCTTAATTTAAAGGTAGTAATGCTATCAGGTGATAAACAAAGTGTGGTAGATAAAGTTGCTAAAGAACTCAACATTGTAAATGCTTTCGGTAATTTGTTGCCGGAAGATAAAGTAAACAAAGTACAAACCTTAAAAAACGAAAACCGAACAATTGCTTTTGTAGGTGATGGTGTAAACGATGCACCTGTAATTGCATTAGCGGATGCAGGAATTGCAATGGGAGGATTAGGTAGCGATGCAACCATTGAAACCGCTGACGTTGTGATCCAAAATGATATGCCCTCGAAAATTGTAACAGCAATAAAAATCGGAAACGTAACGAGAAAAATTGTTTGGCAAAATATTACTATGGCAATGGTAGTTAAAATTATTGTACTTGCATTAGGTGCAGGTGGAGTAGCCACCCTTTGGGAAGCAGTATTTGCCGATGTAGGAGTTGCATTGGTCGCAATTTTGAATGCAGTTAGGATACAAAATATTAAATTTCATTAATGCAAATTTCAAGGGACGAGATAATTAAATTCATTCTTACTAATAATCCTCTTTCAAAAAAAGAGGAATTGGAGAAATTATCTTTAACCGCATTAGTGATAATGAAAACACAAATTGAAATTGAAAATAATAATAAAAAATGAAGGGGTAAGACAATATTAGCCCCTTAAGATTGTCTTAAGATTTGCAAACGATATTTACACTATGAAAATCCTCCTAATTGAAGATGAACCTGAATTGAGAAAATCAATTAAGCAGTACTTGCATCAGGAAGGGTATATAGTTGAGTCAGCATCTGATTTTGTAAAGGCATCAGAGAAAGCAGGGGTTTACGATTACGATTGTGTTTTGGTAGATATAACGCTACCCAAGGGAAGCGGATTAGACATTGTGAAGCAACTGAAAGAAAGTGGCTCTAAAGCGGGAATTATAATCATTTCTGCCAAGAATTCTTCAGGCGACAAAATTAAAGGGCTTGATTTGGGTGCGGATGATTATTTAGCAAAACCGTTTGATTTAGCGGAATTAAATTCACGTATTAAAGCACTTATCCGGAGAAGGAATTTTGATGGCAACAAATCTATTGTTGTAAACGAAATCACCATCCTCCCGGATCAAAGGCAGGTTACTGTAAATAATGAACTCGTTGTATTAACAGCTAAAGAATACGATCTCTTATTGTTTTTCATTTCAAATAAAAATAGGGTTGTTTCAAAAAACACCATTGCCGAACATTTATGGGGCGATGATTCAGACCAAATGGATAGTCACGATTTTATCTATGTCCATTTAAGAAACCTTAGAAAAAAATTGATGGATAAAGGATGCACGGATTATGTGCAAACGATATACGGTATAGGTTATAATTTTAAAGTGCACGGATGAAATTAATAAGTAAAACACTCATTTATTATCTCTTAGTTAGTTTGCCTTTACTGATTATTGCAGGGCTTCTTTCCTATTTTCTTATTAAAAGCGAATTGAAAGATGGTACAGATGAAACGTTGATGAATGAAAAAGTTAACGCTGAAAGACTTATTCAATCGTTGAAAGAGCCTAAAACCATCTATTTGAGTTCTGATAGCCTTGAGAACATAATCCCTTGTGCAGAATGCAAATTAAAGTCAGGATTCATTGACACCGCAATTTATAATAGTGTTGAAAAGGAAAATGTCGGAGCGAGAATGTTACGCAGTTATTATACGTTTGAGCAAAAAACATATCAAATTACCTTGATTAAAACTACAATGGAAGAGGAGGAACTTTTGGAGGGAATACTCGCAACATTTGCTTTAATTGTAGGCTTTTTGATAGTGTCCTTTGTAATAGTTAATTGGTTGCTGTCAAAAACGTTATGGAAGCCTTTTTATAGTACGCTCTCTAAGTTAAATAAATACGAAATTCAGAACCATGAACAACACCATTTTAATGAAGTAAATACACTTGAATTTAATCAGTTGAATATTGCTTTGAATAAAATGATGGATAAAATTTATTCTGATTATCAAGAGCAAAAGGAATTTACTGAAAATGCATCTCACGAAATGCAAACTCCATTAGCTGTTATTAAAGCCAATCTGAGCTTATTGATGCAATCAGATAATTTGAAAGAAGATGAAATGAATCGACTTCAAACAATTGAAAACACCATTAAAAAATTAGCATCGTTAAATAAGGCTCTTATTTTATTATCTAAAATAGAAAACAATCAGTTTAAGGAGAGCGAATCAATAAGCATTAAGCAGTTTATTTCTAAAATAGCAGATAATTACATAGATCTGTTTCAGTCAAAAAACATTAGTTTGGAATTGAATTTATCAGAAGATGTTATAGTAAAGATGAATCCAACTTTGGCTGAAATTCTTCTTACAAACCTTATTCAAAATGCAATCAGACATAACAGTGAAAATGGAAAAATAATTATTGAATTAAAGCAAAATCAATTGACCATTTCCAACAGCGGTGAGTCATTAACTATTCCCAAGGAACATTTATTTATTCGTTTTAAAAAGAATGATGCCTCCAAAGACTCAGTCGGTCTTGGTTTATCAATTGTTAGTGGAATTGCTAAAACCTACGGATTTAAAATCAATTACGATTATTCATCATCATTGCATCATTTTCAAGTAAATTTCAACTAAAGATTTACTTTAGAATTGTACAGTAGGTTTGTGATATGAAAGTTAAAAATCCCTCCATTTTAAAAAGAACAATTGAGTGCTTGGTACTTCTGTTGCTAAGTATAAATGTGTATTCACAAACACAAAACATTTCTGTTTCGGGTCTAATTAAAGAAAAAAATACAGGAAGTCCTTTGCCTTATGTGAGTGTATTAATTAAAACGGAGAAAGACAGTTCCTTAGTTGTGGGAACTATCACCAATGAAGAAGGGCGTTTTACATTAAATGGTTTAAAGCAGGGTAAATATTATATCGAAGTTTCGTTTATTGGTTATGCGACCTCAAGACAACCTTTCTTTATTGGCAGTTTGAGTTCGTTTTTAGATGCAGGTACAATTGAATTATCTGAAGATGCAAAAGTTTTAAATGAAGTTGAAGTAACCGCAAAGCAAGACGAAGTTTCAGGTAAAATGGATAAAAAATCCTATACACTTGAAAATAACATTTCTCAAAGTGGTGGTTCGGTTTTGCAAGCCGTACAAAATTTGCCCGGAGTAACTGTACAAGAAGGAAAGGTTCAAATAAGAGGCAGCGATAAAGTGATTGTATTAATTGATGGAAAGCAAACTGCATTAACAGGTTTTGGAAACCAAACAAGCCTTGATAATATTCCTGCCTCCGCTATTGAAAAAATTGAAATCATAAATAATCCTTCAGCTAAATATGATGCTAATGGTAACGCAGGTGTAATTAATATCGTTTACAAAAAAAATAAACAAGAGGGATTTAATGGTAAGGTAGGATTGGCAGCTGGCTTGGGTGCTTTATGGATAAAGCAGGAAAACCTACCAACGATTCGACCGCAATATCAAAACACACCTAAGTTTAATCCAACGCTATCACTTAACTACAAAAAAAAGAAAATTAATTTATTCCTTCAGGGCGATTACTTGCTTACCAACACATTGAATAAAAATGAATTTGTAGATCGCTACTATGATAGCGGAGAAATTATTCGTCAGCAAACGAAAAGAAATAGAAACACTACAGTTGCTACAGGAAGATTGGGATTTGATTATAATCCCAATGAATACAACCAATTTAGCCTATCAGGTTTATTTAGTTCAGAACGAATTTTGGATCACGGAGATGAACCATTCTTTAACTCTGATTTATCAGATAGAAAACGTCTGTGGCAATTTTTAGAGGATGAACTTAAAACAACTGCTACAGCATCATCTTCATACTTACATAAATTCAAACAGGCTGGACATACTTTAAACATTGGATTGAATTATACATTTCACAGAGAGGATGAAAAGTATTACTTCACGAATGTGATGCCGACCTTTACAGGTTATGATGCCTTTAAGTTAATTTCTGACGAGCATGTAGCAGATTTCAATCTCGACTACATTAAACCCTTAAAACATGGTAGAATTGAAATGGGAGGTAAATTCAGGTATAGAAACATTCCAACAAACATGTTGTTCTTTCCGGGACTTAATTCTCCTATTGATTCGGCAGCAGGAGGTTGGGCAACGTATAAAGAAACGATACCTGCGTTGTATGGGAACTATGTTCTTGAAAATAAAAAATATGAATTAGAGGCAGGTTTAAGAGTTGAGTATGTTAACGTGAATTACCAAGTAAATCCAAACCATCCTACCTATAAAAGTAATGGTTACAATTATACGCAGCCCTTTCCAAACGTAAGGTTTGCATATAAGTTTAACGACAACAACAAGATTTCTTTATTTTATAATAGAAGAGTTGACAGACCAAACGAAGTGGATATTAGAATCTTCCCTAAATACGATGACGCAGAAATTATAAAGGTTGGTAACCCTTCATTAAGTCCGCAGTTCACTAATCTGTTTGAATTAGGTTATAAAGGAAACTGGAAAAATGGGTATTTTTATTCGGCAGCGTATCACAAAATAGCAGACGGTACAATTACTCGTATTGCAAGCGTTGTTCCCGGTAGCACTTTGATTTATTCTATTATGCAAAATGCAGGAAGGAGTTATAATACAGGGTTAGAATTAATAGTCTCCCAAGACGTAAAAAAATGGCTTTCTCTTAATATGAATTTTAATGGCTATCAAAGCACCATTGAGGCTTTTACAGCTTACAATAAATATCCTTATGCAAATACTTATACTTCTGATAGGCAGTCACTAATATCTTGGAATTCAAAACTGAATGCCACTTTCCATTTAAAGAAAAATACCGACTTTCAATTAACAGCAATTTATCTCGCTCCTGATTTAATTCCGCAAGGAACTATAGGATCAAGGTTTTCTTTGGATATAGGAATGAAAAAACAAATTCAAAAAGGTAAAGGCGAATTATTTATAAACGCTACCGACCTTTTGAATACTATGCAGATTAAGAAATCCATTCAAGGCAATGGATTTAGATATGTAAGTACCGATTATTATGAAACACAAGTCGTGAGAATTGGATACAGTTATAAGTTCTAATTTATGCCTAAAGATTTGCTTTAGAATTGTGTTGTTACTTTGAATCATAAATTTAAAAACAGATAAAAAAATGAAAACTAGAATCGCAACAATCGCATTATGCTTCGGGCTTAGCTACGCAAATGCACAACAATTAAAAGAAGCAGAAGTTCCTGCTAATGTTAAAGATGGCTTTGCTAAAAAATATCCCGGATCGAAGGTAGATGAATGGGAAAAGGAAGGCGCAGATTACGAAGCTGAATTTCATTTAAATAAAGTTGAATCCTCTGCTGTATTTGATGCAAATGGAACGTTTAAAGAATTAGAGCAGGAGATTAAAACATCTGCTTTACCAAAAGCTGTTACTGATTATTGCACAAAGAATTATGCAGGCTATAAATTATCTGAAGCAGCAAAAATTACAGATGCCTCTGGTAAGGTAATGTATGAAGCCGAAATGGAAAAAGATAAAATGCACTTTGACGCTTTATTTGATGCAAACGGAAACTTTATCAAAAAGACCGAAGCAACAAAAGAAGAAGAAGGAAAAGATTAAACTAAAAGTTTGCGAAAAATCCTTTTCAATGTATTTTGGAAGGGTTTTTTCTGTTTTTACAATGATTGTACAATAATGCATTCAGCTGCTTTAGGACTAATGTAGATCGAACTACAGCCCTTTTATTGGCTTCTTTATCTATACTTCAACTTGCACGTGCATCTGATACTTTCAAGACAAGAGATAATACAGTTTTGTGTCTTATCGCAAGGTCTATATTTATTATATCATATTGATCTAACCTACGGTAATCCTTCATGTTAACATTAATAATTCTGTTTTTATCCTTAAAACGGTCGCAAAATCTAATTCTTTTGGATTTTAATTAGCTGATGTGGAAACAAAATTGTTACAAACCTTGTAAATGCTATAATTGATTTATTTAGTAGAAGGATTTGGGCAATAAATGACAAACAGTTATTATTTAAAGCTTAGAGTGCATTGATAACGAATGGTAGAATCCTTCTAAAAGTATCCGTCAAGATTGACACATAAAGCGACAAGTTTTTAAAACTGGCTAGAATACCAAAGGTTAATGGACTATAAATTACGATAACTGTTTAATTTCCATGAATTCCTTTAATTTTTTAATTCGGATAAAATCATCAATAAAGTTCGATAATTTCAACCCATAGGGTACCAAAACAGAGTTAGAATGAAAGCAATAGCGAACATTCGAGCTCTGTTTTTTCCTTCACTCTCATTCTCATTTTGTTCTGATATAACATGTTCGATTTTCAAAATCTCGAAGTATACAAAATAGCGAACATTATGGCCGTATTACTCGAACCTTTAAAAAAAGCTTTAATTGTTGATGTAAATCTGGTGATATTATCATTTTAATTAATTTACTTTATGTACAAATTAATCTAAATGAAAATTGCAATCATCGGTACAGGAAATGTAGGTGGCGCATTAGCTGCTAAATGGGCTCATAAAGGACACGAAATTATACTTGGCGTTAGAGATTCTACAAACTTCAAAGGCAAAGATTTATTAAAAAATCCAAATATAAGTGTTTCAACAATTACGGAAGCCGTATCAAAATCCGATGTTGTTATACTGGCAACACCAGCAATGATGGCAATAGAAGTTGCCAAATCTTTAGGAGATACAACAGGTAAAGTCATTATCGATACAATGAATATTGTGATGGGCAGAGGACCTGTAGGATATAGCAATACAAGTGAGGCTATTTTAGCTAACACACAAACTAAAGATGTTGTAAAATGTTTTAATACCACCGGATTCAACAATATGCAAAACCCTGTTTATAACAACATTGCGATTGATGCTTTTGTAGCAGGTGATAGTGAAAAAGGAAAACAAATTGCGATACAACTTGCAAAAGATGCTGGATTTGCTGAGTGCTATCCCATTGGCGGAAATGACAAATTTGAGCTGATGGAAAAATTTGCCTTTTTCTGGATAAACCTGGCCATGTTTCAAGGACATGGAAGAGACATTGCTTTTAAATTATTAAAGCGATAAGGTCTTTAATAATTTATTCGTTCAACTATACTCGATTGCGCTTTGCAATTCAACATTTCAAAATAGTGGCAAAGCAAAATAACTACTCCTCCTCTGTTTTCTTCTCTTCATTACCAAAAGCACCTTTTCGTTTTAATTCGCTTATAAACTTATCTTTCCTTCCTCTTGCATAATCAAATTTAAAGCTAGGGCCCTTTTCAACATCCATTTTCTTGGCTTTACTCTTCATTTCCTTTAAGTCTTTGTTAAAGGCTTCGTTGCTACTTTCAACCAACAATACACCATTGGTATAAGTAAAGAAATACCATGTTAAACCATCAGCTTCTAAATAAATACTGAAAATGTCTTTATCCTTCGCACGACTCTTTTTAATTTCAAGAACACTATTAGGAATGTATCTGAAAATTTCTGTTTTTCCAATGTTGCCCACACCAATATCGCCTCTAGAAATGTATGATTTAGTATTTGGGTTAAATTCTAAGTTCACATTATTTAGCACTAACGGTTTTTCTAACTCATCCGGAAATTTTTTGAAGTTTCCGTATAAATTTAATTCTGATAAGGCGCGGTCACCTCTCTCTTTTCCTAATAATTCAATTAACCCATGATTAAATAAATCTCCCTCAAAAGGTGTAGGTGTTAAATTTCCTAAATACAATTCAAAATCTTTAGCCATTTTTTTGGTTAAACCGTTATCAAAAAAGAAATCAAAAATCATCATTAAATTAAATGTTGTGCTATCATTAAGGGTACTATGAACCGCATTTCCAATGCAATTTAATTTAACCTGCCCTAAATCTTTACTGATGTTGTATTTTCCTTCGCTACTAACAACGCAATTTTGAGTATTTAAACTCACATAATTTCCCGGCAAACTCATCTCGCCCAATTTTTCTTTATTAGAAATTTCATACTTCTGATTTTCCTTATCATAACTTAACACACCATCTGCCTCAATAATATCCTTACTGCTACGCGCTCCCTGCAGAGATAAAAACACAGAGAACACTTTATTGGTATCCGGATTGAAGAACAATCCTGTTCCCACAGCTGCGCCATTAATGTCTGAAGCTGTTTTGCTAATTGGAATTAAAATGTCTTTTGGATTAATTTCACCACTAAACTTTAAGTATGATTTACCAATTTTTTTACAACCGTGCACGATTTTCGTTCCTCCATCAAAGGTTAAGAATTGCTGTGTAGCCTGTAAATAAACCTTGCCGGCAAAACTGAAATAATCGTTAAACTTAAAGTTGGCTTTCTCAGAAATTTCACCTTCGCTAATTGTTTGGCCTGCTGTGTCCGGCTTAATAGTTTTAAAATTAATCAAGTACGGTTTATCATTTTCATCAATGTATTGATACTCTCCGCTTGCCAAATAACTACGGCGGCCATAAATAGTTGTAGTGGCATTACGAATGTTGTGGAATTTAGTTACCGTATTAGCTAAAATACCAGATCTACGCAAAGTATCCATTACTGCGTTCTTAAATATCTTTACATCACCATTATCAGGGAATACCCTGGCATCGGCCACATCAATAAAAGGTACATTTTTACAATCAATAATATACTTTCTCAAATTATACTTAGCACCAGGCGCAAAAAATCTTAATGAATCTTGTTTTGGATGCACACTAATAAATTGCGGGCCTTCTAAATCCAATCCACTTTCAGTTGAAGCATCCACGTCTATCTTTTTCTGTGTGTCACCTAATTCAATATCTTCTGAATCCATAAACCATTTAAACCGGTCCATGTAAGCGATATACTGGTTCTTGTCAAACTTTACGTAACTCCCTTTACCATTAGAGATAAACTCACCTTCGCGTTTATCAAAATCAATTTTCGCATTTACATTCACTGTACTAAATGTAAATCCTTCTTCGTCAAATGCCTTTAAATGAAAGTTAGCGGTGTCACTAAAAAATCGTCGTTTCACAAATAAAATTTTCCGCCCAGATAAATCCGCTTTTTCGAAATCCACCTTACCATTCCCGGTTAACTCTTTGTTGGTTAAATCATAACGTCCTCTAAAACTCACGCGTTCTTTATAAGCCCTAAATGGCGTACGTGTATTATAAGCTTGTAAAACCTCTTTGTATGGCATAAAATGAAGTCTTACTGTATCAGCGTGTACAACCGGAAATTCAGGAGAGTCGCCTTCCTTTACATCATATGTATTGGCGACGCCATTAGCACTATCAGGGAAAAATATTAAATCCGGAACGACTGAATGACTGCTACTAAAATCCAAATCACCACCACCTCGCAAACCTTTGTTACTTAATCTGATTTCGTTAGTAAATTTAGCTTTACCTCCATATGCACTAAAACCGCCGGGAGGTGTTTGTCTTATAAATCCGAGAGAATAATCTTTTTGTAAGGTAAGCACTTCTTTAAATGTCGGGAAAATACCGGCTGAAGAAAAATTACCCTCAAATCGTAAAGCCTCATTTCTAAAGTCATCCAAACTATCAATGTTGAACGGGTCTAACTTAAAATAAAATTTATCCCGATCGTAAACTCCTTTAAAAATAGTTCGTTTGTCGTAATATGTATAACTATCCTTAAAACTGGTAAAGCTTGGGAAAGTTGGTGCTTTACCATAACCACTTTTGTTTTTAGGTGCATCAATACGCAATTCACCATTTACATTTTCAATTAAGGTTTGAACTTTTTTAAACGGAACATTTCCGTTTATATCCGGTTCAAATGCCTCAACATAAATCTTAATGGAGTCGATGGTTTTCATGCTGATTTTAAACGCATCATAATCAAATACATAATCCTTCCCAACAAATTCAAATTTACCCGAAGCTACAGTACCACTAAAATCTAATCGACGGTTTTTCTTTAAAATCATTTCTCCGTTTTTAGGAAAAACAAATACCTTCTGTGTATCACTTAATAATACAGACTTAATCCCTCTTACTGTTATATCATAGTTCATTAAATTCATAGTGGCATTATCCTGACCTGGTAATACTGAATGTAATGTTATAATATCGTAATCGTGTTTGTGTCGTCCATTGTCGGCAAACTCAAATAATTTATCCTTAACTGTAATTATGTCCGATTGCGGGTCAAAATATATTAAACCAAAAATGGCCATTTTAAAAATAATTGGTCTTAAGTCATTAGCCAACCATTTCATATGTTTAGCCAAATCTATTACTGAAAATTGTTTGGGCTTGTTGTTAGCATTATAATAATCAATCACCTTTAACACCGGGCTCACATTTTCCATACCCTTAAGTGCATCTGCCTTAGCGCGTGTATAAAAATCCTGAGATTCAAAGTAAGCCTCTCCCTGAAAATTAGTTGGTAAAAAATTAAATTTCATTAATGGTTCATCAATGTTCCAAACCAATTGCTCAAAGTGCATATCCATTTTGTGGAAGGTATTTGAAAATGGTGTTTTTTGTAAACCATCATCACCGCGCAAAATTGTAACTGTGCGCTTTTCAACCTGATATAAAAAACTTAAACCCGAATGGTAAATGGAATCCTTTTCGAGGAAAAATTTAATAACGCCGGGGCTGGCCGCTATTTTATCTTTACTCATGGAAAATGCATTGGCCGAAACTTCTAGAAATCTTACACCATTGCGTTTAAATACAATTCTGGCTGCATTAATGCCGGTACCCGAACCTACAAACTTATCGCCACGCATACCAAAACCACCTTCGTAATCAATGTCAGGATAAATGTTTTTACGTACAATTCGTTTGCTATAGGAGTCAAACTGAGGATAGGTGTTTTGTTGGTTCTGAGTGATGATTCGGTCTGTTAATTTACCCAGCTCAGGTTTATCAAAATATTGTTTGCCGTTAAAAGTTGCGCTATCGCTTGTATAATTGCCCGTTTTACAATCAATGGTGTATCGTTTTAAGGTTGCATACACATCATCTGATAGGCCAACGCGAGCCCAACTTACCTTCCCTCCCTTACCTACAAACCTGCCGGTGGCCGGATAAAATGTCCCGTCTGTTCCTTCAATTGCAATGCTATCTCCACGTTGGTTGAGCCCTATCATGGTTATGTTTTTAAAAACCACTTTAGGTATTGTATCAAACTCAAAAACAAAGGAGTTTTGCGGACAATAGTACATGTAGTTGGGTGATTTGTAAAATGCGTTTTGCTTAAATATGTTTTCACTCATTTCTAAAAACTCCTGAACACCTCTTATCGTTTTACCTGCTAGGGCTTTATCGACGCATTTTTGCCAACTCTTAAAATTAGCAACACTTTGTTCCGTATTAATGAAACTAACAAGGGTATTAAGATAACTGTAAAAATATGGGTAGGGCTTCAATCGTTTATTTAACATGGCATTAGCTGTTGTAATTGCCACCTCTTTATAATAACCTGCAATAAAATTCTCATTCCATAATTTTTCCAATTTAAATATGTATTGAACGGCTTCGTCTTTTTTTACAGTATTGTCCACAAAATACATACCCAAGTCCTTCACAAATTTTCCGGTATCGTTTGCAAACTGGGTAAATTTTTGTGCTTTGGTAAAACCAAAAAGAAAAACAAAAACAACAAGAAGTTTTATTCTGTGTAGTGCCATAATTAAATTTTAATAAAACCAAATATAAGCTTTTGGATGGAGATTTGGAAAGATAATTTGCCGTTTTTCTTAATAAAGCCCTCTACTCGCTTAAATTTTACTTTACTACAATTCATAGCCATCCACTACTACTTTTTGCAGTACTTTTGTTATTATATGGCAGTGAATACCAAAGTTAAAAAAACATTTTTTTGTCAGAATTGCGGTGCCCAAAGCGATAAATGGTTGGGTAAATGCAACAGCTGTGGTGAGTGGAACACCATGGTGGAGGAAATAATTAAGAAAGAAAATAAGAACGATCGCTTGCAGCTCTTTAGCGGCAACAAAAATCCAAATTTAAAAAGCAACCAACCGGTATTATTACAGGATGTTGGTTTAGTGGAATATCCCAGAATGGCTGTGCCGGGTAAAGAATTAACCCGTGTGCTTGGCGGCGGTATTGTACCCGGTAGTTTGGTATTATTTGGAGGGGAGCCGGGGATAGGTAAATCAACCTTGATGCTACAATTAGCCCTGCGTTTAAAAAACCTAAAAATACTTTATGTCAGCGGTGAGGAAAGTGAACAACAAATTAAAATGCGCGCCGAACGTATTGGTGTTACAACGGAGAGTTGCTTTATTTTGCAGGAAACAAATACACAAAATATTTTTCAGCAAATTGCAATGATCCAACCTCAGCTGGTGGTAATTGATTCTATTCAAACTTTACACACCAGTTATGTAGATAGCAGCCCGGGGAGCGTAAGCCAGGTGCGAGAATGCGCAGCTGAATTTTTACGTTTTGCCAAAGAAACCAATACGCCTGTGTTTATGATTGGCCACATTACCAAAGAAGGTAGTTTGGCAGGACCAAAAGTTTTGGAACACATGGTGGATACCGTTTTGCAATTTGAAGGCGATAGAAATCACGTTTACCGATTATTACGCGCCACTAAAAACCGTTTTGGCAGCACCAATGAAATGGGGATCTATGAAATGAATGGTGATGGTTTGCGCGAAGTTAGTAACCCCAGTGAAATTTTAATTACCAATCGGGAGCAAGCTACCAGTGGTGTTGCCATAAGTGCCACCATGGAAGGAAACAGACCCATGTTGATTGAAACACAAGCCTTGGTAAGCACCGCAGCATACGGCACACCTCAGCGCAGCAGCACGGGTTTTGATTTAAGACGACTATCAATGTTATTAGCAGTGTTAGAAAAACGTTGTGGATTTAGATTAGGTGCTAAAGATGTGTTCATCAATATGGCCGGTGGTATACGTGTTGAAGATCCCGGAATTGACCTGGCATTAGTTTGTGCGATTTTAAGCAGCAACGAAGACATGCCAATTCCACAATCCATCTGCTTTGCGGGTGAAGTGGGCTTAACAGGTGAAATCAGGCCGGTAAACAGAATTGAACAACGGATTAGCGAAGCAGAAAAATTAGGCTTCGAAAAAATAATTGTAAGTAGCTACAACTTAAAAGGAATTAATGTAAATTCATACAAAATAAAGATACTATCTGCCTCTAAAATGGAGGATGTGTTTAGTTTAATTTTTGGATGATGAAATATTTCATTAGTTTATTTTTTTTATTCTGCACTTCTCTGATTCTTGCCGAATCAAAGGTTGATAGTCTTAAAAAGATAATTAACGAATCTAATAACGATTCGCTAAAAATTGAGGCATTAAACCAGTTATCTATACATTACGAGTTTTCCTCTGATCTTGAAAATGCTGCTAAATATCATAAACAACGTGTTTTACTTTTACAAAAATCACCAAATCCAAAAGGCTTGGGCGACATTTATAATTACATTGGACGACAACATTATTATAAACAAGTATATGATTCAGCCACATACTATTTTGAAAAAAGTGCAGGTTATTTTGAAAAAGCCAACTTTAAAAAAGGTATCATTAGTGCTAGAAACAACATTGCGGCTATCTACAGTGAGCTGGGTGATTATAAAAAAAGCATTCGCCAACATCATAAACTAGCAGCCCTAAATACCGGTAAAAATATGGACAGGTCTTTACTTGCTTCTTCCTACTCCAACTTAGGATATTGTTACATGGAAACATCGCACAACGACAGTGCCCTTTTTTATTTCACAATGGCGGCTAAGCTAAACAAATTAACATCGGACTTTGCGAGTCTGGCTTCCAATTATTACAACTTAGCAACCATCAATACAAATATAAAGTTTTATGACAAGGCTTTTTACTTTTTAGAAGAAATCAAAAAAAATCAACTTCCCTTAAAAACCAATTTAGAAAATTTAATTCTTTGTTTAAAATCTACCATTTACCGAAATTTAAAAAAGAGCGATTCGCTATTTAAATATGTTTTGTTGGCTAAACAAAAATGTAGAGCGTCCAACGACAACTTAACTTTGTTATCTGTTATTAGTAACGAAGCAGCTTATTACCAAGAATTAAAAAATTATGGCTTAGCTGAAAATTGCCTGAAAGAAGGATTAAGATTATCGGAAGAAATTGGTTCTCAGCCTTTTGTTGCAAAGTATTCTTCTGAGATAGGAGGATTTTACAGTTCACAAAATAAAAACAATGAAGCCATTTCTTATTTTGAAAAGGCACTAAAAATAGAAAAAGAAAACGGCAATTCTACCCCAATTATTAATATTTTGAAGGGATTAGCAACTGCTCATTCTAAACTTGGAAACTTTGAAATGTCCACTAAACTATTGGACAGTTTAATTAGATACACAGAGACCATCAATTCACTATCAATTTTTAAAGCAACCAAAGAATTAGAAGAACAATATTTATCTGAAAAAAAAGATGCGCAAATTAAGCTACAGGAAAAAGACCTAGATGAAAAAAAGAAACAAAATCAGCTTCAATTATATGCTTTATGGATTGGTGCGTTTGTGATTATTATCGTAACTTTTTTAGCCTACATTGCATTTAAAAATTACCGAAAATCAAAAAAACAAAACATAATCATTGAGAAACAAAAAACAGAAGTAGAAGAAAAACAAAAAGAAATTATTGCTTCGATCAATTACGCCAAACGAATCCAGCAAAGTCTAATGCCCACTAAATCATACCTGGATAAGAAGATTAAATCTGATTAATATATGCCGAAATACTATTCCAAATATATTTATAGACAATTAAAGAGTGTCATTTAATCCTTAAGCTCTAAATAAAAGATGAAACGTAAACTGGCAATACTTATTATTTTTCTTTTATTGAAAAGTAGCCATCACTATTCCCAGAGTGATGTAATAGATTCCTTAACTAATTTGCTTAAAAAGAGCAGTAGCGACACCGCTAAAATTAATTTACTGTGCAAAATTTCGGGGGCATATTATTTCAAATCAGGCGACTCCTTAGCAAGAATTCATGCAAAAAAATATGCTGAAGAGGCATTTAATGAGAGTTTAATGTTAAATTACGATTACGGTCTGGCACATAGTTATTACCACATGGCCAATGCAAATTACAACTTATTAAAATATGCTGATGCGTTAGAAAATTATCATGAGTCGTTATTAAAATCTGAAAGCCTTCATCTTGATGAATTAAGTGCAAATAACCTAAATAAAATCGGATACATCCATTGTTTTCTAATTAAGAACTATAACAAATCTTTAGAATATTTCAGGCGCGCTTTAGCCATTAGAGTTAAACTTAATCAGAAAAAATTAGTAGCAAAAGTATATAACAATATAGCAAATGCACATTCTCTCAATAAGAATATAGACAGTAGTTTGTTTTATAGTATGCAAGCTTATCAAATTGCCAAAGAGTTAAAAGACTCAACAACACTTCAAGTAATTACAGGAAATATTGGTGATCAATATATGAATTTGAAACAATACCACAAGGCAATCAAATATGTGAATTATTCTAAAAATATAGCTGAGTTGCGAAATTCTAAACTAGGACTTGCCTATAGTTATGATCGTTTAGCAAGAATTTACTATAACTTAAACGACCTTAAACAATCAAAAGAATACTCTGAATTAGCGTTAGATCTATCCTTAAACAATAATGAACCAACTATAAGTTTAAATTCATATGATAATTTAACCAATGTATATTCTAAGCTTGGAAAGAAAGAGGAGGCGAATCATTACAAATTTCAATTTTTATTATTAAAAGACTCCGTTCAAGATTCTGAAAGCAAAAATGCAATTGCGCAACAAGAAAATGAACGTGAATTAAAAATATACGAGTTAAAAAAAGAAAATGAACTCTTGATGGCTAGACTAAAAAACGAAGAAGACAAAAAGAGAAATCGAATTATCGTGACTGCGATTTTGTCAATTTTAGTTTTGTTTGTTCTGTTTCTATTAATTGTATTAAATCGCTTGAAGTTTATAAAACAACAAAACAAATTAATTCAAAAACAAAAACTTGAAGTAGACTTAAAGAACACAACAATCGAGGAAAAACAAAAGGAAATACTAGATTCCATACGATACGCTAAACGCATTCAATCTGCTCATTTACCTACTATACATCAAATCAAAAAAATGATGAAAATCAATAATTAGTGTCCTCTAACAATTTTTAGCCATTTTATTACGTTATTATCTTGATTAAACCCTAACTTTGGGCTATGCGCATATTGTTGCTTTTTACTATACTAAGTTTATGCTTGCCATTTAATGCACAGGAAGACGACTATGTGAACGATAAAGTTTTAAAGTATGACGATTATGTTTACAAACCTGCCATCAAAACTGTACAAATTTACGAGTCCAACTGGGAAGGTTCTCCTGCCATTATTAACCTAAATTCAAGCGAACAGCTGTATTTAGAATTTGATGATTTAGATGGAGATCAAAAGCAATACAGCATTACATTTGTGCACTGCAATTATGATTGGACGCCAAGCGACTTAATGATTAGTGAATACCTAAGTGGTTTCTTTGATTTAAACATTATTAATTTCAACTTCTCGGTAAACACCATTCAAAAATTTACACACTATAACATTAAGTTTCCTCAGCAAAATCTTCAATTTACAAAAAGCGGCAATTACCTTGTGTATGTTTATAAAGATGGCGATAAAAAAGACTTGGTACTTAGCCGACGTTTTATGGTTTACGATGCCCAAACTAGCATTGCACCAACGGTTAGGCAAAGCGCTAACAGAGACGAACAGTTTAATAAGCAACAAATTGACTTTACTGTTTTCCCCGGGAATTATAATGTAACTAACCCCTTTGTGGATTTAAAAGTTGTGGTGGCTCAAAACAATCGTTTTGATAATGCGGTGATGTCCATTAAGCCTACCTTTTTAGGTAATAATAATTTTAGTTACTCTTTAGATGCGGCTACCAACTTTAATGGTGGTAATGAATTCCGACACTTTGATTTAAGAAGTTTGCGATTTGTTACTGAAAACGTAAAAGAAATATACAGAGATACAGAATTTAAGAATCATGCAACTTTAAACCCTGAGCGAAACAGGCGCGCGAGTCCTTATGTATTTTATAACGACGTAAATGGTGGTTTCCTGATCAGAAACTCAAACGCCATGGGAGCCGTAAACGCTGACACCGACGCTGATTATATTTATGTTGATTTTTTTCTACCTTATCAAACACCGGAGGCAAAAGGTAACTTTTATTTAATTGGAAAGTTAACCGATTGGCGAATGAATAAAAACAGTAAGATGACGTATAACGCTGAGCGTTATGGCTATGAGTTAAAACTCTATTTAAAGCAAGGCTATTACAATTACATGTACGTTTTAAGTAACGATACTAACTCAAGCGGAGATGAAACTGTTGTTGAAGGTAATCACTGGGATACAGAAAACGATTACTACTTCTATGTTTATCACCGCAAAATAGGTACTTATTACGATGCCTTAATTGGATTCAAAAAATTTAATTCTCTTAAAAAATAAGAGTAGTTAATTTCCTAAAACATCAAGTATTTCAAGCATTTCAGGGTAAAGCTCATTTATGTGTTTAACAGCATCCTTAAAAGGTGTAAATGCAGGTTGCTTGTTTATTATTCCAACCATTACATTTCGTTTACCTGTAATTAATGCCTTAACTGAATGATAACCCATTAAACTGGCATTAACCCTTTCCATGCAGGTTGGATTCCCGCCTCGCTGAATATGTCCTAAAATACTTACCCTTATATCAAACGATGGACACTCTTTCTTAATAGCATTAGCAACATTCATGGCACCACCTGATTCATCCCCTTCGGCAACAATCACAATTCTACTTGATTTACTGTTTCTCCAACTTTTTATTTTGGAAATCAAAGACTCAAAATCATCCCTCCGTTCCGGCAGCAGCATTGCCTCAGCACCGCTACCAATAGCACTTCTTAGAGCAATTAATCCGGCGTCTCGTCCCATTACCTCAACCACAAATAAGCGATCATGACTCTCAGCGGTATCTCTAATTTTATCAACTGCGTCAACAACTGTGTTAATAGCGGTATCATAACCAATTGTAAAATCGGTGCCTACCAAATCATTATCAATAGTACCGGGACAACCAACTAACTGAATTGGATGTAACTCACTTAAGGCTAATGCACCCTTAAAACTTCCATCACCACCAATAACTACAAAGCCATCCAACTGATGCCTTTTAATCGTCTCAACTGCACTGTTTATGCCTTCATAAGTCATAAATCTGGGGCTCCTTGCAGTTTTTAAAATAGTTCCTCCTCTGTGAATGATATTCGAAACTTTGTCAGTAGTTAATACTACATGTTGATCATCAATTAAACCATCGTAACCACGATAAAAACCCAAGACCTGAATATCATAAGCTAAACAAGTTCTTACTACAGCCCTTATGCAAGCGTTCATTCCAGGAGAGTCTCCCCCAGAAGTAATAAGCCCGATTTTTTTGATTGTTGTTTTTTGCATATGAAGTGGTTTAAATGAAAACGTTTTGTGCAATAATAAACTAATGCTTTAATTGATCCTGATAAAAATTGAATGATATAAATGCCTTTTCACTTTGTGCCTAAATATCTCAATTCCATTAACTCTATATCCTCAATTCTACAATCAATAGTACGAATTTTTTTAAATTATGTATAGATTATTTCTTAAGCATTTATAAAAATGTTTTATTAAATTTAGTGTTTATTTATTCCCGTAAAATGGACTTCTCAAAATATAACTACACCGTAACTGAGCGTTTTATTCGTTACGCTAAAATTGATACGCAAAGCGATCCAACTTCGAATACTTGCCCAAGTACTGAAAAGCAAAAAAACCTTGGCAATCTTTTAGTTAAAGAATTAAAAGAAATGGGTATCAGTGATGCAGAGCTCGATGCGCATGGTTATGTATATGCCACCTTAAAAAGTACAACTTCAAAAAAAGTATCCACTATTTGTTTTTGTAGTCACATGGATACTTCACCTGATTGCAGTGGAGCAAATGTCAATCCAATTATTCATAAAAACTATAATGGACAAGACCTGGTTTTACCTCATGATTCCAGCCAAGTAATAAAATCATCAGAGCACCCGGCTTTGATGGATCAAATAGGCAGTGATATTATTACAGCTGATGGCACAACTTTACTTGGAGCAGATAATAAGGCAGGCGTTGCCGAAATAATGGATGCAATGCACTTTCTTGTAAATAACCCGCAAATTAAACACGGCGATATTAAAGTTTTGTTTACACCTGATGAAGAAATAGGAAGAGGAACTGATAAAGTCAATCTCGAAAAACTAAATGCAAAATATGCTTACACAATGGATGGTGAAACATTGGGGCATATTGAAAACGAAACATTTAGTGCTGACGCTGTAACTATTACGATTAAAGGTTTTCCGACTCATCCGGGATTCGCAAAAAATAAAATGCAACACGCAACTAAAATTGCAGCAGAAATTATACAGCAACTTCCTAAAAACAAAACACCAGAAACAACAGAAAAAAAAGAACCTTTTATACATCCAACCTCTATTAATGGTGGTTTAGAACAAACAGAGATTAAATTCATCATTCGTGCTTTTGATACACCTACCCTGCTTCAATTAGAAGAAGAATTAAGATTAATTGTAATAAATGTTTTAAAAAATTACGACAAATGCTCTTATGAATTTAAGGTGACTGAACAATACAGAAATATGAAAGATGTATTAGATAACTGTCCGCATGTAGTTGATTATGCTATAGAAGCAGTTAAGCGAAGCGGAGTTAAACCTGTTCTTTCGAGCATCAGAGGGGGCACTGATGGATCTAGGCTATCATTTATGGGGCTACCGTGCCCTAATATATTTGCAGGTGAACATGCCTTTCATAGCAAACAGGAATGGGTAAGCGTGCAAGATATGCAGAAAGCCGTTCAAACCATAGTTCATTTAGTAAGCATTTGGGAAGAGAACGAAGCATGAGTTTTACAAATTTAAATATTTCCAAACAACTCTTAAACGCGTTAAACGATTTGGGTATATCCAGCCCAACTCCAATACAATCTGCGGCATTTTCGGTAATTATGAGTGGGACTGATTCCGTTGGAATAGCGCAAACAGGGACAGGTAAAACATTTGCATATCTGCTACCAAGTTTAAGACAATTAACTTACTCTGAGCAAAAGGCGCCACGTATAATTATTATTGTTCCTACAAGAGAACTAGTTGTTCAAGTCGCGCAGGAATGCGAAAAACTAACTAAGTATCAAACAGTGCGCATTGGCGGGATTTACGGAGGTGCTAACATTAATACACAAAGGCAACTGTTGTTTAACGGATTAGATATTTTGGTTGCAACACCCGGAAGACTGTTAGACATGATTCTGGACAAGGCTTTAATTGTGACCTCCTTACAGAAATTAATTATTGATGAAGTTGATGAAATGCTAAGTTTAGGCTTTCGTCCGCAACTTACGCGAGTTCTGGAATTACTTCCGGTTAAAAGACAAACCATTTTGTTTTCGGCAACACTAACAGAGGAAATTGAAAGCATCATCAATTCGTTTTTTAAATCGCCAAAGTTTATAGAAGTTAACAGGCGCGGTAGTCCAATTGACAGAATTACACAAGAAGTTTATTTTACAGCCAACTTTTATACTAAAGTTAATTTATTGGGGCATCTTTTACAAAATGACACTCAAATACAAAAGTGTATAGTGTTTTGTAAGGATAAGTTAATGGCTGATGAGGTGTATAAAGAGTTATTTCCTGTGTTTCATGAAAAAATAGGAATCATTCATTCAAACAAATCGCAACCACAGCGTTTTGAAGCTATTACAAATTTTGAAAATGGAGTTCACCGTGTTTTAATTGCAACAGATGTTATTTCGCGTGGGTTAGATTTGGCAGAAGTAACACATGTGTTTAATTTTGATACACCGCAAGTACCTGAAGATTATATTCATCGTATTGGTAGAACGGGTCGTGCTGATAAAAGCGGGAACAGTATAACCTTTGTCAATCCTCAGGAAAAGGCTGCTTTAAAGGCTATTGAGGCACTGATGAAAAAGAAAGTTTCAGTAGTTGAATTTCCTGAAGAGGTTGAAATTAGTGATGCATTAGTAAAATGGGAAAAAAAGGTCAAGCCTGATAAGAATTTAAAAAAGATTCCAAAGGTTGAAATTAAAACTGGAGCCTTTCACGAGAAAAAAGCTAAGAATAAAAAAATTCAGTTGGGCGGTAAACGCAAACAAGAATCTTTAAAACGTAAAAAAGAATTACAAAGGAAAAAGAGAGGAATTTAATATGGTTAAAACGATTAATAAACTTGAAAATATTTTGTTTCTGGATATTGAAACAATCCCTTCTACTTATGCTTATCAGGATTTAAATGAAACCACCAAAGAACTTTGGAATAAAAAATGGGCATATTCTAAAGATCAAACTCCGGAACAACATTATGCCAAAGCCGGTATTTATGCTGAATTTGCGCAAGTGTTGGTAATAGGCTTAGGTTTTTACCACAACGGAACATTCAGAGTTAAAGCTATTTCAAATTCGAACGAAAAAAGTCTTTTAAAAGAATTTTCTGAACTATTAGAAAAACATTTTAATACGCCCAATCATTTATTGTGCGCTCATAACGGTAAAGAGTTTGATTTTCCGTTTTTATGCCGCAGATTTTTAATTAATAATTTACCATTACCAAAAATATTACAACTCCAAGGTTTAAAACCATGGGAGGTAAAACATATTGACACAATGGACTTGTGGAAATTTGGAGACGTTAAAAATTTTAGTTCTTTAAATTTACTGGCACATGTTTTCGGCATCCCATCCCCAAAAGATGATATTGATGGAAGCATGGTGGCTAAAACATATTACGAGGATAAACAACTGGAAAAAATAGTTACTTATTGCAAAAAAGATGTTATTACTTTAGCCCGTGTTTATCAACGTTTTATTGGAAGTGGTAATTTAAAAGATGAAGATATTGCTTTTGTAGATGAATAGTATGAAAGAGATTAGTCAGAATAAGGTAGCAATAATTGGTAGTGGTAGCTGGGCAACTGCTTTGGCTAAACTATTACTTAACAACTGCTCAAATATAAATTGGTATATCCGTAATCAAAATGATATTGATTATTTTAAATTGCATCGCACAAACCCAAAATATTTAAGTTCCGTTAAATTTGATTTATCCAGAATTACATTTTACAACACAATAAGTGATTGCGTTAAAGATGCCGACTTTGTAATTCTGGCCATTCCATCTGCGTTTGTTCATGATGAGTTGCTACAATGCCCTTCTGACTTTTTAAACACCAAAATAATTTTCTCTGCCATAAAAGGAATTGTACCCCAGCACAATTTAATTGTAGGGGATTACCTAAATAAAATACATCAAGTACCTATACAACAGATTGGTGTTATTACAGGACCATGTCATGCTGAAGAAGTAGCATTGGAGAAATTAAGTTATCTAACCATTGCATCACAAAGCAACCAGTCAGCTGAAACAATAAGTAAATTAATTCATTGTGATTATTTATATACCACCACAAGCGATGATATTTATGGTACAGAGTATAGTGCTGTTCTTAAAAACGTAATTGCCGTTGCCGGTGGTATTTGCCACGGACTTGGTTATGGAGATAATTTTTTAGCGGTTTTAGTAAGTAATGCTATTCAAGAAATTGAGCGATTTGTTTACAAAGTGCATCCTATTACACGAGACATTAATGACTCAGCGTATTTAGGTGATTTACTGGTTACAGCTTATTCTCAGTTTAGTCGTAACCGAATGTTTGGAACCATGCTTGGAAAAGGTTATGGCGTTAAGCAAGCTCAACTAGAAATGAATATGATTGCTGAAGGCTATTACGCAGTAAAATGTGTTCACGAATTAAACGCTACTTATAAAGTAAATATGCCAATTACAGAAGCTGTATACAATATTATTTACAAAAACCAACCGGCCAAAGAACAAATGCTTGAACTATCCAAAAAATTAGCTTAATCAACTTGAAGACAATTGCTCATTTTATTTCCTTTCTTTTTCATCCTTGTTTTATTCCAACATATGCAGCGGCTATAATGTTTTATGGTTTAAATAATTCCGTTTACGAACTACTTACCCCTAGTGAAACAAAATGGCGAATGACACTGTTGGTGTTTTTATTTACCGGAGCATTTCCGAGCATGAGTATACTAGGCTTGCTGCTTTATAGAAGAGTCAGCGACATTTATTTGTCTGAACAAAGTGAAAGGTTTCTTCCTTATCTGGCCGGTGCACTTTTTTACTTATTCTTTTTTTATTTTTTATCTGATGTACAAATATGGGATAGCTTAAAGCTCTTTATTTTGGCAAGTGGCTTAACCATTATTGTTGCTTTATTAATTAATTACCGCCTTAAAATAAGCGCTCATGCACTCGCAATAGGCGGCTTACTTGGTTTTATTTTAGGAATTTCTCATCTGATTAAACTTGATGTAACATTTGTTTATGTAGCTATAATTATTGCTGCAGGACTAATTGGATGGGCTCGGTTATTTTTACACGCTCATCAGCCAAAAGAAATTTATTTAGGTTTTTTTGTGGGAGTACTTATACAGATTAGTTTGTTTTTTATTTTTCAAAAATCCACCTTTGCATCAATAAACTCGTTGTGAATTTAGTTACCGGTAGCACAGGCATATTAGGCGCCAATTTGATTTGGGAACTCGTTTTGCAAAACAAACCGGTTATTGCGGCCAAACAAGCCAGCAGTAATTTAAGCAACATAAAAGAACTCTTTCGTTTAAATAATAACGCTGAACACGAAAATTACTTTAATAAAATTACATGGATAGATTTGAATCTGTTTGATGTACACGAAATTGAAGAAGTCTTAACAAAACATAAAATTACAACTGTATACCATTGTGCCGGAATAGTTTCCTTTTCTGATAAGGATAAAGACAAGTTATTTAAAGTTAATGAATACGCAACTGCTAATCTTGTAGATGCGTGTTTAAATTTTCCTAATGTTCATTTATGTCATGTAAGTTCAATTTCAACGCTTAATAATTCGGACTATCAATCAACACTTGATGAATCTGTTTTTTGGAAAACATCAGGGCACGAAAGTTTTTATGCCATAAGTAAGTATAATGGTGAAAGACAAGTATGGCGAGGGATTGAAGAAGGATTAAAGGCGGTGATTATTAATCCGGGAGTTGTTTTGAGTCTTGGATTTAGCAAGCACGGGAGCAACAGAATAATTGAATATGGTGAAAAGGGAAGTTCATATTACCCGCCCGGATCCAGTGCCTATGTTGCGGCTTCAGACGTTGCACAGTGCATGATTAAGTTAATTGAATCAAACATAAGCGGGCAACGCTATATTATTTCCGAGAATAATTATCCGCACAAAGAAATTATACATGCCGTACAACAAAATCTTAATAAACGGTTAGCTAATAAAGAGGTAACTTATACTCATCTCTATTTGTTTTATCTGGCCAGCAAGTTCCTAAATTTTTTTAGATTTCGTGAGGTTGGTTTTTCCAAAGCTTCTATTTATTCATTGCTAAGTCGTCAAAACTACAGCAATGCCAAGATAATTAAGGAAACCGGACATACCTTTAAACATGTTAAGGACCTCATTTTTGAAATTTGTACCCCGATTTCGACAAAAAGGGTAAAAAAATAGCTGTTACTTGAATTTTCGTCTATTATTTTTTAATTTTATCGATTATTATTTTTTTTTAATAAGTAAAATACATAATTTAGTCTATTATTTTAACAAATTAGTATGCACATTGCCATAGCGGGAAATATTGGATCAGGGAAAACGACACTTACATCTTTATTAGCTAAACATTATAAATGGCATGCACACTACGAGGATGCAGATGATAATCCGTATCTAAATGATTTTTACGAAGATATGCAGCGTTGGTCCTTCAATCTTCAAGTATATTTTTTGAACAATCGTTTTGGGCAGATTTTAAATATTCGTAAGGGTAAACACACCGTTGTGCAGGACAGAACCATTTACGAAGACGCTTTTATATTTGCCCCAAATTTACACGCTATGGGTCTAATGACCACACGTGATTACGATAACTATTTCAATTTATTTAAATTGATGGATGGCTTGGTAAAAGCCCCTGATTTAATCATATACTTAAGAGCAAGTGTTCCTACTCTGGTTAAGCAAATTCAAAAACGTGGCAGAGATTACGAAAACAGTATTCGCTTAGATTACCTTAAAAGATTAAACGAACGTTATGAAGCATGGAGTTCATCTTATGAAGGAAAAATGTTAGTGATAGATGTAGATGATGTGAATTTTAGCGAAAGCAAAGAGGATTTAGGAAAAGTAATTAGATTAATTGACGCAGAACTAAACGGATTATTCAAATAAACTTGAGCAACAATTCAAATACAATTGACCAGTTTTTTGACAAGCAATTTGAGCAAGAACTTGCGGATGCCGGCTCAAATGTACTCGTTGCTTATGATGGTGTTTTAAATTCAGAAACTATTTCTAAGCTTGAAGCTGAAATTGAAGGTAAAATACTAGACAAAAACCTACCAAAATCAGTTGTAAGAAAAGTGTTTTTTATATGTGTAGAAACACTTCAAAACATGCTATTGCACGGCTTTAAAGACGAGAATGGCGCTCAGCATAATTACATTGTACTTTCTATCAACCCAAGTCATTTGGTGCTTAATACAGCTAATTTAGTTGGCAACACTGTTGTTCCAAAGTTAACCAACGATATTAATACAATTAACTCTTTTGAAGATCCGGCTAAACTCAAAGAATTTTACTTAGAACATTTAGAAAATAATGAATTGAGTGATAAAGGCGGTGCCGGACTTGGCTTTATTACCATAGCTATGAAAAGTGGCAATAAGTTAGGTGCAAATTTTAATTCACTTAACGACAGATACAGCCACTTTGCACTTGAAGCCAAAATTAATCTTGAATAACACCGGCATTTTTAAATGCATATTTTAGTTATTTCTTCCTGGTATCCCAACAAAACAAAACCAACTCACGGTATTTTTAATAAAGATTTTGTTAAAGCTGCATCCTTGCATCACAAAGTTTCTGTTATACATGTTTGTTCAAATCAAGACCTTAAAAGTGAAGGAGCTGAAGTAGACGAATTTATTGAAGACAACGTTTATCATTGCATTACCTACTATAAAAAAATAGCTAGTCAATCTGTTATTGATCAATTTCAGAAACTAAAAATTACGAATCACCAATATAATAATGCATATCATAAAGTGCTTAAAAAAAATGGTAAACCGGATATTATACACTTAAATGTGGTTTTGCCTGCCGGCATTGGAGCCTATAAACTTTCTAAATCTCATAACATACCTCTTATTGTTAACGAATGCTGGACGGGATACATGCCTGAAGACGGAAATTATAAAGGATTAGTAAATAAATACCTTACTAAAAAAATACTTAAGCATGCCAAAGTTGTAATGCCTGTTACTGATGATTTAAAAAAGCACATGCTTCAGCATCAATTAAACTGTAACTATCAGGTTGTACCCAATATTATTCACTTTGAATATCAACCTGAATTAGTGAAACTATCAACTTCAAAGTCTTTACTTCACATTTCAACGCTCGATAACCAACAAAAAAACATTGTAGGGATATTAAAAGCATTTGCAGCTGCCCGAAAAACAGAAAAAGACCTGTTGCTAACTGTTATTGGCGCTAATCCGGATAAACACATTTTAAAATTAGTTGACGAACTTCAGCTTTCTTCAGTTGTAAAATTTTTAGGAGTTATTGATAAAAAGGAATTGTCATTGCAATTTCAAACATGTATAGGTCTTGTCATGTTTAGTAACTACGAATCCTTTGGCTTGGTTTTAGCCGAAAGCATTGCACATGGCAAACCTGTTATAACAAGTTTATGCGGTGGTATTACTGATAAAATAACTTCTAAGTATGGTTATATTGTAAAACCAAAGGACGAAGCAGCATTAACAGACGCAATACTAAAGCTTTGTGCAAGTCCATGGCTAATTTCAGAAACCGAGGCCCAAGCCTTTTTAAAGGACTACACACTTGAAAAGGTTGCTCAAAAATTAGATACCATATATAAAGGCGTTGTTTCCGGCAATTCTAATAGTTAAGAATTCTCTTGCTTTTTGTTAAAATTTGTGTGGTTAAATATTAATTGATAATTTTGTATTTGGTGATTAAGAATAAATACATAAAGTTAGCCTCTAACGTTTTGCTGCTTGTAATGGCATTATGGGTTGCTACACCTAAAGTGTATATTCATGATTTATTAGGTCATCACCATGAATGCACAGTCCAGCATGATGAAATAGAGCTAAACGAAGCTCATGCTAATGATGATTGTGAATTTAATAAATACGATTCTCCAGTCAACTTTAATACCTTTTCATTCCCTAACGCTGTTGAAGTTAGCTTCACACAGCAAATCACATTTAATGATTATTCAAATGATTATTACTTTTCAAGAAGTAATATCATTTATCAATTAAGGGCTCCCCCTGCTACTGCTTAAAGGCAGAACAATTTCTTACTTTTTTATTAGGTACTTCTGCCATTGTGTTTTGGTGTTAATCTAATCTAATTTTTATTAAAAAAATTTACAAAATAATCATTCTAATGGTTGTCATTCAAATGGCTAATGGACAAACATGCAATTCTGTTTTCAAAGGTTGTGTTAACGACGCTTTAAACAGTGAGCATTTAGGCTACGCCAGTGTTACAATTGTTGAATTAAACAGAAGTACTGAAACTGATGAACATGGAGAGTTTGAGTTTAAAGAAATGTGTGCAGGAACTTATCAGTTAAAGGTACAGCACATTGGATGCAGAGATACAATTTTTAGCTTTAATATACCATCCTCTAAAAGATTAATTTTTAAACTACCACATAGTGGCATTAACCTAACTGAGGTGGATGTGATGGATAAACGTGTTGAGATGAAATCCACTCAAACAGAAAATAAATTAACTACAGAAGAATTAGAAAAAAGCAAAGGACAAAGCTTGGGTGATGTATTAAAAAATGTGAGCGGTGTTACAACTTTGAATACCGGCGTTACAATTACTAAACCCATGCTTCATGGTATGCAAGGTTACCGACTGCTTATTTTAAATAATGGCATCAGACAAGAAGGACAGAATTGGGGTAACGAACACGCGCCGGAAATTGATCCATTTATGGCCAAACGCATTTCAGTAATTAAAGGTGCAAACTCTATACGCTATGGTAGCGACGCCATAGCTGGAGTTGTGTTGGTTGAAGCGAATGAACTACCGGATACAGTTGGAACAATAGGAGAAGTAAATCTGGTTGGGTTAAGTAATGGTCGCACCGGTGCTTCCAATGCTATGCTTGAAGGGAACTTCGAAAAAATTAAAGGTTTCTCATGGCGAGTTCAAGGTTCTTTAAAACAAGGCGGTAATTTTCATACACCAACTTATTATTTAAACAATACAGGTGTTAAGGAATACAATTATAGCTACGGTTTAGGCTACCACAGAAAAAAGTGGGGCGTTGAAATGTACTATTCTCAATTTAATACAGAAATCGGTATTTTCAGAGGTGCTCATATTGGTAATCTAACCGATTTGCAAAATGCCATTGATCGCGGAAAACCTATTGATAGTAACACCACCTTTACCTATAAGATTGACCGCCCGTATCAAAAAGTTGCCCACGAATTAATTAAAGGTTTAGCGCACTATCACCTGGCTACTAAATGGCGTGTTAAAATGCAATATGCCTGGCAATACAACGCAAGAAAAGAATTTGATTTAAGGCGTTTGACTGCTGAAGAGAGAAGCACCGGAATTGTTTTACCTGATTTGGATTTGTATATCACTTCGCAAACCGGCGACCTACTTCTTGAACATGATAATATAAATAGTCTTCGCGGACAGTTTGGCGTTAGTGGCATGTATCAGGAAAATGTATACCAAGGTCGATTTTTTGTGCCAAATTTTATAAATCAAACAATTGGTGTTTTTGCAACAGAACGTCTGGTAAAACCTCATCACGAATTTGAGGCAGGTGTTAGATACGATTATAAAAACCTACGATCATTTTATTACAACTTAAACAAAGAGTGGACAAACGAATTACTTATGTTTAGCAATTTCACATATAACGCAGGCTACATTTATAAACCAAATCAAAAGTTAAATATATTTATAAATGCAGGTAGCGCCTGGCGTGCTCCTGCTCCAAACGAATTGTATAGTAATGGTGTTCACCAAGGTTTAGCATCAATTGAAATAGGAAACAATCAATTAAAAACAGAAAGATGTTTTAACCTAACATTAACAGCAATTCTAAAATTAAAACAAATTGAAGTTGAGGCTAGTTTGTATACCAATGAATTTAACAACTTCACATTTTTAAATCCGGGTAAGGAGTATCAATTAACTATCAGGGGTGCCTTTCCGGTTTTCTATCACACTCAGGCTAATGCCAACATAAGTGGATTAGATTTTAAATCTGATTTTAAGTTTTCAAAATACTTTTCTGCTAATTTAAAGTATATGCTCGTTAGGGGCTGGAATCGGAGCATTAACGATTATTTGATGTGGATGCCTTCTGATAGAGGAGAACTAAACCTTAGCGTTCATTTACCGCAAAACAGATATTTGAAGAATAACAAGTTTGTGGTGTTAAATCAATACGTAACCAAACAATGGAGAGTGCCAGGCAACGTTGATTTTGCCCCACCACCAAACGCATATTATTTGCTTGGAATGGAAATTGCTTCAACAATTAATATACAAAAACAAGAAATTAAATTTTCTTTTTCAGCAACAAATTTACTAAACCAACAGTACCGAGAGTTTCTTAACCGCTTCAGATATTATGCTGATGCGGCCGGAACCTCTTACAATCTAAGAATAAGCATCCCCCTTATAATTCAACAAAAAAAAACAATTAAAGATGAAAACAATAATTAACCACCTAAAAACAATAATTATACTAAGCACATTGATGTTGCTCAGTTGTAAAAAGGATAAGGATTTAAGTCCTTTACCTGCACCGATTAACAACCCTCCTGAGTTAATAACCAGTGTGCATTTAATTTTTACTGACTCCAGCAATACTAGTATTGTGAAAACTTTTAAATTCAGAGACCCGGATGGTGATGGAGGCAATGCTCCTATACAAAAAGACACCATTAAATTATCTGCGAACAAAACATACAGTTTAGCTGTTGAATTTTGGGACGAGACCAAGACACCTAATATTGATATTACACCTGATATAAAGACAGAAGCAAACGACCATCAGGTGTTTTTTAATATTTCCGGTGTAACTATTAATAACATATACATCGATAAAGATGGCAACAATAACCCTATTGGTTTACTAAATAAATGGCGCACTAAAAATAGCGGCTCCGGCGCTGCTAATATTGTTTTGATGCACCAGGTAGGTGTAAAAAACGGATCTCAAAGTTCCGGTGAAACAGATACCAATGTAACCTTTCCAATTTTAATACAATAAAAATGAAAAATTCAATCAAAGTACTTAGCATCGCAATTCTATTAATAACATTTGCATGCAGCAAAAGTAAACGCTACAGTAAAAAATTAGATGACAACAAATGGGAAGTAACCACCTTAACTGTTGACGGGGTAAGTGACGCTGTGTTACCGGAGCTTAAATTCAATGAAAGCGATATTTACGAAAAGGCATCCAGAGGCTGGTGGTATTGGGGAGAAGACGGACATGCTGAAATTGCCTGGCAAGTAAGAGACAAAGGAAAAACCTTCGAGTTCAGCAACCAAGCTGATCATGTGCATGGATTTGAAGATGTAAAAGCAGCAGAGCAAGCTATTAATTATTCAGGCATATATACAATTAACAAATTAAGCAGAAACGAGTTTGAAATTGAAAGCAGCAACACCTATGGTAATAAAGGAAAGAAGGTGCTTATAAAAATGGAACGAAAAAAATAAACAAACAAAATATAAACCTAAAAACAAAACAAGATGAAAAATCAAATCAAAATCGCAGCTTTAGCTGCAGCAGTAGTTTTAAGTTTAAGCTCATGTAAAAAAACTTACGAATGTCATTGCGATAAAGTAGGCGGTGGCGACGAACACTTTGATATCAAAGGCAAAGAAGCTGATGCTGAGGCAGATTGTAAAGCAAAACAAACTGCTTCTCCAACCGTTTACTCAAAATGTATGTTAGAATAAGAATTTCATATTCTAAAAAAATTTAAAGCCCTCCAATTCATCGGGCTGAAGACTGCTGCAACAGCGCCTAGATGAAATAAAAAAAAGTAATTTTTTTCATGTGCGTGTAAAATATAGGAGGGCTTTATTTAATAAACCACAACTCTATTGCCTAAACGAACCTTTAATTCTTAGGCTCTAATCGCCCAATAAATCCTCTTGACTCAAGATGATAACCATTAGCAAAAGTGAAGTAATAGGGAATACAAAAAACACTGGAGAGGCAGGAAATTATTGTTCTGCCAGGGTGCATCCGTACTCGATACTCCCCTGTATAAAAATGATTATTAACTACCTGAACCCCTTTTCCTGAAACATATTTTCGCTCAGACTTTGGTGTGCTGTATGGATTAATTCTTTCCTCAGCTTTTTTATATTGTCCGTCACCTCCATCAAATACGGCATATTCAAATGATTCTCGTGCCTGCTTGTTCGACTTCCTCGTTCTCATGCGTTTCTGAGTAGCATTTACCTGAAAAACAGAGCCATAAATAACATAATACTTATTATTCCTCTCAATGGCTTTCAAATCATAAATATAATGTCCTCCATAAGTTATAGCTCGATCTAAATTAGACATCCAAACAATATCACCATTTGAATTGATTTTAAATGCCGTTACATTACTTCTGTCACAACGTGGTTCACTCTGGCAGGTTTGCCCACCACGTCCGGTTCCATTACAAACAGTAACCCAATAATTATACATTCTTGAGGCAAATAAAACTACATCTCCATTGTTAGAATTAATAGCTTGCTCAATAATGTAATCACTAGGCATTGAACTTTCTTCTGAGTCTCTCTTCTTATTAGATTGAAACAACTTGTTATCCTTTCTATCCTCTCTGTCTTTTGCAAACAATAAATCTAATTGCGCCGGTGTAAAATAATTAGCCTTTTGAGATATTGGCTCCAACGTCTCTGCATTCAAATTAAAAAAATACAAGCCGTGTTTATCATTTCCTCTTGGATCCTTTTTTAAATCAGAGAAATAACCAACTAATTCAACCGTTTTATCAGTTGGTAAAATATAAATGGATTGGATATACGTATCTTTTACTTTAGCAGAAAATGTGTTTAAGGTCCCTGAAACTGGGTCAATTGAAGACAACAGACAGTAGTAATTTTCAAGACGGCTATCATTACCTTTCATTTGCTTATACTCCTCACGTGTTAAACTAATGTTATTCTTAATGTATAAAATTCCGTTGTCCTTATATTCGTAATCGGCAACACTGGAAGCATTTCTCTTTGAACTACCTGTTGAAACAACCGGGAGCGTAATTACGTTACTTGCTACTACAGTTAAATCCGGGTTAATTAATTTATACTCTAACTTAAAATTAGTACCCTTAGCAACACTTGGCTCAGCACAAACTAAAATTTTACCACTAGAATTGGTGTTTGCCACAACGAAATAATCTGCAATTGATGACCCTCGTTCTCTCGATGTTTTCGTACTATGCAACATGGTAAGTTTTTTTATTGGTTTCATTTTAGTATCGTATGACGCCGCAAAAATCTGAAGCGATCCATCTGCGTCTTTTAACCAAAAATCATATAAAACATCGCCTGAGATATAACTGTTAAAATGTCGCAAACCTTTGTAATTTTCAAAAGTTCTATCCTTTTTATAATAAATAGTTTTTGTGGTTACCTCCTTGAGTGTTGTTTTTTCCAGAACCATAACTTTTTGCAGAAATAATTTCCTGTTAAAAAAACCTTTATACCGACTCAACTCAACAAATACATTAGAATTGTTCTCGCCAATAATACTGTTGAAAAAACCTTCTTTGTAATTGTATTTTACTTTATTACTCCAAACTGTATTAAAATTTTGTGCCCTAAGTTTAATCGATAAAGAAAATAATACTATTACTAATGTTAATCTAAATAATGCTTTCATAAATCTATCCTACTGAAAATATTTTGTCAACCACCTCCTTATGCTTTGCCATAATAACTTTTCGTTTTAAACTTAATTTAGGAGTAATTTCTCCGCTATCTACTGTCCAATTAGCTTTAATGATTTCGCAACGTTTTAATTGTTCAAATGGAGCTAAAACTTTATTAATTGCCTTAATGTGTTCATTTATTAATTTTTTTAATTCTTCTGAAGTCAACATTTCATCACTACCAACCCAATTAATCCCTGCACTAGCACAATACTCTTTAAAGTTAGCCATATTAGGTATAACTAATGCTGATACAAACTTTTCACCTTCACCCACAACCATGCACTGTTCAATAAACCTACTCTCTTTTAATTTATTCTCCAGCTGAACGGGCGATATGTATTTACCTGCGCTATTCTTAAAAATTTCTTTTTTGCGATCAGTTATTTTTAAAAATTTATTGTCAACCATTGTTCCAACATCACCGGTATGAAACCAGCCATCGGCATCAATGCTCTCTTTGGTTGCCTCTTCATTTTTATAGTAGCCAAGCATTAAACTTGGGCCGCGCATTAATATTTCACCATCTTCTTCTGCAATTTTAACTTCAATATTTTCTACAGGTAAACCAACAGTTCCAAACATCATGGCTCCTTTTGTTAATCTGTTAACGGCAACCACTACACACGTCTCTGTTAATCCATATCCTTGTAACATTCTTATTCCGGCACAGGTGAAAATTCTTTCTAATCTTGGGTTTAATGCGGCTCCTCCGCTAACTATACAAACTATCTCACCACCAATAGCTGCACGCCATTTTGAGTAAACCAATTTATCCAATAACTTTCTCTTTAACTCATACAGGGGCCCATTTTTACCTTCCAACTCATATTGTTCTGCAAGTCTAACACTCAAATCAAACATCTTCCTTTTAAATCCTGTTAACTTCTCTCCTGCTGCGGTAATTTTTTCATAAACCTTTTCAAAAATTCTTGGTACTGCCACAAATATTTGCGGATGAATTTCCTTACAGTTATCTCCAATGGTTTCAATACTCTCTGCATAATAAATGCTTACTCCATGAAAAAAATAAAGCGTATTTAAAAAGCGCTCATAAACATGATTTAATGGTAAGAAACTTAGAGCTTTCCACGAAGTAGTAAAAGGTGCAAAATTCTGACAAGCCAACACATTACTCAACAAGTTCTTATGCGAAATCATTACCCCCTTTGGAAATCCAGTTGTACCGCTGGTGTAAAGCAATGTTAGTAAATCATTCTCCGTGATTTTATCCTGAATGCCTTGCAATAATTCAAGATTCAATTTACTTTTACCCCTTTCTAAAAATTCATCAAAATGAGGAACGGAATCCAGTTTGTTAAAACTAACAACTGTTTTCAAAAAAGGCAACTCTTTTTCTATAGCCAACAACTTTTGATAAACACTTTTGTCGGAAATAAAAATTGTCTTCGCTTCGCAATGGTTAAGAATGTATTTTAAATCATCGTTATTAATAGTAGGGTATACAGGTGCAGTTACTACGCCGCATTTTTGAGCACCATAATCCACAAAATTCCACTCAGGTCTGTTGTTGGACATAATTGCTATCACGTCACCCGGTTTCAATCCCATGTCAACTAATGCGCTGGCAACATAGTCAGATTTATTTATAAAATCATCGGTGCTGTGTTTTACCCACACTTTATTTTCTTTGCCTGCAATTAAATCGGGTTTTCTTGCACTTTGCTTGATTTTTGGTAAAATATCAAATACTCTTTTTATTTCCATAACTAGTTATCTAATTTCTTAATTATTTTGTTAGAAAGCAATAGAATTAAACACATATTCATTAAATTTGCTTTATGATAGTGGTTACAGGTGCTGCGGGTTTTATTGCTAGCTGCCTCATTTCTAAATTAAATTCTAACAACATCACAAATTTAGTGTTGGTAGATGACTTTAGTTTTGACATAAAGCAAAAAAACTACGCAAATAAAAAATACATTCAAACGATTGAAAGAACGGAGTTTTTAGGTTGGTTTACAGAAAATGCCACGAAAGTATCAGCTGTTTTTCATATTGGAGCCCGAACAGATACAACAGAAAAAAATCAGGATATTTTAAATACGTTAAATCTAAATTATACTAAAGCAATTTGGGAACTGTGTTCAAGGCATGAGATTAAACTGATATATGCCTCCAGCGCGGCCACTTATGGTTTAGGAGAAAATGGTTATAAAGATGATGAATCAAAACTTGATTTATTAAAACCTCTGAATTTGTATGGTGAAAGTAAAAATGATTTTGATAAGTGGGCTGTCAAACAAAACGAAAAGCCTAAACATTGGTACGGTTTAAAATTCTTCAATGTATATGGGCCAAACGAGTACCATAAAGGACGTATGGCTTCAGTTATTTTCCATTCCTACAATCAAATCAAAGCCAATGGAATTGTGAAACTTTTTCGTTCGCACAATCCTAACTATAGAGACGGTGGGCAATTGAGGGATTTCGTTTATGTAAAGGATGTTGTAGATGTATTGTTTTTTCTATTTACTACTGTGCCTAACAACGGTATTTACAATCTTGGCAGCGGCAAAGCTCGCTCTTTTTACGATTTAGCCTTAGCAACCTACAGCGCCATGAATCAATCTCCTTCCGTAGAATTTATTGATACTCCAATTGACATTCGAGACAAGTATCAGTACTTTACTGAAGCAGATATGAGAAAACTAATTAGTGTGGGATACAATCAACCATTTACCTCTCTTGAAGCCGGTGTAAAGGATTATGTTACCAACTACTTAATTCCAAATAAAATCTTGTAGTGAAATATTTCAGTTTAATATTAATTTGTTTGTTTTATCGTATTGATGCGCAGGTAATCTTTTGTCAGCACAACAAGCTTGCCGCACCATCTCCAAGTTTATATTACAGCATAGAAAATAAACGTAGCGATACTTTTGATGTTTTCAAATACACCATCGATGTTGAGCTTGGAACTAGCACCAACAAATATATTACCGGAAATACCATTATCAAATTTGCACCAAAAGTCAATAATACAACTTTTATCCGCTTCGATTTATTAAAACTAATTGTAGACTCAATTAAAGAAGGCAGTACCACCTTAGCTCATACTTATAACGACACAGTTATTAAAGTAAATTTTACGGCACCAAAAAACAATAACGATACATCTAACATTAAAATATACTATCATGGTTTACCTCAAACCGATAATAGTGGTTTTGGTGGATTTTATTTTAACAACACACAAAGTGCGCAATATGCATATAATATAGGCGTTGGTTTTAATGCCAAGCCACATAATTATGGCCGTGTATGGTTTCCGTGTTTTGATAATTTTGTTGAGCGCAGCAGATACGATTTTAAAATTACCAGTGATAGTGCCAGGCGTGCCTTTTGTAACGGAGAGTTAGTTTCAGACATCACCTTTACAAATATGCGAACCAGACGTTGGTATTTAAATAAAGAAATTCCTACCTATCTGGCCTGTGTAGCATTGGCAAAGTATAACCAGGTTAACTGGACCGTTAATACCCTAAGCGGTATCAAACCTATTACGTTGGTTGCTGTTGGCAGTGACACAAGTGCCATGAAAGCCGGCTTTGTAAACCTACCTAATTGTGTTGCGGGTTTTGAAAATTATTTTGGTCCTTACGTGTGGAATAAAATTGGTTATTACTCTGTTCCATTTAATGCCGGTGCAATGGAACATGCTACTGCCATTGCTTATCCAAAAGCTGCATTAGGTAATATGGGTTACGAAAGTGATTTAATGGCTCATGAGTTAGCACATCACTGGTGGGGCGACCTTATTACATGCGAGACACAAGAAGACATGTGGATTAATGAAGGCATGGCAACTTTCTCAAGTTATCTTTTCTTAGAATGGAAGTATGGGAAACAAAGCTATTTAGATACTTACAAAGCAGAGCATGATAAACTGATTCATTCACTTCACAAAAAAGAAAACGGGTTTAGAGCAGTTTCAGGTATTCCACATAACTTAACTTATGGAGACCATGTTTATAAAAAAGGAGCTGATGTGGCTCACACGCTCAGATCATACATGGGTGATACCGCCTTTTTTAATGCCTGTAAATATATAATGTTAAATCATGCTTACAAAAGCATCAATAGTTTAGAATTGCGAGATTTAATGCAAACTTCCAGTGGTCAAAACCTAATACCATTTTTTAATAATTGGATTCTAAATGGTGGCTGGAGTCATTTTAGTATTGACAGCGTTAATTATGTTTCCATCGGAAGTGGAAATTATAATGTAACAGGTTATATTAAACAAAAGTTACATGGGGCTCCGGCAATTCATACAAATGTACCAATAGAAATTAGTTTTTTTAAATCGGACTGGAGTAGAGTAATTAAAAAAGTTATCGTAAACTCTGCTTCAACCGTGTTCACTGCTAGCTTGAATTTTTTGCCTCAATTTGCCATTATTAACTACGATTCAAAAATTGGAGACGCCAGTACCACACAATTTAAAACCATTAAAACAACAGGCAGCAATAGTTATAGTTTGGCTAAAGTTACATTAAGTGTTACAAACGCAGGTTCTGATAGCAGCTTTCTTCATATAGCTCATAATTATGTTAAACCTGATGGATTTTTAAATAATCCGCAAGGGCATAAACTTGGCAACCAGCACTATTGGAGTGTTGACGGGAAGTTAAGCAATGGTTTTCATAGTTTTGCAACCTTTTCTTTTGATGGTAATAAAACAATTGGTGGCACCAACTCATACATGGATACTTTGATTACAATTGTCAATTCAGACAGTGTAGCGCTGTTTTACAGACCGAATAATAAATCAAACTGGGTTTGGCAAAAGCACGCCACTAAACTTATTGGATCACTCAGAACAGGTTATATCAAAGTTGACACCTTAAAATTGGGACAGTATTGTTTTGGTAATTTAGGTGATACAAATCTTGTTTCTATTAGCAAGCATATTAAAAATACTTCAATTGATATTTTCCCAAATCCAACCTCCAAAAAAATAACAATTAAAACAAAAGATGAATCTCATTTACCAATTCAGGTTACAGTAATTGATTGTTTTGGGAAAGAAGTTGAAAGGTTACAAGTTACGCAAGCGGAACACAAATTAACACTTAAGGAAAAAACACCCGGTGTTTATTTGGTTGAATTAATTACAAAAGGAGGAAACAAACTAATTAAAAAGCTTGTTATAGAATAATTCTAAAACTACTTAATTAGTTTCATCTCATTTAATAGATAACCGGCACCTGCATATTTATCTACTATCCAAAGCGTGAACCTTACATCCAAAACTATATTTCTACAAAATTCACCATTATACATGATGTCACTCATAGTACCCTCCCAATTACGGTCAAAATTTGTACCAATCAATTCTCCTTTAGCATTTAATACAGGACTTCCACTATTTCCACCGGTTGTGTGATTACTTGCAATAAATGCAACACGCAGCTTACCATCTTTATCAGCATATGTCCCAAAATCTTTTTTCTCATACAACTCAACCAATCTTGGTTTAACATAAAAATCCTCTAAACCTGTTTTATTTTTTTCTATGATACCATCTATTGTCGTGTAATGCATATTATGTATACCATCCTTTGGAGAATAATCGCTCACCTTTCCAAAAGCAACTCTTAAGGTACTGTTGGCATCAGGATAGAATTTTTTGTTTTTTAATGTTTCTCTTAATCCCTTCACATACTCTTTTTGAAGCTCATTAATTTGAATATCATAATAAGTCATTTGAGGAATTGTAGTTTTTTGGTAATGTTTTAAAACATCTGATGCAACCAAAAATAAAGGATCTCTTTGATACAATTGATAATCCTTTTCGTAATTCTCAAACATACTTGCAGCTTTGGTATTATCAACAAAAGAGGAGTTGTTGTATAAGAAATCCGCTATTGCTACACAGTTATTATTATACACCGTGTACAGCGAATCAAGCATGCGGGGCCTTAAAACAGATTCTATTTCCTTGCCATAAATTTCAAGTAAGGCAATACACAACTCGCGATCAATCTCTTTTCTGAAGTTTTTAAAAGGTATACTCTTCTTATATTCAGTTAGTTTAGTGTCAAAATTGTTGGTTGCTCCGGCTTGTTTCTTCTTTAACTCTGTTTGAAGCGTTAAACCAGTATTGGCTGCAAATTTAAAAGCTTCAATACCCCATAAACACTCAGTGAAATAATCATATTGTTTACTAAGTGGTGCAAAATCCTCATAAACCTTTTTAAACTGAGCCATTAACTTTGTGTATTTTTCTTTCTTAGCAGGATTAGATGACAAGGCTGTTAGGAACTCACTCTCTAATTGTTGTTTCTTTTGAACAGCATTAGATTTTTGCAAACCAATCATTTCACCCTTCCATTTTTTGTAATAGTTTGCAACACCAGCGTATCTTGCAGTGTACATTAATCTAATTGTGTCGTTCTTCTTCATGTAACGATCCATTATGTTTAAACGTTTTTCTCTTAGATTAACTTTGATTGGATCTTGTTGTTTCATTAATAAATCCACTGCATAAGAAGTTAAATACTCCTGCGTTCTCCCCGGAAAACCATAAACCATTGTAAAATCCCCCTTCTGTGTTCCTTTCAAATTTATAGGGAACGAATACTTTGGCGTATAAGGTACATTGTCTTCACTGTAATCTGCCGGTTTATTGTTCTTATCGGCATAAATTCTAAACATACTAAAATCAGCATTATGTCTAGGCCAAACCCAATTGTCGGTTTCATCACCAAATTTACCAATGCTTTCTGGCGGTGTACCCACTAAGCGGATATCTTTATAGGTTTCTGTTACAAACAAATAATATTCGTTCCCATAAAAAAACGGACGAATAAACACATCATAACCAAGTTCCTTTTTAGTCTCAACTTCAAGCTGTTTCACTTTTATCTGAATTGCTGAATCACGTTGGTTTTCGTTATAAGCCGGATTTAAATCAGCTAATACTTTGGTTGTTACATCATTTATTTGCTTAATAAATGTTACTGTTAAGCCCGGACATCTTAATTCCTCTTTGTTATTCATTGCCCAATAACCATTCTTTAAATAATCATTTTGGACTGTACTTAAGGCTGCGATATTGCTGAATCCGCAATGGTGATTCGTTAAAATTAATCCCTTTGTTGAAATAATTTCAGCCGTACATCCACCACCGAAAATTACAACAGCATCTTTCATACTGGCCTTGTTAATATCATAGATCTGAGCGGCCGTTAATTTAAAGCCGTTTCTTTTCATATCTGAAATGTTTAAGGCTTGAATAAGCTGAGGCATCCACATGCCTTCATCTGCAAAACTTAATGTTGATTTACTAACTAAAACAATAATTAAGCATATTATTTTTTTCATGGTCTTTATTTTTTAAGGAGTCCTGCCATTATCATCGCATCGTGTTTAATGGCGCTGTCTAAAGTTAATTGATTTATTTTACTATAATTAGTTGCCTTCTTTAAAAGCAGTGGTGTATTTCTGATTTGCTTCGCATACTCTTGAATCTGTTTGTTTACGTTCACTCTTGTATAATATGTTTTAGGAGAAGTATACAGTTCATAAGCATCTTGTATAAAATTATTTCCAAACTTGGTTAAATTAGCATCACTATATAAGAGCACAATAACCTGATTACTTTCGATTTCACTCTTCAAATCCAGCTCCCAAGCTTCAACCTTTTCACCTGGCTTAGGAGAAGGTATAACCTTGTTGTAATAATACCAAAACTGTCCGTTCCCAAAACTGTTTTGTAAAATCTTCATATAAACCTGATCGTAAAAATAACTGTCTGAGATAGTTAAAACCCTCACGTTGTTTTTTGTGCTATCCTGTTCCCACTCTATTTGTGGATAGGCTAATTTTAAGCCTTGAGGAGGATTGAATTTTAAATTCATGCTTTTTAACACATCCGCATCTCTGCTTCGAGCTGTATCTATAACCTCAATATTACTCCATAAAAGACGTGGCATTGGTTTACCATGTAACTTTTCAATATGCTTTATTAAAGTATCTGTTGCAATGCATGCTCCATAGTAACTCCAGTGGTGTCCAAACTTTGGAAACAAAGGATGTGGGGTAGTTGGCTTAAGTTTTTCAAAGTAGGTTAGTAAATCCAAATGATTGACGTTAACTTTTTTACTGTGAGATGCAAAAACCGCATGATTGGTTGTTTTAATAGGATGCTGGTATTTATCCTGAACAAATTCTTTGCAGTAAGCTCCTTTACCGGGTGCATACACAAGTAATAAATCAATGTTCTTTTTCTTTAAAGTATCCTGTACAACCTTTGCTTTGCGCAAGAGTTCACTAATTTCAGACTCAGGAATTAAATCGTCGCCGAAGGCAGAAAAAATATAATTTTCACTAAACACGTAATCGTCCTTTCCTGCAACAAAGCTATTCACTCTAAGTTGATTAAAAAGCTTGTAATACACCTGGTTATTCCATCTCACCATGCTCTCCTTAAATGCCCAATGATCAGAATTATAATCTTCTCTTTCTTCCTGATATGTTCCATCAAACCAACTTTGCCTTGATAATTCCGGTTTCTCATCGCTTATAACAATACCTGTTAAATCAGGTTTATTGTCTTTTTTTGAAAAGGTTGCCAAAAGTGGAATAAGCAGAGCTACATAGGCTAACCAAACGGGAAGGGTAAATATTTTTGGTTTATTGCTCACTAAAATCTAAAATAAATAAATGGATTAAAATTAAGTGCGCTAATAAAACTGAGTGAAAGATAGTATAAAGCAATCCCGGTAATCACCAATGGCCAAGTCATCCTTGGAGAAAAATTTATTTCATAAATAGACTGTTGAAATTTGGTAGTTTTTGAAGTAGTTGCAAAAAATGCTACTAAACATGCTACAACCAACATAAAGATAAAGTCATTGTTAAGTGCAAATTTGGTGTCAACAAAATTAAATGCAAACATTTGTTTTAAGCAGTGTATAGCTGTTCCGAGATTTTCATTTCTAAATAATACCCAACCACAAACAACTATCACAAATGTTAACGGAACCGCAACAAATTTGCCAACGCCTTGCAATAATTTTAACAGAAACAATTTATCTAATATTAAAAACATGCCGTGAAATACGCCCCATAAAATAAAATTCCAACTTGCCCCGTGCCAAAAGCCACTCAAAACAAAAACCACTGCTAAGTTTCTGTACAACTTAGTTTGGCTTACCTGGTTACCCCCTAAAGGAATATAAAGGTAATTCTTCATCCATGCACCAAGTGTGATGTGCCAGCGTCTCCAAAATTCTGTAATGCTAGAAGCTGTATATGGATTGTTAAAGTTTTCAGGTAAATTAAATCCAAAAATTCTTCCTAATCCAATTGCCATGTCACTGTATCCACTAAAGTCAAAATAAATCTGAAAGGTATAGGCTAATCCTCCTACCCACGCAGCAGTGGTGTCGATTTCATTCAATCCTAATTGATAAACAGCATCAGCCTGCATACCAAGCGTGTTGGCAAGTATACACTTTTTAGCCAGGCCTAAACAAAACACCACAAATCCACTGATTTTATAATTTGAGGTGTAGTTTTTTTCACGATGTGTTATTTGATCGGCTATATCATGGTATCTAACAATAGGGCCTGCGATTAACTTTGGGAAAAATAAAATGTATGTTTGATAGTGCCAGAAGTTTTTTAGAGGTGCGTGTATTCCTCTGTATACATCAACCATGTAGGTTATACTTTCGAAAGTGTAAAATGAAATACCAACTGGTAAAATTACTGCCAGCCATTTTATATTGGCTCCGGTTGCAGCATTAAAATTTTCAATAAAAAACCCGCAGTATTTAAAGTAGAACAATAATCCTAAATTCAAGATTAAGGACATAATTAAAAACTTAAGCTTTTTCTTCTTTTCCGTTTGTTGATGCATGGATTTTACCAAAATAAAATCCACCAGTGTTGTTCCAAGAATTACAAATATAAATTTTGGTCCTCCCCAGCTATAAAAATAAATACTGGCTGCCAATAAAATTCCGTTTTTAAACTTATGCGGAACCAAATGATATAATAGAATTATAATCGGTAAAAAATATACAAGAAACGTAATGCTACTGAATACCATTTAATTTTGTAGAGACACAAAAATAAAGTTTTTAGTCAAACTTTAGCGTTTTAATTGGCGTTAATTTGCTAATAATTATGGTAGGTATTAATAGCATAAAAAAACACGTTAAAAAGGTGCCAATATTAAGCAGGGCTATTAATTGCCAATTAATGTCAATAGCAACAAAATCCACATAATAAACATCGCTGTTCAACTTAATTGGTTTCCAGATCTTTTGAATGTAACACAAGGTTAAGCCAATTAAATTCCCCCAAAATAAGCCCTTTAGTATTAGCTTTAGGCTCACGCGTACGAATATTTTTCGGACATTGGTATTGGACATTCCTAACGATTTTAGCATCCCAATCATGTTTGTTCGTTCCAATATTAAGATTAGGAGTGCGGTTATCATGTTAATTGTTGCAACTAATATCATTAAAACAATTATAATTACCCCATTCATATCCAACTTATCTAACCAAATAAAAATATTGGCATAAATCTGCCTCACATTTGCTACACTATAGTTGTAACCAAAAAAATCCTGCAATGCCTCAGTATTTCCATCAAGTAAATCGTAATCCTTGATTTTTACTTCGTAAGCACCCACACAATTCTGAGGCCAATAATTAACCTTTTGCAGCTGTTTTAAATCAGCAAAAATTAAATACTCATCAAACTCTGCAAAATTGTTCTTAAAAATTCCCTTTACAGTAAAAACACGTGTGCGTTGTTCTGACTTTTGAATGTTGGCATTAAGCGTACTATCATAAACTAAGCGTTGGATAATAAAGTAAACTGAAAATTTTTGATTTAGTTTTATTTGAAGTTTAGTAGCTAAGGATGAACTTATTATAACCTCTTTACTGACAGAATCATCTGAGAAAACAGGTATTTGCCCCTCCAGCATATTGGCTTCAATCAAAGCAAAATCGTATGAAGCGTCTACCCCTTTTATAACAACCCCTTCATTGGTTGTATTGGTTTTTAAAATGGCATTTTTAATGCTTGATGGCTGTACGTGTCTTATGAAATCAAATTGTTTAAGCATGGCCAATGAATCTGAAGAAATATGAATTGGATCAGGTTCATTACTGGTGTTTATATTGATATTGCTTATTATAACGTGTGCCGTTAAATCTGTTATTTTTTTAATGATCTCCTTTTTAAACCCAAGCACAACGCCCAATGTTAAAATCATTACAGCTACGCCAATAATTACGCCAATTGTCCCAATTTTAACAATTGGTTTGCTAATAGCATTGCTTTGTGTATTAGAATTGGTAATTTTATCAGCTATAAGTTTTTCTATACTCAAAGAATGCAGATTTCGTTTCGTAAAAATACTAATTTGATTGCCTTATGCCTACTTATAAATGCAATATTTTATTCGGCAAAGAGTCAAACCTGCATCCTAAATTATTCAACTGTTACCACTGGCGCACAGCAAACCGAAAAATACATTCCTTTACTAAAAGATAAACGTGTGGCCGTATTAACCAATATAAGCGGCACAATTGGTAAAACCTCTATTGTAGATACACTCCTTTCTTTAAAAATTAAGGTTGTAAAGGTGTTTGGCCCCGAGCATGGCTTTAGAGGTAATACTGAAGCAGGAGACAAGGTTGCAAATGATAAAGATTCTAAAACCGGACTTCCAATTATTTCGTTGTATGGCTCCAATAAAAAACCAAGTCAAGAACAACTAAAAGATGTTGATGTTTTGCTCTTTGATATTCAGGATGTAGGTGTTCGTTTTTACACCTATATCTCAACCATGTGTTACGCCATGGAAGCCTGCGCTGAAATGAAAAAAGAAGTTATTGTACTCGACAGGCCTAATCCTAATGGTTTTTATATAGACGGGCCCGTTATGGAAAATAAATATATGGGGTTCCTGGGACTACACAGAGTACCCGTTGTTTATGGCCTTACCATTGGTGAATATGCCAACATGGCAAATAAAGAGGGATGGCTGAAAAAGAAAGTAAAATGTAAACTAAAAATTATTCCGCTTGTAAATTATAAGAGAACATGCAGCTATCAATTACCTGTGCCGCCTTCTCCAAATTTGCCAACGATACAATCTATTTTGTTATATCCTTCGTTAGGCTTATTTGAAGGCAGCAAGGCAAGCGTTGGAAGAGGAACAGATTTACCTTTTCAGGTAGTTGGAATAACAAAACCTACTCAAGGTACTTATACCTTTATGCCTACTTCCAGTTTAGTTAGCAATAATCCAAAACATAAAGGTTTAGTTTGTTATGGCTTAAACTTAAGTAATGATGTTTATTTGAATCAACATCCCGGTAAAATTGAAATTAAATGGTTAATGCAATTAGCCGAGTTTGATGGTGGCAGTGATTTCTTTGATAAAAATTTTAATTACCACTGTGGAAACGATACCCTCGCTAAACAAATCTATCTAAAACAATCGGAAACAACGATCAGAAAAAGCTGGCAAAAATCTATTGATCAGTATAAAAAAATCAGAAGCAACTATTTATTATATCCTGATTTTTAAGTTTACTCGAAATCCAAATAAGGAAGCAACTTATTATACAACTCCTCATCTTTAAGAATTTCTTTAACTAAATCCTTAGTAATTAAGGCTTTCCTGCGCTGATTAAAAATTTCTTTAGTTTGTTCGTAACTCAAATATGGATGGTTATTTATTGTTTTAAAATCATCCTTGTTCAAATTTATCTTCTCAATACTGATTGGCTTCACTTCAATTTGATTCTCAATTTGGGTATACATCTCATGTGTAAATCCATACACCTCCATTAACTGTTTTTTAAACATAAAGCCCCCTAGCATAGCTCTGTATTTAATTATTCGTTTTGCAAAAGATGGTCCAATCCCTTTCACATCCAGTAAAGTTAGGCTATCAGCACTATTAATATCTATTACTTTAGTCCCTTTTGATTTAGTTGCTATAGAAGTTTCTTTCACAACATTTGTGTTTTGCGAAGTTGAACTTAAAACAATATATGATTCTAACCTTTGATATAAATAATCATTAACGCCGTAAATTTTTTTTATGTCTTCTTTTTGTTTAAATACAAATCCTTTAGACCGAAACTTTAAAAACGTTTTTGCTGTTTTTTCTCTGAAACCAAGTTTTATTAATTGCTCGTAACTCACAGTGTTTGGGTTAAAGGCAAACAACTTTCCGGTTCCCTCATTCTTGTTCGAATTACCCCCATACTTTTGTTGTTGTTGAAAGTTACTATCCAATGCCTCTTCTATTTCAGTAAGATTACTTATTTCAATTTTAGCAGGACTGATGAAACGATTTAAATTAAGTCGTACTAGGAATAAAACAAAAATAATAGAAATTAAAACGAGCAAACCATTGCGTTGCTGCCTGTTAAATCCAAAATAACTATTGAAGAATTTACGCCACACTGTTTTTGCGTTTAAACCAATAATAAACAGGTATGCCCAAAAATATAATCACCAAGCCAATTCCGCAATTTAATGTCTTAAACCAAAGTAAATCAATACAAATTAGCGAAGTTAATATAATGTAAGCCGCAGGTAAGATCGGGTATCCGAAAGCTTTATATGGTCGGTTTAAATTAGGCTGCTTTTTTCTTAAAACAAACAAAGCCATAATTGTAATGATGTAGAAAATTAAGGAAGAAAACGTGCAATAATCTAATAAACTACCATATGAGCCACTTAAACAAAGTACAGATGCCCAAACACCTTGCAGTTTTAAGGCATTAATAGGAACATGATTAGCATTTCGTTTTTGACATGTTTTAAAAAACAATTTATTGTTGGCCATGCTTTCAAACAAACGAGCACCAGCTAATATTAAACCATTATTACAACCAAAGGTTGATATCATAATTAAGGCAGCTAAAATATACTTAGCTGTATTGCCAAAAACAACTGAGAGTGCACCAGTTGCAACTCTGTCTTTGTCTGCAAACGCAATCCCTTGTCCAATGGCAGTGCTTGCGCCCGCATCACCTTCTATAGGTAACAAACATAAATAAGCAAAATTGGCAAGAATATAAATTACCGTTACAATTAAAACGCCAAAAAATAATCCAAGTGGTAAATTTCTTTCCGGATTTTTAATATCACCAGCTATAAACGTTACATTATTCCACGCATCGCTGCTAAATAATGATCCAATCATAGCTACACCAACCGCAGCATACAAGGCCAATCCGGAAATACTTTCTTTTGTCCACAAAGATGTGCCATTAGCTTGTTTGATTTCCTTCCATTGAAACCCTGACCAAAAGTTAGATAGATTTGTAGAAAGCACATCGCTTTTGAATGCAAAGATCAATCCAATAATGATTAATCCAAATAATGCTATGAGCTTGGTAACGGTAAAAACAGACTGAATAAACTTACCCTTGCTAATGCCAAGGCTATTAGTGTATGTTAACAATACAATAGTTGAAACAGCCAATAATTGCGAAGATGTTATTTTAAGAAAACCCAAATCAACAAGTACATTTCCTTCTTCAAAAAAAGAAAAATACACCCCTGTAAATTTGGCAAAAGCCATGGCGACGGCCGCAATAACCCCTGTTTGAATTACCATGAAAACAGTCCACCCATACAAGAAAGCAATAAACTCACCGAAAGCCTCCTTAATGTAAATAAACTGCCCTCCTGCTTTAGGCATCATCGCGGCTAATTCGCCATAACTTAATGCCGCAAATAAGGTTATAACTCCACTTAATAGCCAAACCATCATGAGCCAGCCTGATGACCCAACTGTTCTTGCTATATCTGCGCCAACAATAAAAACACCTGAGCCAATCATGCTCCCAGAAACCAACATAATGGTATGAAACAAATTAAAGCTAGGTTTTTGATTCATGAATTGAATTTAGTATTGTAGATAAAAATACTAACTAAATTCTATTTTCAATAATAAATCTTAAGGTTACCTTTTTTTCATGCCGGTATAAATTAATAAATCAATTACCATGAAAAACTTTAAAAATGGTTTTGGTTCACCTAGGTTGTGGGCCAGAACAGGATATTCCATGCCATTTACATTCCTTGCTTTCACTTTATTTTTTATCGCTTGCAGCCAAGCCGATAAGGAAAAATTTGCTAGTGCAGAAGAAGCGGTTCAAAATAGTAAAACGACAACCTCTGCTGACACCCTCTCTTCTCTTGAGACTACCCCAATAACAGACACCATTAACGGAATCGGTTATAATTTTATAAAGAGAGCCACACTAAAATGCAAAGTCAATCATGTACTAAAAACAACGGAGAGAATAGAAGACATTATTGCCTTAAATGGTGGTTATGTGACCTTTAACGATTACAATTCAGATAATAGTTACACAACGGAAGTAAGGCATCAAAAAGACAGCTTATTAAAAATGACTCACTATACCCCTCAATGCACATTAAGCGCAAAAGTTCCGACTAAGCTATTGGATAGTGTTATGAGAAAAATAGTAGCATTAGCAGAATACGTTGATACTAAAAAATTAAGTGCAGATAACGTTCGGTTAAAATTAATGGCCAATAAACTATTCGTTAAGCGAAAGCTTGCCACTATTAAACAAACACAACTAGCTGAAAAATCAACCGCAACTAAATTTAATGACAAAGAAAGAGCAATTGAAAGCGAATCAGAGAACCAAAGCCTTGCCGATGAAAGACAAATAAATAATCTTGAATTAATTGACCAAGTTAATTACAGTGAAATTAACTTAATGCTTTATCAGGATATGGCGGTTATTACTAAAACTGTTGCAAAACCCGATGTTATAAAACCTTATGAAACTCCCTTTTTGAATAGATTTGGTGCAGGTTTTGTTAATGGTCTTAAAATTCTTGGCGAAATTGTTATCGCTTTAGTTAACTGCTGGGGAATTATTGCATTGGGTATTGCTCTTTACTTTGGAATAAAATATGCTTACCAACGTTCTGCCAAAAAAGTATTGCATTAACGGTAATTATAATTAAATGTGCGCTATTAATTTAGGATTAGTTTTTTATCCGAATTAATAGCGCTTCAATAAAAGCGACCTAATAAGTTCAGGCTTTTCGTACGTCACAAGATGTCCTGCATCCTTAATCATTAAAAAAGTAGTTTCACAATTAATTAAATGTTTTTTAGCAAAACTAAAGTTTGATGTGTCAGCTATTCTATCTGCAGCGCCAGAAACAACAGTTGTAGGAACATATAAGCGCTGCCACTGTTTTTCGAATTCCAGCATTTCTTTTGAATGCGCATACTTTTCTTCTGTAGCAACATTTAACATTTTAGGCAATAGCCGTTGAATTAGTTTACGCTTTCCTAATTTACTGAACCAGTAAAATTTTTCCTTAGCGGGATCGATAACCGGCGAAACCATTACCAGATGATATACCTCATCAAAATGATTAATACAAATTTTTGCGCAGATTGGTGCACCATAACTTCTTCCTAAAAGTGTAACAGGCTGATTATGCTTGTTTTCTTTTTTAATAACTTCATGTATACACCTAGCTTGTAAGGCTGTATTTAACTCCTGTTTGCCGTAATTTGATTTTCCATAACCTATTCTGTCAACAGCAATAATATTAAACCTTTTTTGCAAAAGTGTGTCGTCCATTAAGTTTAAAAACCCATACCAGGCTCCGGGAGCACCATGAACAAAGATTAAATACGGTAAGGTATCGTGATTGATAATTTTGGCATAATGGATTTTATAATCTAAAAAACTATGTGTTTCAAATACCGGACAAACTGCTTTGGACTTATAGTGTTCGTTAATTTCTTTATCTGTGTATATATACTTGTTTATCACAAAACACCTTGAGAATAAAATCAAGCAACACACATTTATTAATATGATTATTACAAATCGCATGTGTTCAGGCTAGCTTAGATTTGAAGCTGAGTTTGTTATCAGAATAATCCAACAAATTTAAACCGGACAATTCTCCGAACAAGGTTCCGAATTTTTCATTTAACTGAAGTGCCTTTGCGCCATTGTAAGTTGCTGTTTGCAGAAGTTGTTCCAATGTAAAAACACTAGTGGCATTTAAAATTGTATTTATTTCGCTGCAAATATCCAAGGCTCCATTGCTTGCTAAACTATCAGTACCAATGCATATATTATCTACTTGCTCTTTAAACAAACTATAATCAGGTAGTTTATTTTCAATATAAAGGTTTGCATTCGGGCAAAAGCACCAGTAAAAATTTTTTCCAACTAATTCCAAATCTTTTTGTGTTGTAAAGGTGTTATGTACCAGTATGTTTTGCTTTGAATTAAAGCGTTTGTAATAATTAGCCAAACTGCTCGTTTTTGGTGCAGTGAAAAAATCAATCGGAATTTTCAAGAAAGAATACAAATCATGAATCTGACTCTTATTCCCCATAAAAAAACGGGTTTCTTCTTCACTCTCCTGATTATGAATTGAACTAACTACTCTTCCATTTTTTTGTTCAACCACTTCTATCAATTCATTGGAGGTGCTGTACGGAGCATGTGGAGCCAAACTTGCACTTAATCCTGCTTGTTCAAATTCCCCTTTAAGTATCAAACCGTTTTCTAGTATCTTGTCTTTACCAACTGGGTTTAGACCAATCAATTCTATAAAACTGTGATAGCATATTTTGCTCTTGACTTTATGTTCGATACTGAAATTGGTATTGCATATATCACCAACGGCAACAATTCCATTTGAAATCATATCTGCATCGGCCATCATTGCCGCTTCTTTTATCTCGCTTTCTGTATAATTTGAGCGGTTGGAAACGATTAAACGAGCAAATTCCACTAAACCTGTATGCTGTGGTATAACGTTTTTAAGATGGCTCAATTCGGTATGGCAATGCGCATTTACGAAGCCAGGCGCTATAATACCATCAAAGTATTCGATCTTGTCGGATGGAACCTGTGTTTCGTCAACAATGTCTATCACTTCATTGTTATTTACTACTAAAACACTTCCTTTTTTAAGGAAGTTTGTTTTATCAAACAATGCTATGGCAGTTAAAAAACGCAAAATAAACTATTCAAAATTAGTGTTTTATAGCGAATTAATTCTAATCTACTTTGCGTTTGTTTTGGTAAATTTGATGCTTGAATTTGACAACTAAAAAAGATATTCGATCCTTAACCTTGCAAGATTTGAAATCCCTGCTGGCTGAATTAAAACAACCTGCATTTAGGGCTCAACAAATCTATGATTGGTTATGGTCTAAACGAGCTACTTCTTTTGAAGAGATGAGTAATCTTTCAAAGGATTTAAGACACTATTTAGAGTCACATTATGTTTTTAATCCTGTTACGGTTTCAGAAACACAGTTAAGCAATGATGGCACCGTTAAATGCGCCATGAAGCTTTTTGATAATTATGTAGTAGAGAGTGTTCTAATTCCGAAAGAAAAAAGAATGACAGCTTGTATCAGCAGTCAGGTTGGGTGTAGTTTAACCTGTAAATTTTGTGCCACGGGTAAGCTAAAACGCATGCGAAACTTAAATGCTGACGAAATTTTTGATCAGGTGGTTTTGGTAAATGAAATTGCTCTTAAACAACATCAATTACCACTCTCAAACATTGTTTTTATGGGCATGGGTGAACCATTGTTAAATTACAAAGAGGTGCTTGATTCTATTGAAAAAATTACATCACCAAGTGGATTAGGCATGTCTCCTAAACGTATTACCGTTAGCACCGCCGGTGTAGCTAAAATGATTCAAAAACTAGGAGATGATAAGGTTAAGTTCAATTTGGCCCTAAGTCTGCACGCTGCGAATGACAAAAAGCGTAACGAAATTATGCCAATCAATGAAACAAATAATCTTGATGCAATTGCAGAGGCAATAACTTACTTTTATGAAAAAACTGGTACTCGAACTACGTTTGAGTACATTGTGTTTAAAGACTTTAACGATAGCATAGAAGATGCTGCTGAACTTGCTGCTTATTGCAAAAAAGTGAAAAGCAAGGTTAACATTATTGAATATAATCCTATTGACGATGGCGAATTTAAACAAACCACAAGTGCAAGATTAAAAGCATTTACTGATTATTTAACAAATAGTGGTATTATTTGTAATGTTCGCAAAAGCAGGGGTAAAGATATTGATGCGGCCTGCGGCCAGTTAGCTAACAAAAACAAATTAGCACAACTAAATTTAAAATCGTAATTTAAACCAAAGATTGAGTAAAGCAGTAGATAACATTAAGGAGCCCGTTGCAGAATACATGGCCGAATTTGAAAACAAGTTCAAAGAGGCTATGAAAAGTACTGTGCCTTTACTGGATAAAATTACTGCCTACATTGTTAAACGAAAAGGAAAACAAATTAGGCCCATGTTTACTTTTTTGAGTGCAAAGTGTTATGGAGAAGTAAATGAAAGTACCTATCGCGCAGCTGCATTAATAGAATTACTTCACACAGCAACCTTGGTGCACGATGATGTTGTAGATGACAGCAATGAACGCAGGGGGTTTTTTAGCGTTAACGCATTATGGAAAAATAAAATTGCAGTTCTGATTGGCGACTTCCTCTTATCAAAAGGATTATTATTGTCTATAGAAAACGAAGACTTTCATTTACTCAAAATTGTGACAAATGCAGTAAGGGAAATGAGTGAAGGAGAATTGCTTCAAATTGAAAAAGCCCGTAGATTAGACATAAGTGAAGAGGTATATTTTGAAATTATCACTAAAAAAACGGCTACACTAATTGCAGCTTGTTGTGCTGCAGGTGTTGCGTCTGTTACTAAAAACCAAGAACATATTGATACCGCTAAAGAATTTGGCACCTTAACAGGTATTGCGTTTCAAATTAAAGACGATTTGTTTGACTTTGGCTCTGATGATGGAATTGGTAAGCCAACCGGAATAGACATCAAGGAGAAAAAAATGACATTGCCTTTAATCTATGCTTTAAATAATAGCTCATGGATTGAAAAACGCAAAATCATTAATTACATTAAAAATCATAACGAGGAAAGCGAAAAAGTTAAGGAAGTAATTGATTTTGTAATTAAAAAAGGAGGCGTTGAGTACACAAAAAAAGTAATGAATACCTATAAGGAAAGAGCGCTTGACGTACTTAAAAAATTTCCGGAAAGCGAAACTAAAAATAGCCTTGAACAGTTATTGAAATATGCAATTGAACGTAAAAAATAAATTAATTGTAGCATGTGTTCTTTTGGCAGCGTGCCAAACAGAAAGCACAAAAGATAAGCCATTGTCAAATTCTGAAAAAACAAGAGTTGATTCTATTTCTAAAGTAAATCAAAAAAGAGTGGTGGACTCTTTAAAAAAATTAAATCCGTTATTAATATTACCGCCTGACTCAGAGTATACAGGCGATTACGAAGACCGCTATAAAAACGGCATTGTAAAATTTAAAGGTCAGTATCGCTTTGGTCAAAGACATGGCATGTGGTTAAGTTTTTTTGATAATGGACTAAAGTGGAGTGAATTAGAATACGATAAAGGAGCTCGAAATGGTTTAAACGTAGTGTATTATACAAATGGTAAAACCCGTTATAAAGGTTTTTACAAAAATGATTTAAGGGACAGTACCTGGCAGTTTTTTGACACAACAGGCACACTCGTTCAGACTTTAAGGTACACTAAAGATAAAGAAGTAAAGTAGAATTACTTTACTACATTTTATTCGTTAAGATTCTTCCTTTATAACTTACTCTATAAGTAACTTTAAAGTATTGGTTTGGCCTTGGACATCGGTAACTCTAATAAAGTAAATACCACTTACTAAATCCAGTTTTAATTTACCATCTGTTCCTTCCGTTATGACAGTGTGTACCAATTTTCCTTCCATGCTGAATATTTCAGATGTATACTTACCATAATCTTTAAATCTCAAGTTAACATAACCATTACTTGGATTAGGATAAATATCTACGCTAAGAAACGCATCTTTTTCAGATAAAGCTGTGGTTGAACAAGGTGTATACGAATAAGCGTTAACACTTCCTGCAGGCGTATTAGGAAGCATTGTAGCTGTATTGCTGCAGTTTACATACGGCAATAAAAAGTCCCTGATAAAATTAATTGTGCTATCCATATAAGCTGTATTGCTTCCATAGGGCACATGTCCTGCACCATACCAAGTATAAAACTTATGAGGCACATTAGAAATTTGAGTTCCTTCATACAACATTCTACTACCATCTAAGTATAAAGTTTGAAAACCAGGGTTTGCTTTGCCTCTTCCATATATTACCGTTCCATCATTAGTACCATGCATTGAGCATAAAGGCACATCGCCGCTTTTCATCCACCAGTATTTTCCAAGTGCGCCACACAAATTAATAACTCCCTTAACTTTAGAAGAATACCCTGGATTACCGCTGTTTCCTGCAATACCACCAAGGCCATTAATAGTTGAAGTACTCATGTATGGTTCCATTTCGCATTGCTCATCTAAATAAGCAACATGTAAAGCAGTTATAGCACCTGCAGAGGATCCGCCAATATAAATTTGGTTTGTATCAATCTTATATAAATTCGCTGTTCTTGCATCTTTATAAAAGAAACGAATTGCTGCCTTCATATCATGGTAAGCTCTGATTAATGCGGGCACAATTCTTGCTGAATCTAAAGGGAAAAAACCTGTGCGGTAGTCAATGCTACTTGTCACATAACCTTTCTTCGCAAAAGCATTACATAAGGCTACTTGATCTCCATCTGTTTTAGTTCCGCCTAAAAAGCTACCGCCGTGAGCAAAAATAAGTAAAGGTCTATTAGTAACAACATCACCACTCGGTTGATAAACATCCAAGAATAAATTAGTAGTTGAGCTACCATTCCAATTTGTGTTTGATCCAAACTGGATATTACTGCTAACAGTTACTGTAGAAAACACGTCGCTATAATAACGCGTACATATCTGAGAATTAAGAGCTAATACTGTAAGTGTACTTAAAACTAAATAGATTTTTTTCATACTTTATAATTTGTAATTGTAATATTAGTGAATTAATTATGGAAAAACAACCCCGGGATATTGATTTGCATTTAACTGAGGAATGCTACTTTTATATTGTTTGTTAATTGCTTTAATACACTCATTGGTTAATAAGGCGTTTCCAATTGGGTTTAAGTTAAGGCCATCCAGTGAAAAAGCCCCACCCTTTACAAATTGTGTATTGATACTATTTCCATTATATATTACTCCTGTAAATAAAGAATTATAAAAAGCAAAAGCATCAACTAAGGCAATATTCTTTTGCTGACAAACACTTTTTAATTTATCGTTATAGGCTGAAATTGTTGTTCTAATGGCTGCAATTTCTGTTAATGATAGCACCATTCTGTTTTCAAAAGGATTTAATGAACCTAAAAAATTACATTTTACAGAATCTAACGGTGTGCCAAGTGTTACCAATTCTCCTTCCTTAAGTTGTCTTGCACCAATTGTCGCAGATGGATCGAATGCTACAAAAGCATTAGCGCCAACACTAAAGGAAATTGATCCATTAGATATAACATTATATACCAGCGTTAAATCATTTACCTTTGTTTGATCCAAGGTGAGACCATTATATGGAATGGTATTGAAATAGGGGAATTTCGTAACATCAGGCACATTAATAATTACGCCTTTTGCATCGTTCGATGTTAATTTAGTTATAAGTGCATCAATAGCGCTATTAAATCTGCTTTCTGATGTTAAACTATCTGAAGCACCACCGTTTACTGCGTATTGCAATACATCATGTAATCCGGGCTGAAGAACAAAAAAACTTGGATTTGTTGAAAGGGCATCATCAATAATTGACGAGGTGTTTTTGTTTTTTGCAAAACGCTCAAAAAACGGGTTATAATAAGCATTGCCAGGATTGCCATATCCGCTAACTAATAAATGGTATGATTTAGCAAACGGTAAACTAAAATCATTATAGGCTGCAGAAGGTATGGTCGCTTTTAAATCAGAAAAAGTAGCGTTTGAGTTTGGCTTTATTGGAGATAATGAGGTTACTCCTTTACAATCTAACTTATTACCCAAAAAACTTTTAGCGCTGACAAGGGTACTGGTTAAACTACTTAATCCAAAACCATTGAATTGATCGCCAATTAAAGGCTGTGTTAGTTTTCCACCGCCGGCTAAACCTAATTGTTGTGCAAGTAAATAGGATACACTATTCTTTTGCGCTTCCGCATTTAAGGCCCCATCCGCATAATTTCCTAGGCCATTGCCACCTACAAAAACCAAATTTGCTAGATTCATTTCTCCGGCAATTGGTTTACTTTCTTTTAGTTTAGGCTTACAGCCAACCAAAATAATCAATAATATAAAAATGCTATTTTTCATGTTTAAAATTGATATCTGATGCTAATCCCTGGCGCTACAACTGCTGTTTTAAATGTCCCCCTTAAATTACTTTCGTTATTAATTGCTGCTCTTTTAAATTGAGTAAAATACAAGGAAGCATCAAGTTGCAAATGTGAGGTAATTAAATAACTGGCTCCGGTAGTAAAGATAAATCTGTTTGCATCCGGTGTTTCAGGTGTAACATAACCTTGCTGAACAGGTGATATTCCATAAGCAGCACCGCCTCTAACATGAAGCTTTTCACTGGCGTTGTACTGCCCACCCAACCTGAATGCAAATGTGTTTTCATAAAGTCGTGGTGATTTTGTATCGAATAATGAAGTGGTGTTAATTTCGTAATCAAAAGCCAAGGTGTCATAAGCTTTCCAACCTACATAATTAATGTCGGCCACCAAATTAATTTTTTCGTTAAGTTGAAAATGTGTTCCAAAGGTAAACACTTGCGGTAACGGTAGTGACGATGTAAATTTCCCATTCGGAAAATTAGCAGTTAATCCTTCAGGCACATAAAAATTAGCTCTTCCTTCCTTAACTTTCATATTAACTTGTGAGCGATATGACATTGCAAAATTCAATTGTTTAGTGGCTTTAATGTAAATCCCAATATTAAATCCGTAGCCATTAGCTCTACCATCAAGCTCAGCGCTTCCATAAACGCCATTGCTGTTTATTACTGGAATGTCCTTTTGTAAGTTAACGCTACCTATTGCATTCACAAACCCAGCTCCTATTCCAATTCTATTAGTTACCTGATAACTAATGGTAGGTTGAAAAAATATTGTTTTTAATTGTAAACGCGTAATGGCAAATCTACCTATCCAATCTGAAGGCCATTGCACAGTGCTTCCAAAAGGTGTATAAATCCCTAATCCGAATCTGAATTTACTTGTATCCTTTGGAGAAAATAGAGCATATGCAGCAAATGGGGTACTAACCGGTGATTGCGTTCTGCTCATTATTTGAGTGGCGCTATCAAGGTAAACGGTATTTGGTATGGTAGGAGTTACACCAATGTTGACCCCGTTTTTATCTACAAAAGCAGCAGCACCGGGATTATAAAATAAGGAACTCTCGTCTTGCACAAATGCAGATCCGGCACTTGCCATGCCTTGTTGCTTTTGGCCTTGCAGGTTAACTTGAAAGCCTTGGGCACTAAGCATATAAGAAGTAAAACTTAAAAGAATAACTAAACTTTTAAAAATAGACCAGGGGTGTTTCATTTAGAATTTAAAAATAATCATTATGGAGGTAACGACCAACTCCTATGAGGTATTTATTGTTTTTTAAGTTAAACCAATTGAGAAATAATTTGTTTTATCAATAATTATAGCTTGTTTGTTATTAGTGAGCTTAACATCTGTATTATTTAAAATACTGTATATTTGTGCCATAAATTTTTACATATGTCTAATAATTTGTTAAAAGGTAAGCGCGGAATCATAACCGGTGCTTTGGATGAAAACTCAATAGCTTGGAAAGTGGCTCAAAAAGCCCATGAACATGGCGCAACGTTTGTATTAACAAATGCACCAATTGCCATGCGAATGGGAGAAATTAATAAGTTGGCAGATTCAACAGGATCTAAAATAATCCCTGCTGATGCTACGCTTGTGCCGGATATTGAAAAACTATATTCTGAAAGTATGCAACACTTAGGTGGTAAAATTGATTTTGTGCTTCATTCAATTGGCATGAGTGTAAACATTCGCAAAAACATTCCATATACAGAATTAAATTACGACTTTTTTAATAAAGGAATTGATGTTTCTGCTATGTCTTTTCATAAAATGTTAGCGGTAGCTCACAAAATGGATGCAATTAATGAATGGGGAAGTGTTGTTGCCTTAACATACATTGCAGCTCAACGAGCTTATCCTTTTTATACTGATATGGCAGATATTAAAGCAATGCTTGAAAGTATTGCCCGAACATTTGGATACCATTATGGCATGCAAAAGAAAGTAAGAATTAATACGGTGTCACAATCCCCTACCCGCACAACTGCTGGCGGTGGCATTAAAGGATTTAATGAGTTTTTTGAGTTTGCTGATAAACAATCTCCATTAGGAAATGCTTCCGCAGAAGATTGTGCAAACTACTGCATTAGCTTATTCAGTGATTTAACACGTATGGTAACCATGCAAAATCTAATGCACGATGGTGGTTACTCTTCTACTGGCGTTAGTCAATCTCAATTAGACGCATTAATGAAATAAATAAAATGGAACTTTTACATAAACAAAACGAACGCACTGTGAAATTGATTGTTTATGGTGCAACAGTGCTCGTTTGTGCAATTGTTGTCGTTCTTAATCAAAAGTGGATTCCTCATCCGGTAGAATTTCCTTCTTTTATTTATAAACTACCTGCGTTAAATGCATTCATTAATGGAACCTGTAGTGTTTTGTTAATTGCATCGCTTATTGCGATTAAAAAGAAAAACATTGCTTTGCATAAAAAATTAAATGTTACTGCGTTTGTTTTAAGCGCACTATTCATTTTAAGTTATGTTACTGCACATTATTTTATTCCTGACACGAAATATGGTGATGTTAACCATGATGGAATGATGAGCGCAGAAGAAAGCGAATTGGTTAGTGGTATTAAACCTATTTACCTAGTTATTCTTCTTTCGCATATTTTTTTAGCCGTTGTTGTTTTACCCTTAGTATTGCTTTCGTTTTACTACGGCTTAACAGATCAACGCGAGAAACACAAAAAACTAACCAGAATAAGTTATCCTGTTTGGTTGTATGTTACTGTAACCGGTGTTGTTGTTTACCTAATGATTAGTAAATACTATAATTATTAATGTAATTTCTGCTTAATTTTTATTCAACTGCTTTTTAACGTAACTCTCGTTTGGAAGAATAGATTGTTGTATACGTTTAGCATAATTAATAGAAGAAATTATTTCTTCTGCCTTTTCCTGAATAATGTTTTTCTGCAGTTCAATTTCCTGTTTCTGTTTTTGAATAATTTTAAAGCGCTTATAAAGCAGTATTAAAAAAACCGCTACAACTAAAACTAATACAATCATAAAATACCTGATGGTTTCGCTCCTCTTTAACTCCAAATTTTTTGCTTGAATTTTACCAGCGTTATGCAAAGAATCTCTAACCATTGAGTTTTTGTACTCAGTCAATTTTTCTTGATACTCAACATCTTCCAGTGTTTGAAATCTATTTAACGAATCTTTTACCCGATGTGCTTTTTCAAGAAAAAAATTAGCCAGTTTATAATTGCCCAACCCCTTATTAACAGCATATGAGCCGTTAAAGAAATGCATAACATCTGAAGAATATTCGCTTGTGTCTAAATACTTTTCACATTGGCTTAAGTAAAATGAAGCTTTTTTATAGTTCTTAAGTTCAATATAAGGGCTAGATAGGTTTAAGTATGCATTTGCTAAAATGGTTTTAGGGCTCAACATTTCTTTGAAATATTTAGATTTTTCAAAGTTAACAATAGCAGAATCATAACGTTTCATATTATTATATATGTTACCCATGTTATTATAATAATAGGCAATACCGAACGTGTCTTTGTCAAGAATTGCCAAATGATATGCTTTCAACATATATACTTTGGCTAAATCATAGTTCGCGCCGGATGCATAGCTTATACCCATGTTATTATACGTGTCAGCTAATAGTGAACTATCTTTAGATTTATAGGCACAATTCAAAACTAGCCTATAATAAGCGATAGCTTTCTTTGTGTCATTCAAGAAATAATAATTATTTCCATAACTAAAATATAAACGAGCTAGTATTTTAAAGTCCTGCTGTTGTTTGAGTAAAATACCAGCCTTCTCATAAGAGTTATTTGCAGCCACAAATTCTTGTAAATTACTATGAGTAGATCCAATATTAATATAACATGAAGCAACTAAATCTTGTCTTTTTGCATTTTCCGAAATACTCAATGCTGTATCATAGGATTTAAAACAATTCGCGTAATTTTTAATTCTATAATATTCATCTGCTAAACTAAAATACTTCCTGACTTTAACACTGTCGTTTTCACTTTTTAAAATCTCCGAATATATTTTTAAAATATTATTCTGCGCTAGAGAATAATTAGTTGTTAGGCTCAACAATAAAAGAAAAAGTAATATACGATTGCGCATTGCTTTTGCTATTTGATAATTTGATTGAATGCCCATTATCAAATTAATTTTCATTCCTTAAAAGAGTAACGTGGCCAAATCTGATTTCTTTTCGTTTGGTTACTGCATTAATGAACTCAGCCCTCCAAACATAGACATCTTGCTTACATGGTTGCCCTTTAAATTTCCCATTCCATCCTTGCTGGAAATCATTTGTTGTAAAAAGATTCTCTCCCCACTTATCATAAATCTTTAGCTCATACTCTTCCGTTCCAACACAAATTGGTAAAAAAATATCGTTTAAGTTATCTCCTCCGGGTGTAAATGCATTAGGTGGCCAAAACCTGAATTCCGGATTAATAATAACCAATTGGTAACTTGTATCTGTACATCCAAAATTATTTGTAACAATTAACCGTACGTTATAATTACCATAGGTTTGATACAAATTACCAGTGAAAGACTGATTACTGGTATTTCCATCTTTAAAATCATATTCCCACGTTATGGCATCCGGACTTGAACGATTTTCGAAATTAATAAAGGGATCGAAAATTGTTGTTACGCTTGGGGTAGCAATAAAAGCAGCATCAGGACTAGGAACAACATTTACCAATATTGTAGCATTAGAAGTATCAGCACAAACAGATGTAGTAGTTACAGTAAGATGTACAGTATAAATACCGACACTGTTAAAATAAACAATAGGATTTTGAAGGCTACTTACAAATCCGTCGGAAATTACCCAACTATATTTAATAGGGAGTTCACTTATGCTTCCGTTGCTTAAAAAAACTCTACCCGGATTACAAATCTTATCCGGTAAATTTTCAATTATTGCTTTAGGACGTTTAAAAACAATAATCGTATCCAAGATTGAATCTCTGCATGAAAATTGTTTTCCTTTTAATTCGATTATATAAGTGCCTGGCGAATTAAACGTAACCCCTCCAACGGATTGGGTGCTTGCGCTTACAGGTGTTGCAGATGAGGTGAAATTCCAATTGAATGTAGCTTGAGGTTGAATTGACCCACTGGCGGTAAAACTAAAACTATTGTTACTCAAACACTGATTGCTGTTTTTGTTGAAATTAATTTTAAACGGTGGATAAATTTTAACTTGTTTCTTTATCGTATCAGTACAAAATTTACCGGGGTTAACAATCAAAGTCACCATGTATGTTCCTGTATCCTGATAAGTATATGTTGGAGAAAACAAGGAGCTTGTATCAGTTGAAATTCCATTAACTCCAAAATCCCAAAAATAAGTCTGATTTGTAGAAGTATTAACACTTTGATTAACGAAATTAGCGGTGTTTCCAAAACACTGCGAGGTGAAATTTCCAATAGCTGCAAGAACTGTCACCTGACATGGTACAATCTGAAACTGATATTCCCTATAGTGTGTGCTGATCAAGTTTCCGTTTCGATATTCTTTTACTCCAACACACACTAGATAAATTCCTAAATTATTTGGAGTTCCCGTAAACTGACCCGAAGAAGCGTTAACAGCGAATGAAGGATTGCCAGGCAACTGATTAAGAACAGAAAAAGTAGAAGAAAAAATTGTTGTTGGGTACGGAGGCGAAGGCGCTATAGTTGGACAAGATGCAGGTGGAGAAACGCAATTCGTGTTAACATTACTATTAAGTGATGCACAACAGTCGCTTAATCCATCAAAAGAATTGTAAAATGTATACACTAAGGAATCCCCATCAGGGTCAGTTGCAGAATAATCAAAACTAAAGTTTAAATTATTACACATAAATAATGGAGGTAAATTCTTAAAACGAGGGGAACTGTTTGGGCCAAATAAATCTAATCTAGGTACATAACAGTAATATGTTGAGCCTGTTTTACCTGGAAGTACAATGTTGTTGATTGTGTTATTCCGGCAACAACGCTGATAAACCAAATAATAACTGTATAAAGTAGTGTTTAAGGTAATTGTTTGTGTATAAACTCCCTCCTCAATACACTTGCTGGGTGTAGTAATACAAGGATTATTAAGTGTATTTGGTACGAGACTGATGACAGGTACACCCATTGTAATTACTGTATCCAACAATGGATTGGTCTGATTCTTTATTGATAAATAACACGGACCCCCATTTTGACTATTTCCATCAAAGCCAGCAAGTCCGTTGTCACAATCTCTATAAACCTTAAGGGTTACTCTGTATTGATTAGAGCCCAAGTAGTCGTAATAGATTTCACCTCCAACAATATGAGTTGCGTAACCACCAAGACGTGTTAAAATCAGGATGGCTAGAAATATTAATCTTCTTAACAGTTGCACTAAGTTAACACTAATGACCAATAATTAATGAATTTGAGCGGGTTTTTAACATCTTTTTTTGTAAATTTGTTAGATGCGGTATTTTCTTTTTCTTCTTATTTTCCTTTATTTTACTAATTATGCACAACTTTTTGTTGCGCACGATACCATTAATGTAATTGAGAATGGTAAAAGTTTAAAACTTGCATGGGCGGGCGGCATCAATTATTCTAATATTTCGAATATTGATTTAAACTTTGATGGAAAAAAGGATGTGGTTGTATTTGACAAAAGCAATCAATTTGGTTCTGCTATATTCAAATGCTTCATTAATGTTGGCTCTCCTGGCCAGGTAAAATATGAATTTAAGCAATCCTTAAGTGCTAACTTTCCTGCTGCCAAAGATTGGGCTGTTTTATTGGATTATAACAATGATGGTAAAGAAGATATTTTTACAAGTACCACAGGAGGAATAAAGGTATTTCGAAACACAAGTACTCTCGCCAGCGGCATTTCGTTTACACTAGCCAAAACCATGCTGGTATCCGATTACAATCCAACTGGTTCTCCAAATATATCCAACTTGTTTGCCAGTAATATTGGCGTTCCAGGTTTAAGCGATATTGATAATGATTCAGATATTGATGTTCTTACATTTTCTCCTGGTGGCTTTTTAGTTGAATATCATAAAAACATGAGTATGGAAACTTATGGGCATTCCGATTCACTCAATAAATTTATCATTGGTGATCTTTGCTGGGGTAAAATGCAGGAAAGCAGCTGTGTCGTATCGTTTAGCCAATGTCCATTAATGAAACTGTTTAATCAACAACCAATACAAACAAATTCAAAAACACTTCATGCAGGCTCTTGTTTAACTTGTTTAGACATTGACGGTGATAATGACAAAGATTTAATCATGGGAGATATATCGTGTGATGTTGTGCAACTTGCAAAAAATACCGGCAGTTCAACCCTAGCTTTAGTTTCTGACACAACAAAACTTTTTCCAAACACAACAAACCAAATCAAGTTTAATATTTTTCCTTGCACTTATATTGTTGATGTTAATGGCGACAATAAAAAAGATTTATTAGCAACACCTAATGCTTTTGGAAGCGAAAATGTTAACTCAGTTTGGTATTATGAAAATGTAAGCACCACGCCTACCTTAAACTTCAATTTCAAACAAAAGAACTTATTTCAAGATGAGATGATTGACGTTGGTCAGAATTCGTTTCCTGTGTTGTTTGATTACAATGCAGATGGTGTAAAAGATTTATTAGTTGGGACATATGGTTATTATAATGGCACGCAACTTAAATCACAATTAACACTTTATAAAAACGTCGGCACAATTACTGCTCCGAGTTTTTCCTTAATTACGCGCGATTATGCCGGGATAAGCAGTTATTCTTTTACCAACATCGTACCTACAGTCGGAGATGTTGATAACGATGGAGATATTGATATTCTAGTGGGCACTTCTTTTGGACAAATACATTGGCTTAAAAATTCAGCCGGTATAAGCAACCCTGCCACTTTTACACAAGTAGCAATCAATGCATTTAGTTTTACAACACTTTCTTCTAACATTGCACCTCAGCTTTTCGATTTAAATGAAGATGGCTTGTTGGATTTATTAATTGGGATGAAAAATGGCAGGATTGCTTATTATCAAAATAACGGAACATCAAGTAATCCTTCTTTTACACTTATTACCAATTCACTTGGAAACATGAATGTGCAGGGTGATATAACAGTCTTCGGCATTGATGGTTTCGCCTCACCATACGCTTATAAATCCGGAACTGATATTAGAATTTTAGTGGGTTCTATTAGTGGTCAAATTTTTGAATATAAAGTTACAGCTCCTTACACATCGTCACCAACTTTTACTTTAATTAATAATACTACCAATGGCATTAATGTTGGAGCCCAATCTGCACCTTTTTTTGAAGACATTAACAATGATGGTAACAGAGATTTATTCATTGGAAATGCATCAGGAGGTTTAACTTATTATGGTTCTAATTCCCCTTTCATTAGTGTCAAGGAAAACGAGAATAATAACTCCTTGCTTTATAAAATTTATCCAAATCCAAACACCGGAACCTTTCACATCAAATGCAATACAGACTTGCAGTTTATTGACATTGATTTGTATGATCTTTATGGGCGTGTAATCTATTCGGAAAACAACCACAATATTTGGGAACCTGTTGTAACTGATTTTTTAAACAAAGGCGTTTATTCATTGTTAATCAATGCATCAGACAAAAAGAACAAACAACTTAAACGTAGCATTAAGCTGGTTATTGAAGAATGAGTTCGTTAAAAAAGCCCATATCTCTTTTTATTTCAGTTCCATTAATTTTCTTGTGGTTTACTTGCACAAAACAAAAAGGTAAAATCAATCAAGGTGAATTTCCTAGTGAAATTGGTACTATTATGGCTAATAAATGCGCTACAAGTGGCTGCCATAATAATAAAAGTAGCGCAGGTGCCGGCAACTTCAATTTAGAAAGCTGGGAAAGCATGTTTAAAGGAAGTAATAACGGTTCGCCTGTAATTCCTTTTAATAGTAACTTTTCGAGTTTGTGTTTTTACATTAATACTTATCAGGAGCTTGGCTTACAAAACACGCCTACCATGCCATTAAATGGCAAGGCCTTAAGCTTTAATGAAGTTAAACTGATTAAAGATTGGATTGATGAAGGCGCTCCAAACTTAAATGGTGAAATTAAATGGCAAAGTAGCACGCGAAAAAAATTATATGCCGTTAATCAAGGCTGTGATGTTGTTACAGTATTTGATGCCGAATCGCAATTACCAATACGTGTTGTACCCGTTGGAACTAAATCCGGGCCAGACACCCCACACAATATCAGAGTATCAGGAGATGGCAAATATTACTATGTTCTTTTTATAAACAATAACATTTTACAAAAATTCAGCACGTCAGATAATACATTAATTGCAAACATCCCCCTTTCTCCTTTAGCTGCAGGCACCGGAACTGCAGATGCGTTTGATTGGAATACAATTGTTTTAACAAAGGACGGTAAAAAAGCATATTGTGTGAGTTGGCAAGCTGCAGGTAAGGTTGCCTGTGTGGACCTTGTAAACCATAAACTACTGCATTTTGTGGGTGGCATATATAACCCCCACGGCATCGCACTTTCTAATGATGAGAAAAACATTTACATAACAGCTCAATTCGGAAATTGCCTGTTTCAATTTGATACTGCGTTTACAGTAAGCAATAAGTATAGCTTAGATGGATTACCTCCCAACGAGTTCAGTAATACCATTAACTCACATGAATTAGTTGTAGGAAAAAATCCGGACGAAATGATTGTGACTTGTCAAAAAAGTAATGACATCCGGGTTTTTAATACCATAACCAATACTGTTACTTCTATAATTCCTTCAGCTTCCGATCCTACTGAAATAATATTCTCAGCTCAGCATAACTGTTACTACATTACACACATGGAAGATACTCTGAGCTTTGCAAACAGTAGGGGAACTGTTACTAAACTTAACGCAACGGATTACAGTATGGTAAAGTTAAAATGTGGGTATCAACCACACGGATTAGCAATTGATAAAACAAGTAACCTATTATATGTGTTATCAAGAAATAGAAATACGCAAGGGCCTGCGCCACACCACACCAGTAATTGCATAGGCCGAAATGGATTTGTCAGTTTCATTAATTTACAATCATTCACACTACTTAATAAATCATACGAATTGAGTGTAGACCCATACACTATATACGCACAACCCTAATGGACTTAGAAAATTTACTGACTAAACAACCTATTTTAATGTACGACGGTACTTGTGCTTTTTGCAATCGTAGTATACAGTTTTTTTTATCACATGAAAAAAACAATAAAATCCATTTTGTTTCATTACAGTCAGATGCCGGCAAGAAATTAAAACAGTATTTTGAAATAAGTGATAAGGTGGATAGTATGGTGCTAATAAGAGATTATTCTGCATACATTAAGTCCTGTGCTGCTTTACGATTAACTTTATATATGAAAGGTTTGTGGCCATTATTAGTCATTTTTGTAATCATACCTCCATTCATTAGAAATCTGGTTTATGACTTCATTGCTAAAAGAAGGAATCGTCTTGTAAAGTCTAACGATAACTGTGTTATACCCTCACAAGAAAACAAACTTCGGTTTTTAGATAACAGCTTATAAAATTTAATTCGGTTTAGCTATTTAGGTCAATATTAATTCATAATATACCCATATTTTAACAAATTGTACTTCCGAACCATTACTTAAGATTAAATAATTTTTATACCTTTCAGTTTCTAATTTGTAAAAAATGAAACAGTTTATTCTTACCGCAGCGTTTTTATCATTAACCTTAAGTTATGCACAAAAACGACCTGATAATTGGTTTAATTTAGATCCAACCCTTGACAAAGTGAATGGTGTAGGAACTAATAGAGCTTATGAAGAATTGCTTAAGAATAAAACATCCACAACAATAATTGTTGGTGTTTTAGATAGCGGCGTTGATTATGATCATGAAGATTTAAAAGAAGTAATGTGGACTAACCCAGGAGAGATACCAGGGAATGGGATAGACGACGATAAAAATGGTTACATTGATGATATACATGGATGGAATTTTATTGGTGGGAAAGATGGCCAAAATGTTAATGGCGATAACTTAGAAGTTACTCGCTTATACCGTTTTATGAAACCAAAATATGATGGGAAACAAGAAACTGATTTTACTTCTAAAACGGATAAAGCCGATTACGTTTTATATAAAAAAATAGAAAAAGAATATTTAAAAACGAAGGAAGAATTTGAGGGAGGTTACAAACAGTTAACCTTTTTATTTGATGGCTTAACCGAGTTTAATAAGAAGGCTAAAGCACAATTAAACGTTACTGAAATAACACCTGAAAACATCTCGAAATTTGAAGCAACTGAAAAAAAGGATAAGCAGTTTAAACTAATAGCAACTAATGTTATTAAAGATGAAAAAAATTTAGATGCGGCGATTGAGAATAAGGTTAAAGCCGGGTATGATCAGTATAAACAATTTGTTGAATGCGGCACTAATCTTGATTTTGATCCAAGATTAACCATTGTTAAAGATGATTATAGCAATAACACTGATTTTAATTACGGAAATCCTGATTGTAAAGGCCCAAATAGTTATCACGGCACGCATGTTGCAGGAATTATTGCTGCCAAAAGAGGGAATTCAATTGGGATGGATGGCGTGGCAAACAATGTAAAAATAATGGCTTTAAGAATGGTGCCGGGTGGCGATGAGCGAGATAAAGATATTGCTGCTGCAATCCGTTATGCTACAGATAACGGCGCAAAAATTTTAAATATGAGTTTTGGTAAGGCTTTTTCGTGGAATAAAAAAGTAGTTGATGACGCAGTTAAATACGCAGAAAGTAAGGGTGTTCTTTTAATACATGCGGCCGGTAACTCTCATTTAGATATTGATACCGAAATACATTATCCTACAAAAGTATTTGCCGATGGTAAAGTAGCAACCAACTTTATTGATGTTGGGGCCTTAAACTGGCAACCTGATTCTAAAATACCAGCCACTTTTTCAAACTATGGCAAAAAAACAGTAGATGTATTTTCGCCGGGAGTTGATATTTATTCTACCATACCGGGAAATAAATATAAAGATGAAAATGGTACAAGTATGGCAGCTCCTGTGGTAGCAGGTGTTGCAGCAGTAATAAAATCTTATTATCCTGACTTAACTGCTCAACAGATTAAAAAAATAATTATCAAAAGCAGCAACAAAGCGTACAAAAAAACCAAAGTGTTAAAGCCGGGCTCTAAGGATGAATTAGTAAAATTTACTGCCCTTGGCAAAAATGGTGGCATTGTTAATTTATACGAAGCAATAAAATTAGCTCAGAAATTTTCAAAGTTTAAAGGCTAGTTTTTATAATCCATCACATTCAACGCTTTATCACATAAAAAATGTTCTTGCTGTATGTTGTTGGAACACACAATTAATGTGCGCTGATTAATAAGGGTTCGTAATTGATTCTGATACCAGTCTATTGATCGCTCATCTAAATTACTGATTGGTTCATCCAACAACAAAAGCTGCGTGTCAGCAAAAAGGGCTAAACCAAGTTTAACACGTTGTTTCATGCCACTACTAAACTGTTTTATAGGTTTATTAGCTGAAGATTTTAAATCTAATTCGTTAATGAAATTTTCTACACTCAAATTCTGAATGAATGGTTTGGCTTTACTACAGTGTTCTGCCAACTCATATAAAGTAAACTCTTCTATTAATTGTAAGTAAGGCGACGCAAAACTCACTTGTTGATGAAGCAAATCTTCAGGAATCGGGGTCTGCTCATTTTTATACAGAATTTCGCCTTCATTATAACTTACATAACCACTAATCATTTGAAGAAGCGTAGATTTACCCGAGCCATTGTTTCCTTGAATTACAAGCCTATCTGAATGATTAATTCGATAATTTAATTTCCTGAAAACCCATTCCGATTTAAACTTCTTGCCAAGGTTATTTAATTCAACAGAAATCAAGTTTAGATGCCTTTGATGATGCCGTCCTTTTGGGATTTAATAAAATTCAATATTTGATTTCGCACCTCTGATTCTGCAATTTCATTTTCAACAATTTCAAGAGCATTAGAAATATTATGCCCTCTAACAAAAATGATTCTGTATATATCTTCTATTTGCTTTATTAAATCTTTATCAAAGCCTCTGCGAGAAAGGCCAATTGTATTTACACCAATGAACTGAAGCGGCTCTCGTGCAACTCTCACATATGGCGGTACGCTTTTTCTTACTAATGAAGCGCCTGCAACAAAACTATGAGCGCCAATAGTAACAAATTGTTGGGCTGCCACAACACCCTCAATCACCACAAAATCTTCTACTGTTATGTGTCCTGCCAAACTGCCATTATTCGCAATAATTACATTATTACCAATTATACAATCGTGCCCCAAATGCGTATAGGCCATAATTAAACAATTATTGCCCACTTTGGTCGTCATTCTATCTGCTGTTCCCTTATGAATAGTGGCATACTCTCTAATAACGGTGTTGTTGCCAATTACTGTATTGGATTTTTCTCCTTTGTATTTTAAATCCTGATTTACTATACCAATAATTGCTCCGGGAAAAATCTGACAATTGTTGCCAATAATTGTATCCGGATAAATCACAACGTTTGGATGTATATAACAATTGTCGCCAATGGTTACATTATCATAAATAGTTGCAAAAGCAGATACAGTTACACTATTACCAATTTGTGCGCCGGCGTGAATATTTGCAAGATTAGAAATCATTCTATTAGGCTTCAATTGGTTTTTCAATTCCTTTCACCTTCACAATTTGAGCCATCATTTCAGCTTCCATTACAGGTTTATTATTAACATAAGCAACCCCTCTCATGTGGCAAATACCACGCCTGATTGGTGTTACCAAATTAAGACTGAACACAACTGTATCTCCAGGAATTACTTTCTGTTTGAATTTTACCCCATCTATTTTCATAAAATAGGTCAAGTAATTTTCCGGATCAGGTACTGTTTTTAAAACTAACACGCCACCACATTGAGCCATTGCTTCAATCAACATAACGCCCGGCATAACAGGCTCTCCTGGAAAATGACCTTTGAAAAATTCTTCGTTCAAGGTTACATTTTTAACCCCAATAACATGTTCCAAGGACAATTCCATAATTTTATCTACCAGCAACATCGGTTGACGATGTGGTAATATTTTCATGATATCGTTAATGTTAAGTAATGGTGGTTTGTTTAAATCAACCTTAGGGTAATCTTTTTCTTGTCGTTGTTTTTTAATAGCGGCTTTAATAAGTTTGGCAAACGCAACGTTACCGTTGTGACCAGGACGAGCTGCAAGAACATGAATTTTTAAAGGTTTTCCTACCAAGGCTAAATCTCCAATAATATCTAGCAATTTATGACGGGCAGGTTCATTATAAAAATGTAAGGCCGTGTTGTTTAAAACACCTTTGCCTTTAACCTCAACATGCTCCTTATTAAATACTTTTCTTAAATGATCTAATTTTTCTTTTGGTAATTCCTTATCAACCAAAACTATTGCGTTGTCTAAATCTCCTCCTTTAATTAGGTTGTGTTGCAGCAAAGCTTCTAACTCATGTAAAAACACAAATGTTCTGCATTTACTAATTTCAGATTTAAATTGTGTAATATCATAGATACCGGCGTGCTGTGTTCCAAGCACCTCGCTATTATAATCAACCATTACGGTACAACGATACGAATCCTGCGGAACGGCAAGCATCTCCACTTTTTTTACAGGATCTTCAAAGGTTAGGTTTTCTGTTAGTTCAAAATACTCACGTTCGGCATCTTGTTCCTCAATTTCTGCTGCTTCAAGCGCCTCAATAAATTTCCATGAGCTACCATCCATTATAGGCATTTCTGCTTCTGTCATTTGAATTAAACAGTTGTCAATACCTAAACCAACTAACGCTGCTAAAACATGCTCAGTGGTATATACCCTCACACCGTTCTTTTCTAGAGTTGTTCCTCTACTGGTATCAACTACTAAATCTGCGTCCGCATCAATAATTGGTTGCCCTTCAACATCCATGCGTTGAAATTTATACCAATGATTAACCGGTGCCGGGTTAAAAGTAATTGTTACTTCCTTACCGGTATGTAAACCTTTACCGGTTAAAGAAACTGCCTGTTTAATTGTTCTTTGATAACTACTCATTTTCTAGCCTGCTAAAGAGGTAAATATAATCATTTTTCCTGATTTTATCAGCAGAATTTGTAGATTATTAGGCTCTTGAAGATTTATACTAAAACTCCGTAAATGCTCAATCAAGTAACCCTGGTCGCTTGAGTTTAGTGCGCTCTAAACTTTTCTCGTGACGCCATTGATCAATTTTGGCAGTATTGCCACTTAGTAAAATTGCCGGAACTTCCCAACCTTTATAATTAGATGGTCTTGTATAAACAGGTGGCGCAATAAGATTATCCTGAAAAGAATCACTTAATGCGGATGTTTCATCATTCAACACACCGGGCAATAAACGAATAACCGCATCACTTAATGCTGCTGCTGCTAATTCCCCTCCACTCAAAACAAAATCACCTAAACTAACTTCTTTGGTTATTAAATGTTCTCTTACTCTCTCGTCAACGCCTTTATAATGGCCGCAAACAATAATTATGTTTTTTAACAAAGACAGATTATTACACATGGTTTGGTTAATCACCTCGCCATCAGGACTCATGTAAATAATTTCATCATACTGAGTTTTTTCCTTTAAGGCCGAGATACATTTATCAATAGGTTCAATCATTAAAACCATGCCGGCTCCGCCACCAAAAGGATAATCATCTATCTGTTTTTGCTTATTATCCAAAGCATAATCCCTCAGATTAATCAAATTAACTTCAACTAATTGCTTAGTTTGTGCTCTTTTTAAAATGGAATAATTAAATGCACTTGAAATTAATTCCGGAATAGCGCTTATGATATCAATTTTCATCTTTAGACAGTGATTAATGCTTAATGATTAGATTTTGCTTTAGCAAAAATAGTTATTTCAGAGATTAAACGCTCTGTAATTCTAAAACAGTAATCTCCGGCCAAATTCCCAATCTACCAGGAAAGCCTATGAATCCCAATCCTCTGTTAACGTACAAATATTGATCTCCATCCTTATATAACCCGGCCCAATTGCGATATAAATATTTAACCGGACTCCACTTCAAGTTTGGAATTTCAATACCAAATTGCATACCATGAGTATGACCACTTAAGGTTAAGTCAATGTCCTTGTACTTATCAGTTACCTGCACATCCCAATGGCTAGGGTCGTGACTTAGTAAAATCTTAAAAGGATAATCATTTGTATTCGCATGTGCTAAATTTAACTTACCGTACCTTGGAAATCTGCCTCTTCCACCCCAATTTTCAACACCCAATAAGGCTATTTTTTCTCCCTCTTTCTCAAGAGCAACGTGTTCATTCATTAAAACTTTCCAGCCAGCTGTTGTTTGGATGTTAATTAAGCGCTGTAGATTTTTTTCTTTCTCGCCGGGTTCCCAGCTTATATAATCACCATAATCATGATTGCCAAGAACCGAATATACTCCGTGTGGTGCACTCAGACTGGCATAAATGTTTTCAAAGCCTTTCGTTTCGTCTGCAGCATTATTAACTAAATCACCAGTAAAAACTATTAAATCAGCCCCTTGTTCCATTACTAACTTAAATGCTTTTTCCAGTGCATTTGTGTTAAAGAAACTACCTGTATGAATATCACTAATTTGTACGATTTTAAACCCATTAAATGCCTTTGGTATTTTGTTTGATTTTATTTTAGCGCGATGAATGCGATACTTATAAGCACCCTTAATAATACCATACATAAAGCCAACAGCCGGCACTACAGCAAACGTAACAGCTAATTGACTTAAGAACTTAACCCTTGAAATTTTAATTGACTTTTCCTCGCCTTCAATTCTACTATTAATAATAAATTCATAAATAAATCTCAGTAATCTATAAACATCGTCAAGTATTAATACAAAACAACCAAGTAGCTTACAAACCAGTAGCACAAATCCAATGGATGAAACATATCTGAACCAATCGTGCCATTTAGCAGGATGATAAAACATTCCGATAATCGGAATTAATATGTTAAAGCCCATCAAAAAGTATTCAATTCCAAAAACTACTTTTTTAGTTTTAGGACTGAACTCATTAGAGAACCCCTTAATAGCTTGAAAAAAATAAAACTCAATTAAAACTACAAGTATTAAAAAAAAGAAAAATCTAAAAAAATCCGACATTGTAACGCTTAATTTCCTGTGTTGATTAATTTGATGGCCTTAATGTAGGTGGCTAAATTACTTAAAAAAATGCTTTGGCTATTTACATGGAGATGTTAATTATTTGCAAAACTGAAAGGGAGGATGTATAGTCTTTATCTTTATTTTTAAATCATGAGTAAAATTACGATTGGTATTATTTTTGGCGGCAATAGCAGAGAGCGCGAAATTTCATTTGCCGGTGGAAGAACCGTTTATGATAATTTAAATAAATCCATTTTTGAAGCTGTTCCTTTATTTGTTGATAGTTTTGGCAACTTTGTAGAATTAAACTGGGAGTTTGTTTACAAAGGAACAATTCGTGATTTTTACCCACCGGTAGAGTTCTTGCCAAAAGACACGGAATTTCAGCTATATGCTGAACAGTTGGGAGAACTTAACCCTAATCAACAACAAGCTTTAACTAAAGGTATTGGTAAGCACATTAACATTGATGAACTAAAAACCAAAATTGATTTTGCTTTTTTATGCTTACACGGTCCTAATGGTGAAGATGGTAGATTACAAGGGTTGCTTGAGTATTATAAAATTCCATACAGCGGTTCAGGTTTACTAGCATCAGCCATCGGAATTGATAAACAGGTGCAGAAGGAATTAATGGTTAACAAAGGTTTTAAAAGCCCTAAATACATGGCCATAGACAGAAAACCTTATATCAACGGCGAATTAAAAAACTTATTTGGCAACGTTAAGACTAACATTGGTTTACCATGTGTTGTGAAACCTGCCAATCAGGGGAGTAGTATTGGTGTTACCATTCTCAATAACGATAATGAAAAAGAATTTTTAGAGGCAATTGAAAAAGCTTTTTTTACTAAATGGATTGATGCCAAAGAGTGGCAGGCACTCTCTAAAGAAGAAAAATCAAGTTTTGTAAAACAGTGTTATGATATTCGTGAAGGCATTGGCATGCCTTTAACCATAAGTTATCCAAAGGAACTGAGTGGCACTGTGCTTTACCAACCAACTGAATTGATTGAATTCTTGGACAAGAACTTAACCACGGATGGCATAATTTTAGAGGCTTTAGACAGTGAAAAGACCGTTTTAGTAGAACAGTTTATTGATGGTAAAGAATTTAGTTGTATTGTTTTAGAAAACGAAAACGGTCAAGCAATTGCATTACCTCCAACAGAGATCAGGAAAGGAAAGGAATTGTTTGATTACAGAAGTAAATACCTGCCTGGTTTATCAAGAAAAATTACGCCAATAGATTTGCCGGTTGAGCAGATTCAAAACATCCGAAAAGATTGCGAAAAATTATTTTACGAATTACACTTTGATGTGTATGCCCGCATTGATGGTTTTTTAAGCAAAAGTGGTGACATCTATTTGAATGATCCCAATACAACAAGCGGTATGATGCCGTCCTCTTTCTTCTTTCATCAGGCTGCAGAAATTGGATTAAACCCGTCTCAGTTTTTAACTTTCATTATTCGAACTTCGGTTGCAAAACGCATCAAAAATGATTCTACAAACAAAGCTTATACTAACCTATTAAATCAGTTGGATTCCTTAATTCTTAAAGACAATAGCTCCGCAGAGAGTAAAACAAGAGTTGCTGTTATTTTGGGAGGTTATTCAAGTGAGCGACACATTTCAGTAGAAAGTGGAAGAAATGTTTATGAGAAGCTTGCCTCTTCAGAAAAATATGCTCCGTTTCCGGTATTTTTAACAGGCTCAAACGAAAAACATGCCTTACATCTTATTCCTATTAACCTAATGCTCAAAGATAATGCTGATGATATTAAAGAGAAAGCAGAGAACTACAAAGTTCATAGCGAAGTTAGCAGGATCATAGACCAATGTCAATCCATCACAAAAAAGTATGCGGCCAAAAATGCAATTTCAGAACCAAAACAAATAAGCTACCAGCAACTTAAAGGTATAGCCGATGAAGTGTTTATTGCTTTACACGGAAGACCGGGAGAAGATGGTGCTGTGCAAAGCAAATTGGATGAACTTGAAATTCCGTATAATGGCAGCAACCAAAAGAGTTCAACCATTACTATTGACAAATACCGGACTAACGAAATTTTAAATCAGAATGGGTTTTTAGTTGCCAAGCATTGTTTAATAACGAAAGAGGATTGGGCGCAATCGAAAGATGCTATAAAATTAAAATTAGATAAAGATATCAGCTACCCGTTTATTGCCAAACCAGTTGACGACGGTTGCAGCAGCGCGGTTAAAAAAATTAAGAATTTCAATGAGTTTGAAGCGTTTGCCAAATTAATTTTCAGAACATCTGAAGAACTGGATTCACAAGCTGCGCAAGCCCTGCATATTAAACCAAAAGAAGAGTTCCCGCAAAAACAAGTTATTTTGGTAGAAGAATTAATTAGCAAGAAAAACGCAAAACACTTTTTAGAAATAACCGGAGGAATGCTTACCCAGTTTGATGCCAAAGGTGAATTACAGTATGAAGTTTTTGAAGCAAGCGAAGCTTTAGCCGACGGAGATGTTCTTAGCCTGGAAGAAAAATTTTTAGCAGGACAAGGACAAAACATTACACCTGCCAGATATGCTGTAAACCCGACAGAAAGACAAAAAATTAGCACTAAAGTAAAAGAAACACTGGGTGCAGCAGCCAAAGTACTTGAAGTAACCGGTTATTGCAGAATCGATGCCTTTGTAAGAGTGTTTGACAATTGTGAAATTGAGGTAATTTTTATTGAAGTGAATTCCTTGCCGGGAATGACACCCGCAACTTGTATTTTTCATCAGGCTGCAATCAATAATTACAAACCTTACGAGTTCATCGATAAAATTTTAGACTTCGGTTTAAAGCGCAGAGAATTAGTTTAATTTTTGCGATGAAAAGCAATACCTAGGCCTATTACATCCTGTAAATTATCCGGACTATTAAATATGTTCCCGTTCGATAAATGGATCACGTTTAAACTAAGCTCAATTTGTTTATTTAAAAATAAACTAAGGCTGATTTGGTGATGAAATGCAGGCCCCATTCCAACAAACCCATCGGAAGTGTTTCGTTTTACCACCTCACACCAGGCCAATCCTAACTGATAATTAAAATAAAGTTTAGGAATAATAAGAAAAGAATTTCTCAATCCTGCACCAATTGCATAGTTGCCGTTATTGGTATGGTGAAGAAATAATACAACATTTGTTTTTAGCAGTTTATCATGTGCAATGTTATTTACATAGTTTAAAGACCATTCAAATGGGAGGTAAATATTGTAGGTTATGTTAAATGGGGCAAAATTAGTTCCTAGTGCTCTGTTTCTATACAACCCTGCAACGGATTCACCCCTAAAAGGTTTGATGTAAAGGTTAAACACTCCTTCTTTGCTCCTGTTTAAACTATTAATGCTGTCTAGTTCAGAGCTTTGGCTGTGGTATAACCCAACCATAAAAACAAACAGTATAATTACCTTATGTTTTAGCTGCATACGCAATACTCCCAACAGAAATTTTTATTCCCTTTACGTTCTTAAGTGCCAACCACGCAGCCTCTATGGTTGCGCCTGTTGTAATAACATCGTCAACCAAAAGTACATGTTTGTTTTCAAAAAAGGTTGGATTATGGAGTAAAAAAATACCTTCAACGTTTTGCCAGCGCTCATACTTGGCCTTTTTGGTTTGAGTATCCGTATTAATTGCCCGTGTTAGCGCAGCCGACTCGATTGAAAGCTGACTTTGATTATGTATTCCCTGAGCAAAGGAGTCGCTTTGGTTAAATCCTCTTTTCTTAAGCTTCTTTTCATGCAATGGAATGGGGATAATACAATCAATATCAGACAGCTCCTGCTTAAACTCATTAGCAAATAATTTCCCAATATACTCAGCCAGTTCTTTTTGCCCCTGATATTTAATAGCGTGCAACAATTTTTGGGTTTTTCCATCCTTCATAAAAACATACTTGCAAAGCGTATGAACAACCGGAACACGTCCGGCAAAAACAAGGTCAAGTTGCGGTTGATAGTTTTTTATTGCCCCGTTTAAATTGATCTCGCATTGATTACAAAGGAATCTCTCGTGCTCATAAAGCAAATAAGAACAAGCTTCACAGTTTCTCGGAAAGATTAATGACAGTAAATCGTTAATAAAACCCATGCTTTACTTTCAAAAATACAACTAAAGATTTGTAATTTTATGCATATTTTTAAATTTAATGTCAGAGCAAAAGAAAGAGCGAAAAAACAACGCAATCATATTATGGTTTTTAATTGTGTTTCTAGCAGCTACAAATGGTATAACTGCTTGGTTGTTATTTACCGAGAAAACAAAAATTGTTGAGCAGAAAGTTATTACTGAAAAAATTATCATTGAGCGTGATAATGTGAAAAATGATTTGTTAGCCTTAAAGACAGACTTTGAAGGCTTAAAAACTAACAATAGTGCTATGCAAGCTGACATTGAAGAGAAAAAAGCCCGCATAGAGGAGTTGATTAAAGAAGCTGAAAAGCATAAAGGTGATTTTTATATTATAGCTAAACTCAGAAAAGAAACTGAAACCTTACGCGAAATAATGAAAGGTTACGTAAGAACAATAGATTCGTTAAATACACTTAATCAAAACTTAGTTGCTGAAAAGAAAACCGTTTTAAAACAACTAGATGAACAAAAGGAAAAAGAAAATACCTTAATTAAAGAAAAAGAAGAACTTAAAACTACCATTGCCAAAGGTAGCGTGTTAACCTGCTTCAACATTAGTGCTAAAGGGGTTCAATTGAAACGTGGTGGTAAAAAAGAGGTTGAAACAAGTAAAGCTCGTAAAGCAGATAAAATTAAAGTTAGCTTCTCTCTTGGCGAGAACAAAATTGCCAAAGCCGGTGAAAAAACTGTTTTTATCAGAATAATTACACCTGATGGGAAAGAGATGGCTAAAAATTACGACGATACTTATAAATTCACTTTCAATAAAAGCTCAGGTTATTACGCAGGTAAAGAAACTCTGAACTATGCTAATGTTGAAATTGCTGGTGTTACTTATTGTGAGGGTCAAGGTGAAATGGTGCCCGGCAATTATATAATTGAAGTAACCTGTGATGGTGTAGTTATTGGCAGTTCCAACTTAAAACTCGATTAAAGTTTGGATAACAGATTTTTAATTTCCCATCCGCTTTCGGGCGACAGTTATTTTTCAAGATCTGTTGTATACATAACTAATCACTCTCCTGAAGAAAGCTTTGGCTTTATAATAAATTTTAAAACACTTTATTGCTTACGTGATTTTAGGCCTCAAATTAAAAATGGGAACTTGCCCATTTTTGAAGGCGGGCCGGTTGGAAAAAACCAACTATTCTACATTCATACCTTAGGTGAGCTTATTCCTAATTGCGAAAATGTTGTAGATGACATTTGCATTGGAGGCGACTTTGAAGAAATATTGAAAGCAATTGAAGATGGGGTTGCAAACGAATCTAACCTAAAATTATTGATGGGATACAGTGGCTGGGGGCCTAAACAACTTGATACAGAACTTGCAAATGCACATTGGTTAGAAACACCGGCTGATCCTAAATTACTTTTTGTAACTAATATAGATAACGTTTGGAAAATAGCCTTAACCCGAGTTAAAAAAAGCTATGGTCTTTTTGGCGATATCGGAAGTCAGCCCTCTATCAATTAATCCAACTTAAGATCCGAAAAAGCGCCAACCTCAAAGATGTTTGGTTGTATGTCTTTAGGGAATTTGATGTCAAAATAATCCTCAACCATGTTCAGTTTTCCATTTAGCATAAAAATAATTTTTTTAGCTACCCAATTCGATTCTATCAACTCATAGTTCTCGAATTTTACATCCCTCACTGCGTTGTTCTGTTTATATATAACACGGTGTAAGTAAAATCTTTCTGCGTCTACCCAAAATTGATTGCTCTTTAAATCACCATCAGCAGCTCCAACTACATAAACCTTTCTTCCATTATAGTTGGTTTGTCTAACTAAATTTAAATTATACCCCAACGAATCAAGAAGTTTGTTTGTTTCATATGGTTTAAGAAAATAAACATCAAAGGCCGTTAATAACAAATCGTGAATCATTGGTTTTTCCACAACCATTTTACCATCCTTAAAAACATTCACCTTATTCTGCGAAAATAAATACCCATCCTTACTGTCTTTCGAATTAAATTTAATCAGCAGTTTCCCGGGGAAGCTAGCAATTTCGTGCCAAACTTCTTTTTTATCAATAGCACCATCCTCTTTATAAAAGACAGTGTTTTGACTAAAACTAAAGTTTTTATACCATCTGCCACCAGCATAGGCATTCCTCATTGCTGCCACTAAATCTTTCCCATCTTCAATAACGTTTTTGTTTTTACTAACAATAACACCTATTCCGTAGGCAATACTCTTTCCGCTTTTTTCCTTCTGAACCCTGATTTTGTTGGTTGCCGGACCCATGTAACTTTTTTCCCAACTTAAACCACCATCATGTGTTTCATAACCAGTTGGTACAGCCCCAATAAAACCATTTTTTTCGTCTATAAACCCTACTCCAAATTCTCTAACACTTAGGTCATTAACTAACGGTAATTCTTTCCATGTTAAACCACCATCGTTTGTTTTTGCAACATACCGTTGCGATGAAGTTGCAGCTGTATCATAACTCTGGATAGTAACGTAACCTACTTTATTGCTAGGAAAATGTTGTTTCCAAGTTAATTCAAAAAATCGTTGGCTTTCATATACTTTTTCCCATGTATTTCCACCATCCTTGGTTCTGATAATTAAGGCATGACTCTGGTCTAACTCACTATTAGAAGCCGCACAAATTATACCCTCTTTGAGATTAAAAAAATGAATGTCTAAAATATATTGGCAAAAAGGGCTCATGTCTTTGCTTAAAAAAGTTTTACCATTGTCGTGACTAATCATTGTAAAAGCCGGACTGCCAACACGTCCACCACAAAACACATGCGACTTATAGTCCAACTTACCTGAATTAATTATTGGTTCTTTGTAAATTTGGATGGCACATAATCCTTTCACGATTGGGCCATTATAGACAACTGGCTGCCAACTTTTACCACCATCATTAGTTTTATAGAGCGGCACTGTATCTTCAACATTTGGGAAATAGTCGGTTCCAATATTTCCGGCAAACCCAACTAAACTATCAATAAAACCAATGCATCTAAAAAACGTTCCTTTCTTTTCAAAAATTAATTCCCAGTCCGTTCCACCATTTGTGGTTTTGTATATTTTACCTGAACCATTGCAATACCAACCCATTTTTGAGTCAATAAAATAAATATCATCTTGCTTTCCTTGGTATGAATCCGTTTTTAACTGTTGCCAATATGGCTTCGTTTCAAACTTTTGAGAGAAAGAAAGTTGTAGGCAAAAAAATAAAGCGATTGCAAATTGAATCTTTTGTAACCTCATATTAATAAAACACAAGGTACAAAGTTAGTTTATATATAATTCCTAAACCACTATTTAGAAGTTCTTTTTTGTAATTAAAGCTCGCTATGTAATTTCTTAAAATAAGTATACAACTTAGTATATTCATAGATAAACAACCGAAACAGTGTGATTTCTATTTATTAAATATTAAACCTTCAGTTTTAAAATAATACTCAATTTAAATTACCTTTTATGTGATTTTAAGAGATAAGCCTTATCTTTACATCTTATGTTGAAAAACGATTTATTGTTAAGAGCGGCCTTAGGATTAGAGGTTGAGAGAGCACCAGTATGGTTAATGCGCCAGGCAGGACGAGTTTTGCCGGAATACCGTGCAACCAGAGCAAGAGCAAAAAACTTTGTTGAGTTTGTTAAAAACCCGGCCCTTGCAGCTGAAGTTACAGTGCAACCTGTAGATATTTTAGGTGTAGACGCAGCGATAATTTTCAGTGATATTCTTGTAATTCCTGAAGCTATGGGACTGCCTTATGAAATGATTGAAGCTAAAGGTCCATTATTTCCAAAAACAATCAAGACAGCCTCTGATATTAATAGTTTAAAAATTGCGGAAGCTTCTGATTTAAAATACGTGATGGATGCCTTAACCTTAACTAAAAAAGAACTTAATAATCGAGTGCCGTTAATAGGTTTTGCGGGGGCTCCCTTTACCATTTTAGCATATATGATTGAGGGTAGCGGAAGTAAAACATTCAGTAAAGCAAAACAATTTTTGTATACTCAACCTCAGTTGGCACACAGTCTGTTACAAAAAATTACCGACTCCACAATAAACTACTTAAAAGGTCAGATTCAATGTGGCGCTAACATAATTCAACTATTTGATTCCTGGGCAGGAGTGTTAAGTGAAAAAATGTTTTACGAGTTTAGTTTACGATACATGGCTCAAATAACCGAGGCTATTCAAAGTCAGGTTCCTGTTACAATTTTTGCAAAAGATGCGCATTATGCCATCGAAAAAATTGCCTTAACTAAGTGTAATACGATTGGTTTAGACTGGACGATAGATCCTAACTCTGCCAGAAAATTAAGCCACGGAAAAACATTACAAGGCAATGCAGATCCTTGCTTATTATATGCTGATGAGCGAGTAATTGTGGAGGAAACAAAAAACATGTTGAATCAATTTGGGAAGCAGAAATACATTTGTAATCTAGGTCATGGTTTATATCCGGATTTAGACAAGGCAAAAGTTAAATTGTTTGTTGATACTGTAAAATCACACAGCTATTAATGCGAATTATTAAATGGGTTTTATATTCTTTAATTTTTATAGGCTGCTTTAAAGCTCAGTTAAACGATGTAAAACTAATTGTACCGAAAGAAACAGGCACTAGTTATTACGAGTTTGCTAAATTTTTTCCGGACGAAAAATACTTTGCAACTTGCACAAATGCACTAACTATATATAGCACAGAAACTGCAGAGGTTATTGATGAGGTGGACTTACCATTTAATTCAAAAAGTTTAACCATTAATGCCGAAGGGAAATTATTAGCTTATTGCGTTAACAATACGATTGAAATATACCGTTTCGAAAATCAAAGACTTAGCTTTCTTAAAAGAATAAACACCGCAACATTGCTTACAGATCTGCCAAATGGGCAAATCTATAGCTCACTTCCAATAAGTAATTGTTTTTTTACTAAAGAGAATAATATACTTTATGTATCTGTTGGTGGATTTACTCTGTTGTTAAACCTTGCAGACGAAAAAGTAATCACATCAAATGTTTTTCCTGTTACAGATTATATAATGGGCAGTGCATATAGCTCTAAAGAAAATGTAATTTACTTGGCAAAATCCAGCGGAACTATTCAGTCTATTTTCAAACAGGCCCTTAATAATCTAAGCGATGTTAAAGAAATATTACCACTACCTACCAACATTAGTAAAATAAAACTTAAAGATTCTCTTTTAATCTGTTTCACTTCTTCAAGCTATTTTATCCTTAATTGTAATAACAACAAAGTGATTCATGAAGTTAAAATTCCAACGTATAATTACTCTTATATTGATAAAAAAACGCAAGCTATAGCTAATAAGCGATTGACAATAATTAAACCAGACACTATTAATTTTAAAAACAACGAATTTGTTTATGATATAGATTTTTTAACCGGCACCAATTACTGCCTTTACAGTACAACAAAGGGTATTAAATGGATTGATTTAAAAACCCTTAAGCTGTTTCAAACAACGGTAAGTCAAGGTACAGGCATAGTAATTTCTCCATCCGGGAATCGTTTAATTACAACTGTTTATTACCCATATAAAGCTATTAAAATAATTGAACCCAAAAACAATTTCAAAAATATTGCAGAAAGGCCTTCCCTATCTGGAAATATTAATAATGCAGAAATTAGTCCAGGTAATAAGTGGTTATTTCTTAACTCCGGCAACTCCGGGTTTTTGTGGGATTTAAGCAATTATACTAAATACACAGTAATTAAAGACCCAAGCGGAAACGACACTTCATTTATATACAATGTAAAATTTTTAAACGATTCGGAACTTGTAGTTAACTCTGGGCGTGATTTTGAGCACCTCAATTTAACGCTATATAACATTCCTAAAAAGAAATACACCAAACAACTTAAAAAAAATGTATACGCTTTCTTTTCTGGTTTCCTCAATAATGAATTTTACTATAGCGATTACAACTCATTAACAATTGTTAATCTCAATACAGGAAGCAGCGAAACACATAAAGGTCTTTTCTCACTTTTGGCGTCGAATCCGTCTCAATTAGTTTTCTATAACAACGATATTGTTTTTATACCCAAGCCAAACGGTTACTCGTTTGTGAATCGTAAAACAAAATCAGCCCTATATGAAAGTAATGCCTGGGCCACCAACGCCAAAGTAAGTATCAGTGATGATCAGAAGTCTATATTTACCTCCGCTCAAATAAAAAAGAAAATGAATCTTGCTGGAACTGAGGTTGAAATGGATGTGTTTGCAATAGTTAAAATTGATGTGGCATCAAAAAAAATAGTGGCTGATTATGCCGTTAGTTACTACCCTTATAATTTTGTAATTAAAGATTCAAAAATTGGCATTTGGTATCTGGATTATAACTTAAGCGGCGATGGCATTCAAAGAACAAAATACGATGAGTTTGACATAGAAAGTGGAAAATTACTTAATTCAAAAGTAATAGCGGAAACTAAAGACATACTGCCTTTTCATAGTTCCGCTAACACAGGCAACTACTTTGCTTTGAGTTCGAATGAAGGCGATTTTTTCAAAATTTTTAATGGGAAAGGAGAAGAAATAATCGATTTAAAAGCTTTGAAAATTTTTATGCCTAAATGTTATTTTCTTGAAGGTCAAAGGAAGGCAATTATTTTAAACACCAATAATTCTTTGTTAACTTTTGTTGATCTGGAAAAGAAAAAAGTGATTGGTCAGTTGGCTAATGCCATCTTTGATAATTACTTCTTATTAACTACCGAATTGTTTTATTTGGGTTCCAAAGAGTTTGTTAAGAATTTAAGATTCAAATACAACTCTGAAGTTTATAGTTTTGAGCAATTTGATGCCTATTTAAATCAACCACACAAAGTATTAAAAGCGTTTGGCTGTTCAGATACTAATCTTATTAAATCATACGAAAGTGCCTATAATAAACGCTTAAAGCTTTTGGGTTTAAACGCTCAAAGCAAAATGTCTTTTAGCAACATACCTAAAATTTCGAAAGTAACCATCCAGGAAGATAAAGCAGGAAGTGTTTCTATATCCATTACAGCCAACAAAGGAGATAACGCCTTAAAAGAATTAGTAGTTCTTAATAATGGTGTCACATTATTTCAAGAACAAGTTAAAGAGTCTAATAAAGAATTCACCATCAGTAATCTTAAAATTGAGTTAACATCAGGCATAAATCGCTTAGAAGTATTTGCCAGAGATGTAAGCGGTTTGGAAAGTATTAAAACAACGCGCTTTTACAATAACACATTGGTTGTAAAACCCAGCTTATACTTGTTGGTGCTGGCAAGCGAAAAATTTGAAAACACAAAGTTTGACTTAACCTATGCTGTTAAGGATGCCAATGACATTGCCAAAAATTTCAGTAACTCCAAATCATTTGAAAAAGTTTATCTCAAAAAACTATTTAATAAATCGTTCACTACCGATTCTATTTTACAACTAAAACAATATTTTTCAAAAGCAAGCACAAATGATGTTGTAATGGTATTTTTTGCCGGGCACGGATACCTAGACACAGATTTTAACTATTACTTTCCTACCTATTACACAAATTTTAATGATCCCAAGATAAACGCTGTGCCATTTAATATGTTTGACGATTTATTCAAAAACATTAAACCTTCTCGAAAGTTAATGGTTATTGATGCTTGTTTTAGTGGTGAAGTAGATGTTGATTCAAAATCATTACCGGTAGATAATCCAACCAACGAAAAAGAAAAACAAAAAGACAGGAGTACATTATCTGGTAAACAACTCCTTACTCAAAGCTCTGCCTTAGAAATGAGCAAAGTTGTTTTTTCTGATTTGAGACAAAACTCGGGTGCTACAATAATTTCATCTGCCGGAGGAAATGAGGCCGCTTTTGAAGGTGAGGATTGGAACAATGGTCTTTTCACTTATTGTGTTTTAAATGGACTTAAGAATTTAAAAGCTGATAAAAACAGCGATGGTTTAATTACCTTAAGTGAGTTACAAACCTTTGTTGCCGAACAGGTAAATAAATTATCGGATGGTGCTCAAACACCTACCTATCGAATGGAGAATAATGCAATTGATTATGAACTTTGGCGAAAATAGCCAAGGTTTATTTCTTTAATACAACACCTTTGTAGCGCAACTTAACCGGCTTGGTGCTACCGTTACTATGTAACAATGCTATTCTGTCCTGCCTGTCATAAGTTGTTTCTGTATTAAAAATTAATGTTACTGTTTGTGTAGCGTTGGGCAATATAGGTTGAGGACTAAATTCACTCTTAGTGCAGCTGCACGAAACCTCAATGTCTTCAATTATCAGGGGAGCAGTGCCAACATTTTTAACTTCGTATTTTAATTTTACTACTTCACCTTTCTTTACAAAACCAAAACTCTTTTTTGCGTCTTTTACTTCAATCTTTGCCTGTGCATTTGCAAACGCAAAACCAAACATAAGAATAAAAAAAATCCCACAACTTTTAATTGCGGGATTTATATTTTTTGAAAGAAATTTATTTTGCATCCTCTGTTGGTTTTGCCTTAATTTCACCTTTAATTCTTACTTTAACTGTAGCTAATTTTGCATTACTGCTAATAGTTACGTTTTTATCAAATCTGCCTTCACGCTTGGTGTCATATTTAACTTTAATTACACCACTTTTACCGGGTAAAATTGGCTCTTGTGGCCAACCCGGTTTTCCATCAATAGTAGTTGCAGTACAACCACATTCTCCGGTAACGGAACTAATAGTTAAAGGCGATTTGCCAACATTCGTGAATTTAAACTCTCTAATGCCGTTTGCATCATAATCAATGCTTCCGTAATCTAAAATTTCTGTTTCAAATTTCATTTCAGGAGCATTAGGATCAGCGTTTGGCACAACACTGGTTTGTGCAGATACTGCCAGGCCAACAAATGCAAATAATACAAAAAGTAATTTTTTCATTTTATAGGAGTCTAAGTATTAACCTTTTTTATCTGCAGCAGGCGCACCTTGCGAAGTTTTATTTTCCGGGAAAGGTGTTTCAACTGGTTTTGCTTCTACGTTACCTTTGATAGTTAAAGTAGTAACACCGCTTTTAGCATTACTGTTAACAGTAACTGTTTTGTAGATTCCACCAGGACGGTTAGTATCATACTTTACTTTAATTTCACCGCTTTTACCAGGCAAAATTGGTGCTGTTGGGCATTGAGGTACAGTACAACCGCAACTTCCCATGCAACTTGTAATTACTAATGGCTCTTTACCACTGTTTGTGAATTTAAACACGCACTCACCATTATCGCCTTGCTTAATGTTACCATAATCATGGGTTAATTTGTCCATTTTAATGTCAGCTAGGCTGGTAGGAGCCGCAGATGGGGTTTGAGCAGCGCCATGGTTATGACCATCGTTTGCTGAATGTTCTTGAGAGAATCCTAAAGTTGATAATCCAACAATTAATCCTAAAGTGTAAACTAATTTTTTCATGTGATTTAATTTAATTTCCAAATATAATACTAATATCGTGCCATAAAGATAGTTCACACCTTGTAATCTTTATGTATTTTTGCGAAATTTAACAAAATATTTCGCCGAATTTAACAGTCATGGAAATTGCTAAAACATACAATCCGAGGGAAGCAGAAGCCAAATGGTATCCCCATTGGTTGAAAAATCAATTTTTTAAATCAACCCCAGATGACCGCCAACCCTATACAATTGTTATACCTCCGCCAAATGTAACAGGAGTACTTCACATGGGGCACATGCTTAACAATACCATTCAGGATGTTTTAATTCGCAGAGCCCGCATGCTTGGTTATAATGCTTGTTGGGTGCCCGGTACCGATCATGCCAGTATTGCTACAGAAGCAAAAGTAGTGGCGTTATTAAAAGAAAAAGGCATAAATAAAAAAGCCCTAAGCAGAGAAGATTTTTTAAAACATGCCTGGGACTGGAAAGAGAAATATGGTGGCATCATTTTAGAGCAACTTAAAAAATTAGGCGCTAGTTGCGACTGGGACCGAACAAAGTTTACGATGGATGAACCTTTGAGTGAAGCTGTTATTGATGTATTTATTGATTTATTTAATAAAGGGCAAATATACCGTGGTGTAAGAATGGTGAACTGGGATCCGCAAGGGCTAACAGCCGTTAGTGACGAAGAGGTTATTTACAAAGAAAAAGACAGTCAGTTAGTTTATATTAATTATAAAATTGAAGGTGAAGATGGTTTTGTAACCATTGCTACAACCAGACCGGAAACCATTATGGCTGATACCGCAGTATGTGTTAATCCAACCGACGAACGCTACACGCACATGAAAGGTAAGAAAGTAATTATTCCATTAATTAATAAAGCAGTTCCATTAATTTTTGATGAATATGTTGATGCCAGTTTTGGTACAGGTGCTTTAAAAGTTACACCGGCACACGATATTAATGACTTTAATTTAGGTCAAAAACACAAACTCCCTACCATTGATGGTTTAACACAGGATGGTAAAATTAGTGAAGCGGCTCAGATATACGTGGGCATGGATCGTTTTGCCTGCCGTAAACAAATTATTAAAGATTTACAGGAACAAGGCTTTGTTTTAAAAGTAGAAACGATTAAAAACAAAGTTGGACACAGCGAACGTACCGATGCAGTAATTGAGCCACGATTGAGTATGCAGTGGTTTTTAAAGATGAGTGGCGTAAGTAAACCTGCTCTTGAAGCTGTGTTAAGTGGTGATGTAAAATTAATTCCTGAAAAGTTCATTAACACCTATAAGCACTGGATGGAAAACGTACACGATTGGTGTATTAGCCGTCAATTATGGTGGGGGCAACGCATTCCTGCCTGGTACGATAAGGCAGGAAACACTGTTGTTTGTAAAACCCGCGATGAGGCTATTGCTTTATTAAAAACTAATGACGTTAAACAAGACGAAGATGTTCTTGATACTTGGTTCTCATCTTGGTTATGGCCACTTACAGTTTTTGATGCAGACATTGTTAAGAAAGGCTGGGATAAAGCAAATGCGGATTTAAAATATTATTACCCAACTAATGATCTGGTAACTGCTCCTGAAATTTTATTCTTTTGGGTTGCACGTATGATTATAGCGGGGAAAGAATACACAGGCCTTAAGCCATTCACCAATGTATATCTAACAGGTATTGTACGCGATAAGTTAGGACGTAAAATGAGTAAGAGCTTAGGTAACAGTCCTGATCCATTGGAACTAATAGAAAAATATGGTGCTGATGGTGTACGTGTTGGAATGTTACTTTGCTCACCAGCAGGTAACGATTTAATGTTTGACGAAAGTTATTGTGAGCAAGGCCGTAATTTTGCAAATAAAGTTTGGAATGCCTTTAGATTAATAAAAGGCTTTGAGGTAGCTCCAAATGCATCTGCAGGTAAATCTTCAGAAGCAGCAATAACATGGTTTCAAAATAAATTATCAGAGCAACTGGAAATCATTAATGATCATTATTCCAAATACAGAATGAGTGATGCTTTAATGGCGACCTATAAATTAGTATGGGATGATTTTTGTGCCTGGTACTTAGAAGCAATTAAACCTGATTTTGTTGACGGGAAAGCACTCCCAATTGATAAAGCAACCTATGATGCCACAATCAATTTCTTAGAACAATTATTGAAAATCATGCACCCGTGGATGCCTTTTATAACTGAAGAAATCTGGCATTTATTAAAACAAAGAGCTGAAAAAGAATGCATCATTGTGGCAGAATGGCCTAACATAGGCGCGATCGATAAAAAACAATTGAATGAATTTGAAGTTGCAAAGGAATTAGTTGCTCAGGTTAGAAATGTTCGTGCTCAAAAACAAATGAGCCCTAAAGAAAAACTGGAAGTGTTTGAAAAATCAGAAGCTACACACTCTTACTTTGACAATACAGTAATTAAATTAGCAAACTTATCTGCGTTTAATTATACGAAGGAAAAGGTAGAAGGTGCTTTTGCGTTTCAGATAAAAACAACAGAGTTTTTTATTCCATTAGCTAACAACATTAATGTTGATGAAGAGCGCGCTCGTTTGCAAAAAGAATTAACCTATAACAAAGGCTTTTTAGAAAGTGTAATGAAAAAATTAAGCAACGAAAAATTTGTAGCCAACGCTAAGCCTGAAATTTTAGAAGCGGAAAACAAGAAAAAATCAGACACTGAAAGCAAAATAAATGCAATTGAGGAACAGTTAAAGGTTTTATAATTAAATGGAACCACTAAAAGAACTTTTTAACGAAGCCTATTATAAAAACTTAGCTAAAGAACTTAAAAAGGTTTATCCAAAGTTTAACGAGAAATTGTTTATTGAAGTTTGTGTTAAAGACTTGCACAATCGTGAGTTAAACCAGCGGCTCCGCCATACAAGTAACACACTCTACACTTTCCTTCCAAATGATTTCCGAATAGCAGTTAACATCTTAAAACAGGTTGTTCCAAATTTAAAAACAGGTTACACAACACTTGTATTTCCAGATTATGTGGGTTTATATGGTTTAAACGATTTTAATTATTCGTTAGAGGCATTGTGTTACTTCACTTCATTTGGCTCTTCCGAATTTGCGATTCGTGTGTTTTTAAAACACAATTTTGAGGCAACAATTAAAGTAATGGAAAAGTGGGCAAAGAGTGAAAATCATCACGTAAGGCGTTTAGCAAGTGAAGGATGTCGCCCTCGTCTTCCTTGGTCCATTAAGCTAGATGTTGTTTGCGAAAATCCCAATCTCACTTTGCCAATTTTATCAAAACTTAAAGAAGACCAAGAAGCGTACGTAAAAAAATCAGTTGCTAATCACCTTAATGATTTCTCTAAAGACCACCCGGATTTTTTGATTAACGTTTTAAAGGATTGGAAAACTGATAATCCGCACACAAATTGGATTTTGAAACATGCCTCCAGATCATTACTGAAACAGGGACATACAAAAGCCTTGGAATACTTCGGTATTAAAGAATCAAAAGAACTAACTATTCACAAGCTAACAATTAAGTCAAAAAAAATAAAAGTTGGAGAAAACCTTCACTTTACATTTAAACTGAATAATGTAGGTAATAAATCTGTTAAAACACGCCTTGAGTACGCCATCTATTTTCAACTATCCGGTAATAAATTAGGAAAGAAAGTTTTTAAACTTACAGATATCTTAATTCAACCAAAACAAGAATTGAACTACGAAAAAAAGCATAGTTTTAAGCCTCTCAGCACAAGAACCTATTATCAGGGGTTGCATCAATTAGGGATTATAGTTAATGGTGTTGAAATTGAAAGAATTTCGTTCCAATTAGTTTAATAGTTACTTTTTTACTAAATTTAGTCCTCGAGTTAATTTTTATGAATAGAATTATACTGCTTCTCATTATTGGTGTTGCCTTGATTACTTCATGTAATCGAAGTAAAAAATCCGATTTCACTAATAATTCAAACTCACCTTCAGAAATAAAAAAACCAATTATTGTGGTTCATCGTGCTAAACTAGGTTATAAAGAACTAGGTCAACCAACCCGTGTTAAAGCTTCGGCACCTTCAGTATATAACACTAACACAAATCTTGTTGCAGTTGACGAACTTACAGAGATTTTAGCCGAAAAAGATCTTTATTCGATTGCCCCAGGTGATGATACAATGCAAAAATTAAACCCTATAATTGTTCAACCTAAAAAAGTGGTTTGTAAACCCCCTGTTCCACAAAAGGCATTGTCACCACGCTTCAAGGATGCAGCCATTTCAAACATACAGTATCTAGATGTTGATCAGGGTCTCAGTTCGTCTATGCTTAAATGTGTGATTAACGACAAATCAGGTAACATTTGGATTGGCACTAGTGGCGCAGGTGTTTGCAAATACGACGGAGAAAACTTTATTACTTATACTCAAAAAAATGGTTTAAGCCATAATACTATTTTAACCCTGTTTGAAGACAGTAAAGGCAGGATTTGGTTCGGCACAGAAGGAGGAGGAGCTTGTTGGTTTGATGGTACATTTTTTTATAGCCTAACTACGGAACAGGGCTTAGGAGACAATACAGTTTTAGCCATTACTGAAGATCGTAAAGGCAGGATTTGGATTGGTACAAATGGTGGAGGGGCTTTTTGTTATGATGAAAAAACTTTAACAGCTTATACCGAAAGAGAAGGGCTAAATAACAACATGGTTCGTTGTATTTTAGAAGATCGTCAAGGTAATATTTGGTTTGGAACAACAGGCTCTGGTGCGTGTAAATTTAACGGAAAGGCGTTTGTTTACTTTGGAGAAAGAGCCGGCCTTAATAGCAGCATTGTTCATACAATCGTTGAAGATAAAAACGGACTAATTTATTTTGGTACTGAAGATGGTGGTGTTAATGTTTACGATGGAGATAAGGTTAAATACGTTACAAAAAAACGTGGTCTTAGTAGTGATTGTATTGTTTCACTGCTAATTGATAAAAGTAACACACTATGGATTGGTACTTATGATAAAGGCTTATGTTACTACAATAAAAATGAGATAGGAATTTATACAATAGAACAAGGTTTAACCAATGACTATATATTGGGAATTGCGCAAGATAAATCCAACAACATTTGGATGGCAACATACGGTGGTGGGCTATGTAAATTAAATACTACTTCATTTACACATTACACCAAAAACGAAGGTTTTGTTAATAATACTGTTCGTTCAATGGCTATAGATAATTCAGGTAATATGGCAATTGGTACTTTTGGAGATGGGCTTGTATACTATAATGGTAAAACTTTTAACCATTACACCGAGAAAGAAGGTTTACCAAGTAATCGAATAATGACTGTTTTATCCGATAACGATAACACTTGGATTGGTACTGAACAAAATGGAATTGCAAGATTTAATGGGCAGAGTTTTGAATATTTTACGAGTGAACAGGGTTTATCGAGTGATTATATTAAATGCGCTTTAAAAGCAAAAAATGGTGTGGTGTGGTTTGGAACAGATGAGGGAGGATTATTTGGAATTAACGGGAATCAACTAATTGGTTTTATTGATGAAGAAGATCTAAACACGGGTATTATTACAGGGCTTGCAGAAGACAACAATGGCAACTTATGGATTGCTACTCAAGGCTCGGGCGTATGTTGTTTTGATGGTTCTTATTTAAAATGGTATACGACTAAAAGTGGTTTGTCGGACAACGTTATCAACTGTCTAATGAAAGACAAAGATGGTAACATTTGGTTGGGAGGAAACACCAAAGGAATAAGTGTATTAAATGCTAAAACATTGAATACGTCAAACCCTCAAATTAGCTGGATAGATGTAAAAGATAATTTAAGTAACACATCTATCAAGTCAATTATTCAGGATAAAAATTCAATCGTTTGGGTAGCTACAGAGTTTGGCTTAAATCTTATTACACAAAAAGATGGCAAGCAACATATTATATCCTACACAACCGCTGAAGGATTAAAAGCTAACAACTTTATGAAAAACAGCGTTGTGTTAGATAGCAATAATATATTGTGGTGGGGTAATGGAAAAGCGTTAACCAAATTGGATTTAAATAAATTTGAAGTGCCTGCATCAAAACCTACTGTTCATTTAACGGGTATTGAGTTAGAAAAAACGTTTGTTGATTATTACGGGATTAATGACTCAACAATTAATAAATCCCAAACATTAATAGGTGTAGAAGAGAAGAAAAACTTAAAAAGTATTCAATTCGATTCTGTCGTACACTTTTATAATTATCCAACATCATTAAAACTACCGCACAATATTAATCAGCTGGACTTTACTTTTAATGGTATTGAGTGGGGCGCATCAGAAAAAGTAAAATACCAATATAAACTAGTTGGCGCCGATCAAGATTGGAGTCCTCTAACAGAAGACAATAAAGCCTTTTATAATAACCTTTCTCATGGCGATTATTCATTTAAACTAAGAGCAGTTGGTATATCAGGTAACTGGGGCGATGAAATAAGCTATTCGTTTTCAATAAGACCACCTTGGTATAAAACATTCTGGGCTTATGCTCTATATTTTGTAGGCTTTATCAGTATTATTATTGGGTTTAACAACATCCGAACTCGTCAATTAAAGGTTAAACAAGCTGAACTAGAAGCTATCGTTGAAGAAAGAACAGCTGAAATTGTAGAACAAAAAGAACTAATTGAAGAAAAACAAAAAGAAATTGTTGATAGTATTAATTATGCTAAACGTATTCAAAAAGCGATTCTTGCTAGCGATCAATTTTTTGCGAAACATCTGAAAAATTATTTTGTTCTGTTTGAGCCAAAAGACATTGTTAGTGGAGACTTTTATTGGGCATCTAGCTTATCAGACGAACGATTTGTTTTGGTAACTGCTGATAGCACAGGACATGGTGTGCCAGGTGCCATGATGAGTATGCTTAATATTTCATGTTTAAACGAAGCAGTTAATGAAAGAAATATTTATCAGGCTTCTGAAATTTTAAACTACGCCCGCCAACGTATTATCACTTCCCTATCCGAAGATGGTAGCGAAGAAGGTGGGAAAGACGGAATGGACTGTAGTGTAGTTATATTTGATTTTAAAAATCGTCGATTAAATTATGCGGCTGCTAATAATCCAATTTGGATTATTAGAGATAATAAAGAAATTGGAAACAGCAACCTCGAATTAATAGAACTGAAGCCTGACCGTATGCCAGTTGGAAGACACATCAAAGATTCAATCCCATTTACAAACTTCACTTTCGAGTTACAATCAAATGATTTAGTTTTAACATTAACTGATGGTTTTGCTGATCAATTCGGAGGAAGTAAACAAAAGAAATATACATATAAACGTTTAAAAGAATTGCTTATAAATCTGTATGGTTTAACTCCACAACAACAAAAAGAAAACTTAGCAAATTCCTTTAATGAGTGGAAAGGTAAAACGGAACAAGTAGATGATGTTTTACTAATTGGTGTAAAAATAACCTAAGCCGCTAATTTCTACTAAATCTCTTTGTTATACCCTATAAGATAAGCTCTTAGTTTTTCTATAATGCTAGTTTCTTTTGGCAACTTAAAGCTAGTCAAGCTTTGTTTTAATCGATCAAACACTAATTTGTTTTTCTCAACACATTCAAAGTAACCTAATTCCTTTGAAACGCTTATTAATTTAGAATTAATGTTTCTGGATATTAATACAAGTTTTGTCTTTGGCAAAAGTATATGAAATCCATTAATAATTCTTAACCCGTTATCTGCGTCAAGTTGATTAGAATCCAAATAATAATCCACAATGATAAAACCAGGATTTCTATATGATTCCTGCAATGCTTGTTCTCCGGAGCTGTAGTAAAAGAATTCATAGTCCTCGGGTTGATTATTAGAAAAATACTCTTTTACCGATTTTAAAAAAAACGCGTCGTCGTCTATAACAAATATTTTTAAAGGCTTCAACTTATTTGTTTAGCTCATTTAATTGTTCTGCAAAACCATTCTGCATTGTTGTGCACTCATTAATAATTCCTAATGTAAGATTTTTGATTTCTTCAAAATTCTCCTCCGCTTTACACAATTTTTCTATCTGCTTTAAATCATCAATCGTTTGTGAATTAAAGCCCATTAAACCAAAACTGGTTTGCAAACGATGTGCCAATGCGCCAACACCTTTATAATCTTTGGATTTAATCAACAGGTTAAGCTTTTCAATATCAGCGGGAGATTGCTCCATGAACAATTCCATCATCTCCTTTACAAACGCTTTGTTACCTTTGGAAATAGAGTTTAAAAATTCGATCCCGTTTTGTTTTACAATGTTAGTTTGATTGCTTTCATTAGTAAGAATATTGTTGCCAGTATTAGCCAACTGACGATTAATTATTCTGATTAAATCTCCACTATTAAATGGTTTACTAATATAGTCGTTCATGCCACTGCTCAAACAAACTTTTTTTTCACCTGCAATCACGTTGGCCGTCATTGCAATAATAGGTGTGTCCAGCATCAATTCCTTTCTTATTTTTATTGTACTCGTAATGCCATCTAATACTGGCATTTGAATATCCATTAAAATAATATCATAATCTATATTCTGTAATAATTGCAAAGCTACCTCACCATTATCTGCAATCGTAACAATTGCACCTTCCTGTCCTAAAATGGTTGAAGTTAATTTTTGATTGATTTCATTATCTTCTACTAATAGAATTTTCTTGTTCTTTATTAAACTTGTTTGAGTATTTTGTTTAACCAAATCCTCAGAAACAAAATCATTCTCTTTTAAACTATATGGTAAAAAACAGTAAAAATTAGAGCCTTTATTTTTCTCAGATTCAACATGAATAGTTCCTTTATGTAATTCCACCAACTTTTTTACGATGGACAAACCTAAACCTGTGCCGCCAAACTTCCGAGTTATACTGTTGTCGGCCTGTATAAACTTATCAAATACTTTTTCTAATTCATTCTTCTCAATTCCAATACCCGAATCAATAACTTGTAATTTTAAAACTACATTCGTCTTGTTAATCTGAGCTACCTCAGCAATGAGTTTAATACTACCCCCGGAAGGTGTAAATTTTAGCGAGTTACTTAATAGATTACTCAGGATTTGAAACAAACGTGTAGGATCACCATAAATACTTTGCGGCAAATCTGCGCCGTAATTGGCGCTAAATAAAATTTGCTTTTTCTGAAATTGAGGGCCAAACAGTTGTGTTAACTCATTTAGTTTATCTTTCAGCTCAAATTGAATATGTTCAAGCGCAACAAGTCCAGCTTCAATTTTAGTTGCATCCAAAATATCCGCAACGATTTTAATAAGATTTTTTCCTGAAACATCAATTGAGTGCAAATAATCTTTTTGTTGGTTCGTTAATTCAGTCTTTTGAAGTAACTCGGTAAACCCAAGAATTCCATTAATCGGTGTTCTAATTTCGTGGCTCACATTAGCCAGAAATAATGCCTGCATACTTAATGCTTTATCTGCTAACTGCTTTGATTTTTCTAACTCAATTTCTAAATTATGTAACTCTGTAATGTTATGAAAGAAAAGAGTTTTTATTGTTTCCTCTTCCTCCACGTCTTCCTGCAACGAAACAAGGCAGGTAATCATTCGGCCCGTATTTGTAAAACAAAACATTTTTTCATCAAACAATAGCCCTTCTCTCACTAATTTATCGTTTAAATGCTTTATTCCGGAAGAGTTAAAAACACTGAGGTCCGACAATTTCTTGTTTGAAAGCTCTTCGACAGAGTCGAAATCAAACATCTTCAGAAAAGAGTTGTTTGCTCCAATAACAGAAGTAAGGTCTTTATTCAACCTCAAAATTGCAATTGGACTATTTGAATAAAATTTCATTATAACAATGAATAATTTACTTGATTTTAATTGTAAATGTTTTAATCAATATAAATTTGGTTTTGCTTATTTGATTGATTCGATGACTTTCACAATTTCATTAAACACATTTGTTTTATGGATAAAGTGAACATTTTCAAATCCTAAATCCCCTATTACCTTTTTCCCATAATCTAAACTTGATACAACTATTATTGGAAATTTTTCTCCAATATTTTGTTTGATTGCTCTAATTAAATCAACACCCGTTAGATCATCTATCATTAAATCACAAATAAGTAAATCGTAGTTTTTATTGGTTATTTTCACGTAGGCGTCATTTACGGTGCTTGTTGTAAATAATTTATAATTAGCATCGGTAAGAACTTGACTTATGGCTTTCAAGAAAAGTTTATCATCATCAACTATTAATATATCTTTTTCCATAAATTAAAATTTTACTCTAATTTATCAATTTGTGTTTTTATTTAAAAAAATCAACTTAAAATTTGGTCTAAATACCCAATTAAACTGTAAATTTGCCTCGTTTTGGCACTATTTAATAGAAAAAGCAATTCCAACGCTAACGAACTAAGTTTTCTGGGGCATTTAGAAGCCCTCAGATGGCACTTATTTAGAAGTGCTCTTGCTGTTGTTTTGTTTGCAACACTCGCGTTTGTCTATAATAATATTCTGTTTGATGAAATTATTTTTGGCCCCTTAAAACAAGATTTTTTAAGTTACAGGTTTTTATGCCAACTTGGCCATAAAATTGGAGTTGGAGACGCAATGTGTATTATTGTTAAACCACAAAAATTACAAACATTAAGTGCAAGCGAACAATTTTTTAATCACATGTGGATTGCGTTCTTAACAGGCCTTATACTTGGTTTTCCTGTTATTTTATGGGAGTTGTGGAAGTTTGTTAAACCTGCCTTAAAGGATAAAGAAGTTGGTCCAGTTAAAGTATTTATTGCCATTGCTTCTCTGTTGTTTATTATAGGTGTGTTGTTTGGATACTTTTTACTATTTCCAATGAGCTACAACTTTTTAATTAATTATACCGTTTCTGATAGTGGAATTGTACAAACTAATAACACCTTTGATGATTACATATCCTTAATTTCTACAATGACATTGGTTGCCGGAATTATTTTTGAATTACCAATTTTAGTTTATTTCCTTACAAAACTCACATTACTCTCACCTGAATTCATGCGTAAATATCGCAAACATGCAGTTGTAGTAATTTTAATTATTGGTGCCATTATAACCCCAAGTCCTGATGTTACCAGCCAAATGGTTGTTTCAGTACCAATGTATTTACTTTATGAACTAAGTGTGTTTGTTAGTGCATGGGTAATAAAAAAGAATAATCAATTAAAGTAAATAGTATGTCACAAGCAATAAAGGAGTTTAATGACTACCGCTCTAAAATGAATGATGTAATTCTTAATAAGGATAATTTAGTATTAAAGAGGTTATTTAATTTAGATAGTAATACTTATGCTGAAGGTGCATTGCCGGTAAAAACAAAAGAAATGTTAGGCTTGGTGGCAAGCATGGTGTTGCGTTGCGACGATTGCATAAAATATCATTTGATTAAATGTCACGAACAAAAATGCAACACTGAAGAAATTTACGAAATCTTTGCGGTTGCCAACATTGTTGGCGGAACAATTGTAATACCACATACCAGAAGAGCTGCAGAATTCTGGGAAGAACTGACTAAAGAGTCAAACTAATTACTTGTCAACTTTTTTAAATTATCATCCGGCACCCTGTCAACTAAGTAATTATATGGGTCAATTCCTGCCTGATATGGTTTTTTATCTACCATCCATTTAAACGTATTATTTTCCTGGTTGATTTTTATTCGTTTATATAACAAAGGCTTTCCGAGCGAAAGTTGACTGGATGATTCTTCAAAAATTGCAATATCAACATAATCATTCATGTTAACTTGTTTCTCTTTTCCAAGTTCATTTGCTTTATGTTTTAAAGAGTTTGTTACTATTGTTACTTCGTATTTATCTCCTACTTTTTTGTAACTGCAATCAACTACTTTATTTGAATACAAAGTTATGTCTTCAAACAAATCTTTAAGAATGTATTTCAAGCTATCCGGTGTTACTTTCTGAAAGGCTCTCATTGCATCCATACTTGTAGCATATGGTGGTTTTTTGTATGCAAAGGAATCTATTAATGAATGCATTGCTTCATTCACTTTTGCTTCGCCAATCATCTCCTTCAAATAGTACATAACCACGCTCGCCTTTCGGTAATAAACATAATCTTGATTCTCTACATAAAGCAATGGCTTTTCACCTTGAGGCTCAGAACTTCTTCCGCTTAAATAAGAATCCATTTCATACTTTAAAAACTTCTTCATCTTATCTTTGCCGTATTCCTTTTCCATTACCATTAAAGCAGAGTATTGGGCAAAACTTTCACTAAGCAAGGTGCTGCCCTGCATGTTTGAACCAACTAACTGATGAGCCCAATATTGGTGACCCATTTCATGTGCCACAATGTAATAAACCGGATCAATGTCATCTTCTTTCACATCTCTTAAATCGGAAATAAATCCTATTCCCTCGCTGTATGGCATTGTGCCTGGAAAAGCCTGCGCAAAACTGCTGTGTCTTGGAAACTCAATAATTCTGCACTCTTTATGGTAATATGGGCCAAAGTTACTAATGTAGTAAGACAAAGATTTTTGTATACTACTTAACATATTAGGCACATTATATGCGTGTGTAGGATGATAATACACTTCGGCACTAACACCATTAAATTTTACCGTTTTAACATCATATTTAGCAGATAAAAAGGATGTGAAGTGTAAAGATGGTCGTGCTAATTTGTATTTAAAATAATTCCTGTTTTTGTAATTCCATTTTTTAATTAAATCGCCAGGTGCAACAGCTGTCTGGTCTGCATCTGTGCTTATTTCAGTTTCTACCATGCACCAGTCCGCATTGTCTACATATGTTTTTCCTCTGTTTAATGAATCCGCTTCGTTTAAAATTGGGCTGCGTAACTTTTCAGGCAATTTGTTTTTTCTTCTTCTGTTTTTATCGGAAATTTCGTTGTCACTTATATAACCTAAATACGGAATGAAATCTGAATTATTGAAAAATGTACCGTTTTCTGTTAATGAGATGAATGAAACTTCATTCTCAAATCCTCTGTTGAAATAATTATTGCGGTACTTGATCAAAAGAGTATCCTTTGGCATTAAAGGTTTATCCAAGGCGTAAATGATATACCCGGAATAATCATCATTCAAAGTTAGTTTAGCGCCCTTTATATCAATTTGCAAGCTATCCGCTAGCGTTGGCACTGTAAAGTGCAATTCTTTAATCGGCTCTGCACTTTCGTTTCGAACCAACATTTCGCTGTAAGTGGTCAAATTTCTTTCTTTTGGAAATAACTCAATCTTGTGCTTAATCGAATAAATGCGAGGCAAAGGTAACAACTCGTACTTTTTATATTTACGCTCATACTGCAAGCGTCTGTCAATGGTAACATCTCTGCTATCAAATGTATTCAGAACCTTTGTGTTATAAAAAATAAAGCTGCCACATAAGATAAACAATAACATTAAAACAGTTATCACTTTTGCATTTTGTTTAAACTGAACAAATGCAGATTTCATCCTAAATTTAAATCTGGTTTCTTTACCTCGTTGATAGAGCGTATAACTAATCACAGAAACAACCAATGCTGCAAGACACCAATACAAATTAAACCAAAACGTTGCTTTTGCATACGGCTTAAATTGATAAAGGTCAGAATAGATAATGCTTGGCCTGGATCCATACTGAACTAAATTTGACTCAACGTTTAAGTTAGACCAGGCAATTCCATTAACGATAACAAATATTACAAATGCAAAGTAGGAGATATAACGGTTATTGATAAAAACATGAATAAATAAAGAGGCTACAATTAAGAAAACAAACCTCAACAATTCAAGAACCATAAACTGTATTAAATACAGTTTTAAATTAAAATCAAAAAAACCATATGCCATCTGAGCAACTACACCTACAATTATGCACATGAATAATATAATCGCTACTACAAGAATTAGAGCCAGGGTTTTTGCAGTAAACAAAACAGAAAACGAAAATGGCATCGCGTCTTTTATGTCGTTTAATTTGGCATCCCTTTCACGCCATACAATAACGCCAGAATAAAATGTGATGATAGAAATAATAAATATATAAAATGAACCTTTTATTGTCTCAATCACATCACTGCTTGTTGGATAATTGCTTGTGTCATACATCCCGGTAAAGTCAGATAGACTTACTGTTAATAGGAGTATTCCAAAAATCATGATTATAATGAACACGGGATTTCTGATGATTGCTTTGATCTCAAAACTAATTAAACTCCAAAAAGCACTCCACGAAAATTTATAAGACGGCGAATAGTTTGGAATAATAGGTGGCGCTACTTCGCTTTGCTGGTAAACTGTTTTTTTAGTTTTTACTTTTTTACTGCGAACACTAAATGAAAATCTAGAATAGGTAACAATTAAAACGATTACACTTACAAAAGTCCACAGTCCCCTGTTAAGTAAAATAGATTGGTGATTCCACATTGGGGCTGTATTCTTTTCATCAACAGTTAAGTACTTTGAGGCAATGGAAAACGGTTCAGACCCAAACGGGTCGAATAGTGAAGCTAAAAATTCTTTTTCAAGTCCGTTTAAAATTGTTGATGAGATGATGTATAAAACAAGTAATAGTATTGCTGAGACAAAAGAGATAATGCTGCTTCGGAAAAACAAGGCAACGGCAAAAATCACCGCAGCAATGACTAAGGTATTAGGAACAGCAAACACCAAAAAACCAGCCAAGTGTCCGCTTAAGTTAAATTCACTATATCTGATGCTTTCTTCTGCCCATGGTAAAAGTGGTCCAATTATTGTGCCTAATGAAACACCAATAGTTGGAATTAGTGCTGCTATATATGCCCCAATAAACTTCCCAAAAAAGTAATTAAGTTTTTTTATTGGACTCGTAAAAATAAACTGATACATCCCGGTTTCTAAATCACGTGATGCCGAAGAATTCATAAATGCTGTTGTGGTTAATAAAATCACAAACAACATGTTGCTATAATAGCTTTGAATGGCGTGAGGAGCGTTTTTATATACATTGCCAACTCCACCTCCAATAGAAACATTATCAGTTGATACTACAAGTGCAATTAGTAACAGATAAATGAACATAAATATCCATAACATTGGTGTTTTTAACCAATACTGTAATTCAAATTTTATAAACTTAAGCATAGCTGTTATTTATATTAATTGATTAATCTTTGCAAAAAACACATCCTCCAAGTTTTCTTCCGCCTTCTCAAATCCGGATATCGGGCTGTCTGAAAACGCATGAATTAATGGACTACCTGCTACAAGTTTGTTTGAAATAATTTTATGATTGTTCTGAAAACTTTCCAGTTCTGATTTTAAAATTTTCTTTTCCCAAACCTTGTTTTTAATCAGTTGCAATGCTTCTTCGGTTCCGCCATTGTATAGTACCCTTCCCTCATTCATAATTGCCATTTGGTTGCATAATTCTTTAACATCTTGAACAATATGTGTAGATAAAATCACAATGATGTTTTCGCCAATTTCACTTAGAATATTATAAAATCGGTTTCGCTCTCCCGGATCAAGACCAGCAGTTGGTTCATCAACAATAATTAACTGCGGACTGCCAATTAAACATTGTGCAACACCAAATCGCTGACGCATACCCCCACTATAACTGCTTACTGAATTATGGCGATGTTCAAATAAATTTACTTTATGAAGTAAATAACTCACCATTTCTTTCCGCTCAGATCTGCTTGAAAATCCTTTTAACAATGCTAAGTGATCTAAAAGTTCTACAGCAGAAGTTCTAGGATAAACGCCAAACTCTTGTGGTAAATACCCAAGTACTTTCCTTAATTCATCCTTGTTTTTTAAAATATCTAGTTCTCCTAAGAAAGCTGTTCCTGAGTCAGCGTCCTGTAACGTTGCAAGCGTGCGCATTAAACTAGATTTACCTGCACCGTTTGGGCCAAGTAAACCAAACAAACCTGTATTAATAGTTAAGGTAACATCTTTTAACGCATGTACACCATTCGGGTATAACTTACTTAAATTATTGATTTGGAGTGTTGTTGAATTCATAAACTAAAAATAAAGCTATTATTTGAATCAACAAGACGTATGAAATCCTTGAAAAGTTACATGCAGCGAAATAAATTAATCTGTTAATAATCAGTTGCTTAGGCAGAGCCTAGGCGTCAAAGTCGTGGTGACTGTTCCAAACCGAACTGCTAAAATTTTTGGAGAATGCAAACGTGTAATAGGCCGTAACTCCCATACTGAATATCAATAAGTGAAAAAAGGTGGCTATACGGTACCCGCTCCAATAAGGCAGGTTTTTAACGTTTAAAGTAATAACACTGTTTGGTAAACATAGGGTAACCATAAAAACAATTACCAGTAATGTAATAAATAGATTTTCAAATTGACGTAATGGCCAATTATAAATGCTACGGGTTGGTTTTAATAAATTTCCCCATTGATGAATTAAATAATAGTTACCATAATTTGTGGGAGCAAACAATAAACAAGAATCGCAACTCCCTAAATTTTTTATTGAGTTATGAGGTGCTAAAACTTTAAAACCGTCAATCTCTTTTTTCTGAGCAGAATTAATATCTTTTATTTTTAATATGGCTTCAAAAGGGAACTCTGAGCGATAGTATTTACTGTCTACAAAACGTAATCGATAGTTAACAGCTACCCTCTTGATTTCTTCCTTCGAAAAAATTAAACTCTTATCGCAATCCTCCTCTTCAATAAGCTTTTTAAGATCAAAGTAATATGTTAAGTTGTCTAATATTTTGTTGGTGTGAACGATGTCATTTTGAAGAATTTGTTTTGCTTCATTTAAAAGTTCATCTTGTTCACTACGGTGTTTTACTTTTACAGCGCTTAGCTTATCTTTAATATCAACACTTTTTAGCATTTAATAAGGAATAATTGAGATCCCAATCGTATAAGGCGTAATCCCTTGTGGACCCTTGTCCGTAAAAACCTCACTTAAATAATAACAAGCCGTTAAGCAAAATTGTTCATAGCCAATTCTAAAATTTACGCCATATCTCAGCCTATTGATGTTTTTAATGTTATAAACCCTCACTTTACCGTCATTATCCTTTATCGATCGAAAATCGTTTACCACATAACCCAATTTAACCCCTGCATGAACCTTAAATTGACGGTCCGTTTTACTTCTAAACCTAATTTCTAAAGGAACTTCTAAAAACTTCTGTCCAAATCTGTTAAGCGTAAATGGTCGGTTAAAAGGCTTTAACGCTGTAAGCTGTGTATTACTTAAACTGTCTCTCGAATAGATAAAATCTGCATTGCTGTGAAAATTATGACTAAGTAAGCCTATACCATAGCCAAAACTGAAATTGGATCTCCCGAAAGGTTTGTCAAACATAAATGCAAAATTAAAACCAATACAGCGTTCATACACTTGTTTAACATAACCGGATAAGCCCAGAAAGCCGGTATGATTAATTTCAAATATTAAACGATCGTGTGGGTCTGATTTATAATTTTTGATATCAAACTCGCTCTCTATTTTTTTCTTAAGAATATTAACACGCTCCGTTGTGTCTTTCTTAACCTGTGAAAACGAAGGGCAGTTTATAGCCAGAATAAACACAAATAACCAACTATATAATATAACCTTCATTTAAAGAGAAGTAAAGATACTAAATAAATTACACCTTTTAAGAGGTTTATAATGGTAAAACACATGCAGTTAATTGAACCTGGTTAATGGTTTTTAATTTAAATAATTAGTCCTTTTCACTACTTTCGGGTTTAATTAGGATGACCCATTCATGAAACACTAATTTTTGATCCTGATTTAAGCTATTTAAAGAAACGATAGGATTGTTGTTCATTGTATGACTTATGCCCGTTGTTTTGGCTCTTACAATAAAACTTTTGTTTTTAATCGGGAAGGAATCGTCGGTCATATTCAGAATGTAAATTGCTTCTGTTTTTAAGTATGATTTTTTTATTATACGTGCTTTATACGCCTTTGCTAACACACCAGACTTATGAAGTCCTTTCACAAAAATATCCTCATCGTACAGGCTAGCCAACCTTGCGCTGTTATATCCTTCTCCTTTGATGGTTAATAATCCAAAAAATATATTTACATCGTTTGAGCCCACTTTCTTTTTTAATGTAAACGGTAAAGAGGGGCGAAGAGGCTTCCAATAGTTTTCGATTATTGAAAACCGACTCATTCGATAAAACATAAGCACAATTAATGATGATTGCCAAACCATTAAATAAATATATGCCCCCAAGGCACTGTCAGCATCATCATAAAGGGTTGCAACAATTATAGTTGTAATTATAATTGGAAAATAGAACAATAAAAGTTGTTTTCTTACAACAACCTGATCAATAACAATTTTTGGATTATAATGCGGGGATACATTTAAAGTGTTATTGGTCATCTCAACAAAGGCCTCTAAACAAAAACAAAATAACAATACACATAAAACCATGCTTAAAGCAAACCAATTGGTTTCAAGTATAAAATCGAATAAGCCATGCGCCAAAGCGCCAAGCAAAATAAAAATTAAAATATACTGAGCGCCCTTCTTGCGGAATTTCACCAATATAAACCCATAACAGGTTAAACATGCAAAAAACATATGCGCCGGCACCGATAATATGGAACGAGATACTAATACCTGCGTGCCGTAATTTAATGCATACTCTATGTTTTCTCCGAAGGCAAAGCCGAGCGCAGAAATACCTGAGTATTTAATAAAATCAAAAGGTTCCGATATGCTGTTTTTTAAAACATACAACGCAAACAAGGTTGGCACAAGCTTAATGCATTCTTCTAATAAGCCAACTGCTAAAAAATTATAGAAAAAGGAATTTACGTAGCCTTCTCCCTGATAAATCTCGAGTGGTTTAAAAATAAAGTCGTGAATAGGATAAATAATAAAAGGAAAAACTGTTCCAATCAAAAAAACAAAAATGATGTTTTTAAGTTTTTCTTTTTCAAAGGCATCAATGTTATAGAGATAGATTACCCAAGCAAGAGACGTGGCTAAACTTAATGTTACTATAAAAAAATAACGCAAGCTTTATTGTAAAACGCTGTGTTTTTTATCCTGGCTGAGTTTAATATCCTCCAGATTACCTTTCGGTATAGAATTAATTAACTTTTTAGTATAATCACTTTTTGGATTAAAGTAAATGTCATCTGCATCACCAATCTCTTCTATTTTCCCTTTCTGCATTACAACCATACGATCGCTCATGAATTTCACAACGCTTAAATCGTGACTAATAAAAATATATGTGAACTTAAATTCTTGCTTTAACTCATTCAATAAATTTAATACCTGTGCTTGCACGCTCACATCTAAAGCACTTACACTTTCATCACAAATAATAAACTGCGGATTTAAACCCAAAGCTCTTGCAATACATACCCTCTGACGTTGGCCACCACTAAACTCATGTGGATAACGGTTAAAATGTTTTTCCTCCAAACCAACCTTTTTGAGTAAATCATAAACCTTATCACGTCTTTCATTATTTGATTTTAGTATCTGATGAACCCTCATTGGCTCCATAATAGCTTCTCCAATTGTAATTCTTGGATTAAGTGACGAATACGGATCCTGAAAAATAATTTGCATGTTCTTACGAATGTCCCTGAAATCAGATTCTTTCATTCTTATCAGTTCCTGTCGTTTATACATTATTGTTCCTTCATGCGCATCAACTAACTTTAAAATAGTTCGTCCCAAAGTTGTTTTTCCGCAACCACTCTCCCCTACTAAACCAAGCGTTTCGCCTTCATACACATCAAAAGAAACATCATCAACTGCTTTTGTATAATCTAAAACCTTACCAAATATGGTTTTTTTGGCCGGAAACCACGTCTTTAAATCTTTAATTTCTAAAATTTTATCGCGTTGGTATAATTCAATGTGTTGTTTTTCTCTTTCCTCCTTGGTTATTGAAACAGAATTAAGTGCCTCCTTAATGTTTAATCCAACCTCCACAATTTCACCATCGTCATTTCGTTTCATAAAATCGCTCACAACGGGCAATCTCTTTAATCTTCTATCTAATGGAGGTCTGCAAGCCAATAAGCTTTTTGTATACGGGTGTTGCGGGTGACTAAAAATTTGTAAAACTGGTCCTTTCTCTACTATCTTTCCTTTGTACATTACAACCACCGTATCTGCTAACTCAGCAATAACGCCTAAATCGTGGGTAATAAATAAAATTCCCATTTGATGCTGTCTTTGTAACTTTTGCATCAATTCTAAAATGGTTTTTTGAACGGTAACATCCAGTGCGGTTGTTGGCTCATCTGCAATTAAAACATTAGGATTGCAGCTCATGGCCATAGCAATCATAACACGCTGCTTTTGACCACCGGAAATTTGGTGCGGGTAACTATTAAATATTCTTTGAGGTGTAGGCAGTTGCACTTCGTTAAACAAATGCATAACCATTTCCTTTGCCTGTTGCTTAGTAACTTTTTGATGCAATAAAATAGCCTCCATTACCTGTTGTCCGCAGGTAATAACTGGGTTTAAAGACGTCATGGGTTCCTGAAAAATCATGGCAATCTCATTACCTCTGTATTTTCGCATGCTTTCTTTATCAGTTTTCACTAAATCAACTGTTTGGTTGTCTTTCGTGTGATAAATGATTTCTCCATTTGTGATTTTTCCGGGAGGGTTAGGAATAAGCTGCATAATCGATAAGGAAGTAACCGATTTACCGGAACCACTCTCTCCAACAATTCCAATTGTTTCTCCCTGATGTAAGGTAAATGAAATATCATTAACAGCCTTTACATACTCATCTTCCGATTTGAATTGAGTAACAAGGTTTTTAACTTCTAAAAGAGGCTTATTGATCATTTTTAGAGAAGACTAATATAGTTATTTGGTCGGTTTCCTGCAATAAAAAAAGACCATCCGGTTAATTTGGATGGTCTAATTCTTTAAAAAATACGATTATTCTTAAAATCAGTCTTTCACTACCTTGGTAACAGATTTGTTAGAATTATTTTCAACTGAAATAAAATAAACTCCTTTTTTCAAGTTTTCAGTATTAAGTGCTTCATTCAAAACTGATTTACCGCTGTATTCTGTTTGTAAAACCAGTTTACCTAAAACATCGGTTACCCTTACATAAGTAGGATAAGCAGAATTTAAACTGCCTGCAACTAAAGTTATTTGGCTTCCGAATGGGTTTGGATAAGTATTTAATCCAACAGGATTGGCACTATTTACTTTTATACCAACAGGTACGTTAGAGATAGTAAAGTTATTATTGCTGATGTCGTAAAAAATATTTCCTTTTGCTTCTACTCTAATTCGACAAGTAGTATTTGTAGCAGCAACTGTAGGTGATACAACAGTTTGAACGCCGTCATTTGGCGTAGAGTTAGTAAGCACTGAATAGGTTGTCCCACCATTTAAAGAAATTAAAATTCTTACCGAATCACAAAAAATCGGAGAAGTGTTGGTTAAACCAACATCCCATGTTACTGTTTCGGTATTTCCAGATGACCAGGTTATGCCTGATGCGTTAGGTAACGTAACACTAAATGCTCCTCCGGCAACCACGTTAATGCTAGTGTTTGAATAGCAAACGCCGCCGCCGCCCATTTTGTTATCACGCGCAGTTAATCTAAAAGATAAACTTTGCGCTGAAGTTGGCATATACTCTCCTTTTACTCCTGTAAAATTTCCTGATAACGCTAAACTTTGAAGAGGGAAAAAGCGAGTTGCTGTGGTAGTAGGTGTATACGATCTAAAATAAGGCTTAACATTTGCGTTCCAGTTACCAGCTGTACCAACTGTTGTTTCTTCCCAAGAATAAGTTAATGGATCTCCGTTAGGATCTGTTGCTGAACCGGTTAACGAAAATGGTGTTGAAACAGGAATAGCATAGGCTGGCGAACCGGTTACAACAGGCGGATTATTTCCTGAAGTTGTTGTAACAGCACAACTATTACCTGAACTTAAATGTGTAAAGTTTACAATCTCATCATAACTGATTGCATGAAAATACGCTATACTGTTGGCAGCAATATCATTGGTACCACATATCCCAGCATAAGCCATAATTGTAATTCCGCTTCCCGGTTCAACTGCAGTAGAAGCATTTCTGTTTCCTCCACCACAACTACCCGAAGTAGCATTAAACGTGTGATTACCTGAAAACTGGTGTCCAATTTCGTGTGCTACATAATCAATGTCATATGGGTCACCTACAGGGCTTGGGCTTCCAGTAATTCCGCGAGCTTTTTGTGAATTTACACAAACTACTCCCAGACCAGCTAATCCGCCACCACCCGTACTAAAGGTGTGTCCAATATCAAAATTAGCTGTGCCAATTGTATTTGTAATAACTGTTTGACTCTCGTTGATTAATATAGTAGCATTATTGTTACCTGTAAAAGGGTCTGTGCTTGCGTTTGTAAAAGTAACAAGGGTTTGTGTTGGCACTAATACCATTCTCACTGCAACTTCAGTTTCATAAACTCCATCTACACGATTTACGCTTGTAACAATTTTAGCTAGCGTTTGAGCAACTGTAGGGGTTGTAGAGCCTGTGGCAGCTACAGCATATTCACCCGTACATGCTATTGCCAAACGATATGTACGTAAGTGCGTTCCAACACATGTTGCAGGAGGAGCTGCCATTAAAGAGCTTGAAGTAGAATTAGAACCAGTTTGCGGTTGTGTTGTTTTTGGTTTTTCAGGATTTTCAAGTAAACCAACTTCCGGTAATCTCAAATGTTCTGGTTTAACAAAGTTAGCTGTATAATAGGTAATGTAATCATTTGTGTTCTGTAAGCAATATGGATCAATAAAAAAATCACCATTAGCTGATAGAATCATAGCATGGAATCCAAATTCGTTAACGTCAATTTTTCCGTTAGCATAAATATCATCAACCCCTTTAATACTATACGTTTTAATATCAGGAAACTGTGCTGCTAAATCAGGATGCATAATAGGAGCCTCAACGACTTTAAATTTTTGTAATTGGCCATTAGGCGTGGGTAAAGATATCTCGCAAGGACTTTTATGAATTTGCGTTGTTTTTTCGTTTGGTGCATTCGCTAAAAGTGCCTTTAAATCTGCCATGTTTAACCTAAAGGTTAAATACTTTTGTGGAATGATTTGGCGAACACCTGTTTTAGGTATACCTGATTCTGAAACCGGTGCCCAGGCTTTATCACTGTTTCCCTGAGCAGATAGCTGGATTAAACTGCCAACTAAACAAATGGTTGTAAAGATTTTTTTCATATTACAGTTACTTTGAATACGTGTAAATGTACCCCTAAATAGGTTTAGAAACAAGGGTTTTAAACCAGTTTATTGCCTTTTATCAATTCCCCACAACAATTTATTGCGCAGAGTTGTAAAAAAGTGTTGCCCCTCAAGGTTTATGAGGTTAAAACGAAAATCGGCTTTTTTCAAAAAGAGAGATGTTCCGGCCTTCACTTGTGTGCTTTTAGAATCAAGCGAAATATTAAATGATTCACTTCTACCACTTACCTTAATTTCAAGATTTTTAGTGTTAGAAATTACAATTGGGCGTACGTTTAAATTATGAGGCGCAATAGGAGTTAAAATAAAGTTGTCGGAATCCGGCACCATTATTGGTCCGCCGCAACTTAAAGAGTAAGCCGTTGAGCCGGTTGTTGTACTTACAATTATTCCATCTGCAAAGTAAGAGTTTAAAAATACCTCATCCACAAATACATCAATGTTAATCATGGCCCCGCTATCTTTTTTGTGAATTGTAAATTCATTAAGTGCATAGTTTACGTCACCAAAACAATCCTCACAACCAGTTAATTCAATTAATTCTCGTTTATCAAGTGTAAACTTTTCTTTTAGCAACAACTGCAAGGCCTTCTGCAGGTCATCCTTGTTAACGGACGCTAAAAAACCAAGTCTGCCGGTGTTAACTCCTAAAACAGGAATCCCTGATTTACGCACCAAATCTAGCGTTTCTAGCAAAGTACCATCACCTCCTAAAGAAATAACATAATCTGCTTTCGAAATTAATTCTTCACTGTTACTATATGTATTGAGATCTAAATCAAAATTAAATGAGCGTTGAAGATAGATTAGGTAAGGGCGGTATACTATCAACTCCACATTTTCCTTTTTAAGCAGACTGTGAATTAATTGAATATACTGCGGGCCGTTATCGGCGTTAGAGCGGGCGTATAACGCTATCGTCATAATTAACAACAAAGATAAACATGTTTTTTGTTTTACCTATAATGTTTTAACAGAAGAATTTGAAAGAATGCTTAAATTTGAAACGCATGAGTAAGCCTAACATTAGTAATTTATTATTTAAATATAGTAGCATTGGCGCAGTCTTTATAACAAGTTGTTTGGTTATACTAGACATCATGTTTAACAAACCATTTGAGTTTGCGCTTTATTTGCTCGTGCTATTCCTGTGTTTTTTGGTGTTGTTTGCCTTAATGTATTACCTGTATTTTTCAAAAGTCAGTCGTTTAATAAATGCACTAAACGACCGCATCAAACAAAGATTATTCATTAAAGAATTACCTCAAAGTTACGATCAACTTGAAGAACCAGATGCATTAAACACGCTTAACAAAAGAGTTGATGACCTAATTGAATTAAGAGAAAAAGAAATAGCATATTACAACAACTTAGATAGTTACAGAAAAGAATATTTAGGTAATGTTTCGCACGAATTAAAAACACCGGTATTTAATATACAAGGTTATGTAGATACACTTTTAAATGGAGGTTTAGAAGATGATGAAATTAATATGAACTATTTAAAACGAGTTGAAAAAAGTACAGATCGCTTAATTCATATTATTGATGATTTAGAAACCATTACACAACTAGAAACAGGAGAACTTATTCTTGACGTTGACCCATTTGATATAGCACAATTAACAAAAGAAATTTATGCTGCGCTTGAAATGCAAGCGTCCAAAAAGAATATCCGTTTGGAGTTGGCAAAAAAATATGACAAACCAATTATGGTTAATGCTGATAAATACAGGATTAGACAAGTGTTAGTAAACTTAATTACCAACAGCGTTAAATACGGTAAAGAAAACGGCAAAACCACAATTGAATTTAACTTCTTAAATAACGATGTGTTAGTTGAAGTAAAAGATAATGGGGCAGGAATTGAAGCTGTGCATTTACCACGCTTGTTTGAACGTTTTTACAGAGTAGATAAAGGTCGTAGTCGTGAGCAAGGCGGCACAGGTTTGGGTTTAGCCATTGTTAAACACATTATTGACGCTCATAACAAAAGTATCGTTGTTGAAAGCGAAGTTGGTAAAGGAACAAAATTTATATTCTCCTTAGATGCTGCCAACTAGGTAAAACTATTTCCCATTCACCAATAATTAGTATTAATTCTTTGCGGCTTTGCTTTGTTTTATTATGAACTCTGTAATCTGTTGTTCAATGCTTGTGTTTAGCTGTAATGGATTTGAGCACAAATTTTGATTACAAACAAATAAACTTGGTTTTCCCAAATCTGGGTAATGACCTGGCTTTTCAAGCTTCATTAGTTTCTGTGGGTGGTAGTATGAAGTAACAAGTTTAATTAATTGTTTTGTTTCAGGTGAATTAAAATCTGTGGATACAACAGTAAATATTAAATGATGGTTAAGTGCTTTTGCAACTGCAAGGTTATAATCAGCGATAAGGCGCTCCTCATTCCGCAATATTTTATCTGTGCCAACTGCATTTAAGGTTTCTGTGACGATCTTTGTATCCTCGTCAGAATCTGTTATATCACCTAACTCAATTAAAAAACGTGCAAACAATGCGTTTTCATAAACTACTTTCGTTGTGGTTTTTCTTCCTCCTAAACTAACCGGCATCAAATTGGTTGAAAAAAATCCACCGTATTCCTTATCATATAATTTTTCTATTACCACTTTTCTTAATTGCTGACACTTTTCTAACCAAAAATTATCTGCAGTATATTGGTATAAATCTAACATAGCCAACGCTGCTTGACATTGGGCCTTCAAATACAATATGTTTTGTTGAGCGCTATCGCCAGGTAATGTGCGCATCCGTTTAGTTTCATTCAGATTCTTAATAACATTTTTATACCAACCTGTTTTTAAGTAGGCACTTTTGTAAACACGATTTGCTACACAAACCGCTATTTTCAAATTGCTTGAATCTTTGGTTACTGAGTATAGTTTTAAAAATGCTCGTACAATCCTAAAATTAATATCCGTGTACAAGGTTTTATCTATTGGAGGTTGTCCATATTTTTCTCGTTCCTGTTCTGGTAACTTAAAATATTTTTCAGGCTCAATGGTTTTACTTAAATCCTTTAAATCAATATACTCTTCCTGGCTGTTATAAAACAAACTATCTTGCTTGTTTAACATATACCTGAGCAAATAATTTCTAATTAAGTTAGCCTCGTCAAGCCACTTTGTATCTTTGGTTACAGCGTAAGCTTCTGCATAATTATGCATAACACCTCCTTGGTACTCTGATCTCTTCTCTGGCTGTGCTCCTTCCCAATCTCCCTCGCTGGTACAACCAAAATACACCCCACCACAAACACGATCGCTTGTTTTAGCATACTTGTTTAATGATTGGGTTGCTTTCTTAAAACCTATTTCGCTTCCATTTACTTTTGTTTGCCAAAAACTATACTCAATTGGTTGATAAAGTGGAATTTTCAAATTAAACCCCCATCCATTATATAGCGTATCATAAAAGGAATTTAATTGTTGATCGGCTTTGTCAAGTAGTTTCTTTACTGATAAATTCTCTTTATTCTCCACAACATAATAATCTTTAGTAGTAGAAGTTAGTTTTCCTTTTGAATAATTAGTTAAGAATTCATTTAAGATTTTTTTAAATACTGGTGGCTGTCTGTTTCCCTGCAGAGCCTTTAATTGATTCCCACTATTGTCCAAAAATATTAAAGCAGGCCATCCCCATTCCAAAAATCTTGAACCTACATCGGGTTGCGCTTCAGCATCTGCTTTGATACAAATAAAATTTTCATTTAATAGTTTTATAACACCTGCATCTGTGTAGGTTTTTTCTTCCATTAAATTACAAGCAGTGCACCACTCCGTTCCTACATCTAAAAAAATTGGTTTGTTTTTTTGCTTAGCTGCCTTAAAGGCTTGTTCGCCCCATGCGTGCCAATTTATCCCTTGTGATTGACTGGCAAATGATAATAAAATGAATGTCTTAAAAAGTAAATTTCTCATCCTAAATAAATAGACGAATTGAGAAGCATTAACTTACAAGATTATATTGGATTTAACTAAAACCGTTCTTCCTCTTCCTTTTTAACACCAAAGAGCATGTTAAGGATCCCTGTTACGAAAGAAAGTATAAAACTAAAGAACAGGGCAGTCCAAAATCCATTTACACTAAAACCGCTTACAATTTTGTCTGCAAATAAAATAATGATGCCATTAATGGCTAATAAAAAGAGTCCTAATGTAACTATCGTAACAGGTATGGTTAAAATAGTTAAGATAGGTTTTACTACCGCATTTAAAAAGGCTAACACAACAGCTACCAATAGTGCCGGCATATAGCCTTGTAAGTGAACACCCGGTAAAATATGTGCGACAATAAAAACTGCTAAAGCTGATACTATTAATCTAATTATAAAATTCATATTTTGTTTAAATGTTTTGTTCTACAAAATTAGTTAAGTCTTCAAACTCCTTTACCGAAAGCTGCTCCGGTCGTTGAGTGAAAAGAGGATGTTGCAATGTTTTGTTATTTAAAAGGCTTTGAACAGAATTACGAATCATTTTTCTGCGTTGATTAAAACAAGCTTTAACAACTTTAACAAAAAGCTCCTCGTTACAGTTTAGTTTTTGAGTGTTGTTTCGGCGCAAACGAATTACAGCACTCTTTACTTTTGGTGGAGGCGTAAACACATTTTCACTTACAGTAAACAAATACTCTATATCATAATACGCTTGCAACAATACGCTTAAAATGCCATAGGTTTTGCTGCCAGGTTGTTCAGCAATGCGCTCTGCCACCTCTTTTTGAAACATTCCAACGACAACCTCTATGTCGTTTTTATGCTCAAGCACCTTAAACATTATTTGACTGGATATATTGTATGGAAAATTTCCAATTACATTAAATTTCTCATTGAATAGTTGCTTTGGTTGGCTAGCTAAAAAATCTGCGAACAAAAACTTTTCGGCTGATTGAGGATAGTTTTCTTTGAGATAAGCAATGCTTTCCTCATCCACATCCAGCGCTTTAAAATTAACTTTTTCAGAAACGAGGTATTTGGTTAACACACCCATTCCCGGTCCTATTTCAATCACAGGTTTTGTGCTATCTACTTTTAATAAAGCTTCTACAATGTTCTTAGCGATACTTTCGTCATTTAAAAAATGTTGCCCTAAGTGCTTTTTTGCTTTTACCGATTGCATGCTTTATTTATTTAAACTTTTTAAGCTTTATTCGTTTGCTTTCCGCCAAGCGCCATTAAATACGCTTTGATTAATTCATCCAAATTGCCATCCAACACACCTTCAGCATTTGTAATTTTTAATTCTGTACGATGATCGTTTACCATTTTATAAGGATGCAAAACGTAGCTTCGGATTTGCGAACCCCACTCAATTTTCATTTTACCTTCTTCAATGGCGTTTTTAGCTTCGTTGCGTTTGCGCATTTCCAATTCATATAATTGCGACTTCAACATTTGCATGGCTCGCTCACGGTTACCTAACTGCGAACGCTCTATCTGACAAACTACAACAATTCCTGTTGGTTTATGTAATAACTGAACTTTAGATTCCACTTTGTTAACGTTCTGTCCACCTGCCCCACCACTTCTGGAGGTACTCATTTCAATATCATTAGGATGTATGTTGATCTCAATACTGTCGTCAACAACAGGGTATACATAAACCGAGGCAAAACTGGTATGTCTTTTGGCATTGCTATCAAAGGGACTAATACGAACCAAGCGATGCACCCCGTTTTCACCTTTTAAATAACCATAAGCAAAATTCCCATCTATCTGCAAGGATACAGATTTTATACCTGCTACATCGCCGGCATTGTAATCCAACTCACTAACTTTAAACCCTTGTTTTTCGGCCCACATTAAGTACATTCGCATTAAGATGCCTGCCCAATCACAACTTTCAGTTCCTCCTGCGCCGGCATTTATCTGCAGCACACAACTCAGCTTATCCTCTTCTGCGCGCAGCATATTTTTAAACTCGATGTCCTCGAGCGCATTAAGTGTCTTATCATACTCAGCTTGAGTTTCTTCTTCACTGGCATCACCACTTTTATAAAAATCGTAAAGTGTATTTAAATCTTCTACTTGACTTTTAAGCGAATCATAGCCTTGTGTCCAGCTTTTTAAAAGCTTAACATCATTTAAAATCTTTTCGGCTTTTTTTGAATCGTTCCAAAAATTTGGATCAAGCGTTTTTTCTTCTAGTAGCTCCAGGTCGTGTTTCTTCTGATCGTAGTCAAAGAAACCCCCTCAACGCGCCACTGCGATCATTCAAGTCTTTTAATTGTTCAAATGTAAACATGGTTGTAAAGATACACTTTTAATCCTTACAGTTTTTTATATTCTTCGTTTAAAAAAGTCATTAACTCTTTTATATAATTACTGCTAAAGTCAAACTTTATCCCTGCAGCTTCATAAATTTGAGGGATAGTGGCTGTATAGCCCAAACTTAGTGCTTTTTTATAATTTTCAATTGCTTGCTTTGGATTTTGTCTGTATTGACGCCACATTGCTATAGCGCCCAATTGCGCAAATCCATATTCAATGTAATAAAAAGGCACTTCAAATAAATGAAGCTGAACCTGCCACTTACGCGCCAAATTATTTTCTAAACCCGTGTAATCTATAACCTCAGCACTAAATTCTTTAGCTATGTTTAACCAGGTTGTTTTCCTCTCTTCGAGCGAGTGTTTAGGATTAGTGTAAATCCAATGCTGAAATTTATCAATCGTTGTAATCCATGGCAATGTATCAATCACGCTCTCTAGTTGTTGCTTTTTAGCACGCACTAAATCATGATGGTTTGGAAAAAACACATCCCAATGTTCCATGCTTATTAATTCCATGCTCATGCTTGCTAACTCTGCTACTTCGCTTGGTGGTGATTTAAAATCAACTAATTCCTGCTCCTCATATAAAAACGAATGAATGGCGTGTCCACCCTCATGAACCATAGTAGTTAAATCTCTTAACAAGCCAACCGAATTCATAAAAATAAACGGTATTGCTGTTTCATATAAAGGGTATTGATATCCGCCCGGCGCTTTCCCTAAACGACTATCTAAATCCAATCGTTTGTGTTTATCCATTTTCTGTACACAAAATCCGAAATACGGATCTATCTTATTAAAGCAGGCAATGGTTTTCTCAATCAATTCTGCGCCATTCTTAAAAGGTTGAAGTGGCGGCAGGGCCTCCTCATCAACACTAGTGTCCCAAGGTTTATAGGTACTAAGGTTTAGTTTTTGTTTGCGTTGTTTGTGCAAATTATTCAACAACTCAACTGCATGATCTTTTACTGATTGATGAAAAGTTAAACAATCCTGCACCGTATAATCAAAACGGCCTAAGGACTGGTGCTTAAAATCGCGGAAGTTCGAAAACCCTGCATTCAAGGCAACCTGATGCCTGAGTGTAATTAACTCTGTATATAAATTATTTAAGGCCTCTTCATCTTGAGCTCTTCTGGTTTGCAGTTTTGTGTAAACCAATTCTCGAACACTTCTGTCGAGGTTTTTCAAGTAAACACCTGCTTGCTGCATGGTAATCGTTTTACCATCTTGTTCTATACTCTGTGCGCCGCTAATTTCGCCAAATCTTTGTTCCAACTCCTGCAATTTTGTATTGAGTGGAATGTTTTCTTCTCTAAATAAATCAATACTGTTTTTAATTCCTCTGAAATAAATATTATATCCAGATTGATTTAACTGTTCTTTAAATGAACAATTATTTATTTTAAGGTTAAGTTCGTTTGTTATTGGTGCCATGTGCGGCTCAATATTCTGAACAAAATCATTAAAGTGATCTCTGAGTTTTGTGTCTGTTGTATCGCACGTCATGTTGATATAACGCCACGCCATATTTTCACTAATTACTGCTCCTAATTCACTTGCATCTAACAATAATTGCTTTAAATCATTTACTGCGTTTAAGTTCCTTTCTAGTAGGTTATCAAAATATGGTTTTAGGTTTTCCCAAGTTGTAATGGTGAATTCTGCCTGAACAAAGTTCCTTTTCATTATTAAAGTGTATAAGTTGAGTGTTTACCGATATTGTCGTAATTCTTTTCAATCCACCTGTCACAGGCTTCGTAACCTTTGTTTTTAAGGTGCATTAAAAAATCCCAGGTTGTATTTAATTTGCTTGATAAATTAAAATGTGATAATGTGTTATCTGCACTTAAGCTATGTAAGTTTATTCTTTTTAGTTTCCCATCCAATGTAATGCCTTGATCAACCAATGAATTTATAAATTCAAGATGTTCTATTTCCAAAGCTAAAGAAGAATTAAAACTAATCTCGTTTACACGGTCTTTTATTTCCTCAATATTGGAAGGCACATTGACAATTTTAAATGGATTAACCTTTACCAATAAAATATCATCTGTATCAACAGTTCCGGCTGTTAAAGGTGTTAAAGGAGGATTTCCCATGTAACCGCCATCCCAGTAATACTCACCATCTATCTCTACGGCTTCAAACAAATAAGGTAGGCAGGCACTGGCTAGTACTGCTTTGCTACTGATTTCAGTTGGACCAAACACTTTTGCTTTGCATGTTTTTACATTAGTAGCGCAAACAAAAAGTTTTGGGGGCGATATTTTGTGTAATTCTTCAAAATCGATTAATTCATTTAATATTTTTTCAAGTGGATTGTATCCAAGTGGGTTAAATTGGTGGGGCGCCAAATTCTCGGAAGTCATGGTGAAAAACTTGTAAAGCGGACTATAATCCATGTTGCCCGGACTCATCATTTTATCAAACCAGGTAGGTTGCAATGGTGATAGTTTTCCGGCCTCTGATATTTTATGCCAAAACTTAACCAAGGTGTGTTTAGCCATATTTCTTCCGCCCTTACTTAAACCGTAAATTGTACAAACGCCATTCATTGCTCCGGCGCTTGTTCCACAAATGCCATCAATTTCAATGCCTGGCTCATCTAGAAGTCTGTCTATAACTCCCCAACTATAAGCGCCATGCGCTCCGCCCCCTTGAAGTGCTAAATCTATTTTCTTTACCTTACTCATAAATCCTTGAAATAAATTGTTCTTTTATTAGTTTCAATACTTTGTGTTTCTAAAATTACTCTTTTTATCTGTTTATTTTGATAATGAATCCTGAGATAAATAATTAAAAGATTAAAATTTACATCCTCTTTCACTTCACCTGAAGGCTTGTTAACTGAACCCTCAAAATAATGAATTAAATTAGTTAGTGCAATTACGTTACTTTCTTCTCCTGCTAAACGATTTGTTTGGTGCTTAGATAAAGCAGTAAACAAAACGTCCTCTGTGCCTTTATCTGACACAACAATTAGTCGGTAATTACTTTTAGGTGGATAAGTGAAAAAAGTCCAATTCTGATGAAAATAAGGATACACGTAAGCAGATGCAGCATATTTTAAGCCGTTGTTAGTTTGATAAAAAACTAATGACGTAAAATGAAGTATAAAAAATCCACTTACTAGTAATAAAATAATTATTTTAGATGCTTTATTAATAAGCTAAAGATAAACTTTTATGCGTAATTCTATTCTTTTTTTATCCTTAATATCGATTTCGATTTTAAGTAAAAGTCAAAATAAATCTATCTCTGTTAAGGAAGCCGTTCTAAAGGGTAGAGGTGCTCTTGCGCCCAAGCGCTTGCAAAATTTGAATTTTACCGCTAATAGTCAGCACTATTATTACGCTGACAATTCTGAAATAAACATTTTAGATTCGAAAAATAATCAAAGTGTTAAACGATATAGTTTAGTAAGTATTAACGCTTTCTTAAAATCAAACAAAACAGATACATTAAATGCCTTAACACCATTTAAAGTAGTTACGCCCGATAGCTTAGTGCTCTACTTACAAAAAACAAGTTTAAGTTTAAATTTTAAATCCAACGCTTTTAATAAAGCTCAAAACAACGTTTTATTAGAGAAAGAATTGGCAGATGAAGCACCAAAAACAAAGTATGTAGCTTATCAAAAAAACAATAATTTATATATTAACAACTTAAAAGAAGAAATTCAAATTTCTGAGGATGGAGGCTATACAATAGTTTACGGAAAATCTGTACACCGCGACGAGTTTGGGATAAACAAAGGAACGTTTTGGAGTACTAATGGTAATTATTTAGCTTTTTATCGCATGGATCAGACAGACGTAACGGATTATCCTGTTATTGATTGGTCAACATATCCGGCAGCTAATAAAAATATTAAGTATCCTATGGCCGGTAACAAAAGCCATTATGTTAGCGTTGGTGTTTACAATGTTAGTGCTAAACAAACTACTTACCTTAAAATTGATGGGCCTAAAGACCAGTACTTAACGAACATTGCCTGGAGTACGGATGAGAAGACAATTTATGTGGTAGTGTTAAATCGCGAGCAAAATCATTTTAAACTAAATGCCTATAACCCTACTACGGGTGATTTCATTACAACATTATTTGAAGAAAAAGATGAAAAATATGCAGAACCTTTACATCCGGTTTTATTTTTAAATAATGGCAAACAATTTATTTGGCAAAGTCGCAGAGATGGCTTTAATCACATTTATTTATACGATGTTACTGGTAAATTAATAGCACAACTTACAAAAGGCAACTGGGAAGTAAAAAATGTATTGGGTTTTGATGCCAAAAACGAACAGTTGTATTTTGAAGCAAATGAGCAAAGCCCTATAAATCAAGATGCTTATAAGGTAAACCTGAAAACCAAATTAGTTACTCGCTTAACCTCGGGAAGTGGTTATCATACATGTGTTCTGTCATCCAATGGTGAGTACTTGTTAGATAATTTTTCGAGCTGTTATATACCAAGGGAGTACTATTTTATTAATACTACCTCTAAAAAACCTTGTTTAATTTTTAAAGCAGACAATCCAATTGCAGATTTTAAAACCGGAAAATGGAAATTACAAACTATTCAAAATAAAACAGGGCTTGCATTACACAGCCGAATTTTTTTACCCGTAGATTTTGATAGCACAAAAAAATATCCCGTACTAATTTATTTATACAATGGTCCGCATTCACAAATGGTTACCAATACCTGGATGGGGGGAGGAGAACTTTGGTACCAATACATGGCTCAAAAAGGCTACATCGTTTTTACACTTGATGGTAGAGGTACAAGTTACCGAGGAAAAACGTTTGAACAAGCAACTTTTCGTCAATTAGGAACAGCCGAAATGGAGGATCAATTGGCAGGAGTAGATTACCTAAAATCATTGCCTTATGTGGATTCTAAAAGAATTGGTGTGCATGGATGGAGCTATGGCGGATTTATGACTACTAGCTTAATGACACGCCATCCGGGGGTATTTAAAGTAGGTTGTGCCGGTGGGCCGGTTATCGATTGGAGTTATTATGAAATTATGTATACCGAAAGATACATGGATACTCCAAAAGAAAATCCTGAAGGTTATAAAAACAACAACCTTTTAAATTATGTTGACAAACTAAATGGTAAACTATTAATGATTCATGGTGCGCAAGACGATGTGGTGGTTTGGCAACACTCGGTACTTTATCAACGAAAAGCGGTTGAGTTAGGTGTGCAATTAGACTATGCTATTTATCCGGGACATTATCACAATGTACTTGGAAAAGACAGAGCACATTTAATGGAAAAAATTTGTAATTATTTTACGGATAACTTATAATTCAAAAATACCATTGAGTTTATTGATTTCCTTTTGATAGTCATTAATTGGAAAGTATCCGTGTTTACTGATTATAGTTTTATTGAATGCGCCTAATTCAAATAAAACGAATTTTTGGACATTCATATCAATTGGTTTTTTTATGTAATGATAAAGCGGCCTGATTAATGGATACTCACCTTTCAAAACGCTTTTAATTTCAAGAGGTGTAATCGGATGAGTTTGGTTATCCAAACTTAATGGCATACACCAAACTTTCCCATTTGGTTTACCTACAGAATCAACCAAAACATTTAAACTACAATAACCAAATGCGCCTAGGTCTTTTTCCGTACTATCCATTATATCTTGATTACTGTTTAATTGGGAAAACTCTTTAGCATAACCTTCAAGGTTAAACTTATTCAGCAGATAAGAATAGGTGCCTGAATTTTGATTACGGCCAAATCGTTTAATTAATCTGTTTGGGCCACCTAATTCCTTCCAATTATTAATTTTTCCTTGCAGAATTTGTTTAACTTGTTCAAGTGTTAAATTAGCTACTCCTAACTTTGAATTTGTAATAATCACAATTGCATCCATTGCAAACATAATCGGAATTAACTCGATTTTTTTATCCTCAAAAAGTTTCTTTTCCTTTTCGTTAATTAGCCTTGAGGCATTTATAATATCTAATTCGCTTTCTAACGCTTTTTTGAATCCAATTGAAGTGCCTCCACCGCTCAACTCAAAGGTAATTGAACTATCCGAATCATAATACGCTTGAACCATTGCCTCAACCAAGTTTAATTCAGTATCAGACCCTCCAATTTTTATAAGCGTTGATTCTCCTGACGTTCTATTTAATTCATTGCTCTCAATTGATTTAGAATTACAAGCGACTAGACTCACAGCTATAATTATATAAGCAAGCTTTAAATTCATACAATTAATTTTTAGGCTAATTTGTCTAAATCATTTAATTAAAAGTTTAAGCGAATGTTAACTTTCGAATAATTAAATGAGTCTTGTAATTATTTCTTATTGTATACTGACCCTGTTACTAGTGAATCTGAATAACCGCAATACAGCGAAGAATTTAAAAAACACAAACTTTTCGGAATTACTTTTAATTTTATGGTAGATTCAAAAAATAATTTAGTGTTGTAACTAACCAAGTTACTATCTCTTTGATAATACAAAAATTCATTGCTCACCTGAAATTGATTTAAACCTTTTATGCCAATTGTTTTGGCAAATGTTCCATAAATGTCAAACACCTGAATCCCCATATCGACGCAGTTCATATACAGCATTCCGTTTTGCTCAATCAAAAAATTTGGTCTAAGCTTTAATTCTAAAATTTGATTTAAATTCCCAGTACGATTTACAATTTTTGATAGTGCATTAAAGCGTAATAACTCGGAATTTCGTTTATCATAAATCCAAAAACTATTATTGGCGCTAGCACAAACTAAGTCGGTTTGTTCATAACCCAATTCTTCTAAATTTATGGGATCACTGTTAACCGACAACAAGTTATCCAAAAAAACCAGTTGTTGAAAATCTTTATAATAAGCTATCATTTTTAATGGATTCGTAACATCCAAGCTGGTAACATCTCCTAATTTTAAATTACTATAACGATTTATTAATTTTCCTTGAGCGTTATACTTCGTTATTTCTTCGTGATTAACAAAGTAAATGTTGCCAAGGTTATCTACTTTAAAGTATTGGTGTTTTTGTAAAATTTTTAGTGGCGTCGTTTGAGTAAAACTCAAGCAAAATAAAAGTGGTGCAAGTATTTTATAAAATTGCTGCTTCAATTAAAACTGTCCTGTTTCTACTAGTTTAACTGCGCGCTCAATCATCACATCCTCTACAGGATCGTACTGAACCTTCATGCTGTTGCCAAACAGGCTTGCCAAAGCTTGCCAAAAGCAAGCCTGAAAATTACCTCTCATTTGTTTAACAATTTCGTAAGTTGTTTTGCCTGTTTCCCTATCAATTAATTTCATTAATACTCTTCCTTGCGAAACACTCAAGCCTTTTAATTCTTCCTCAAATTCATTTCTCAAATCTCTCTCGCAAATTTTTAAAAAAGCTTTTTTAGTGTGTTCGTCTTTTATTGTTATAAGGACTTTATCATACTCACTTAACTTAGCTGAAGCCAGAATTGCATATGGATATACTTTCTTAACATTGTGTTTTGTTCTGGTCCATAATTCGTATTGGCGATTATTCTTAAATACAAAGGTCGTATAAACCTCAACACCATTACAAGTAAAAACAGGGATTGTGTCTCCGTTTACAAGTTCGGCTGGGCACCTGAATCCTCTTTCATGTGGAATGCTGATATCCTGTGTGATAGATTGAGACAAAAGAAATTCACATGATAAACAACAAAGTATTAAACTTAAATATTTAAAGCGTACTTTCTTCATATACACCTATTAATTAGTGTTTACGCAAATAGTAACCTGCAAGTTGCGTACAAATTACAATCTGTTGGCTTTCCATTTGCTTTTTTTAACAGACTCCTGCTTAGTAACGACACCTTGGTCCGTTTTATTGGCCTTATAAAGCAGGCTTCCGGCAATAGCCGCAACCTCATCAAACTCAGTTTTGTGTTGATTTAACATTTCAGGTTGAAAATAATTTTTGATGAACCCTGTGTCAAAATTACCTGAAACAAATTGAGGATGTGTTAAAACAAACTTACAAAAGTCAAGTGTTGTTTCTACGCCAACAATTTTATAATCGTTAATGGCTCGTAACATCTTTTCAATTGCCTCAGTACGGTTCTTACCATGAGTAATCAATTTCGAAATCATGCTATCATAATAGATAGGGATTTCCATTCCCTGTTCAAATCCGTCATCCACTCTAACACCATTTCCTTGAGGAACTTTATACACCAAAAGATTGCCAACTTCAGGTAAAAAATTATTCATGGGGTCCTCTGCACAAACGCGTACTTCAATGCTATGTCCGTTAATCTTTAAATCTTCTTGTTTGAAGCTTAGCTTTTCGTTTCTGGCAACTTTAATTTGCTCTTTAACCAAGTCTAAACCTGTAATCATTTCGCTTACGGTGTGTTCAACCTGCAAACGAGTATTCATCTCTAAAAAATAAAAATTCAAATCTGCATCCACTAAAAACTCAACTGTTCCGGCACCACTATAATTGCAAGCCTTAGCAACATCAACGGCACATTTTCCCATTTTTGCCCTTAATTCGGGAGTTAAAACGGCGCTTGGCGCTTCTTCAATTACTTTCTGGTGGCGACGTTGTACGCTGCATTCGCGTTCAAATAAATACACACAGTTCCCGTGATTATCTGCAATTAATTGAATTTCGATGTGGCGCGGTTGACTGGCGTATTTTTCAATAAACACGGCATCGTTGCCAAAAGCAGATTTAGCCTCGCTCATGGCTAGTTTCATTTGTTCCTCTATCTCACTTTCTTTTTCAACTAAACGCATTCCCTTTCCTCCTCCTCCGGCGCTTGCTTTAATCAATAAAGGAAAGCCTGTTTCCTTGGCAATCTTAATCGCTTCCTTAACATCCGAAACCGCACCTTCACTGCCGGTAATCATCGGTACATTCATTTTTTTGGCAGTGGCCTTTGCGCTTAGTTTATCACCCATCATGTCCATACTCTCTGGGCTTGGACCAATAAATGTGATCCCTGCTGTTCTAACCTTTCTGGCAAAATCAGCATTCTCACTTAAAAACCCGTAACCTGGGTGGATTCCATCAACTTTTAGTTCTTTACAAATAGCAATAATTTTGTCGCCCTGCAAATAAGATTGTGAGCTGGGTGGGGGTCCAATACAAACAGCTTCGTCAGCATATCTCACAAACGGCGCGTTTCTATCTGCCTCGCTAAAAATAGCAACTGTTTTAATTCCCATTTCTTTTGCGCTGCGCATAACGCGCAAAGCAATTTCTCCTCTATTGGCAACAAGTATCTTTTGCATAATTAAAATTTATGTGCTTAAAGGTAATTAAAAAACCCTTTCTCTACGAATAAAGAAAGGGTTTAAAACCAAGTTAAATTAGGCTTATTCTTTTATCACCTTTTTAGTCAATGTTCCGGTAGCTGTTTTTACATTTAAGTAATAAACGCCTTTAGAATACTTACTTAAATCAAGGTCTGTCAGTTCATTCAATTCTTGCATTTCTAAAATTACTCTTCCAGTAACATCTACTAAACGGATAGTTTTTAATTCATGAGAAGGTGTTACTATGGTAATCAAGCCATTTGTAGGGTTTGGATATATTTCAAAGCTTAAGCTTGTGTTTTGCAATAACGACGTTGGAGATTGCGATATAATACAAGCGTTCGAATTATTGGTACATCCATTAGCGTCTGTAACCGTAACTGTGTAACAACCTACAGGTAATGATCCTACTGATTGTGTAGTTATATTACCTGGAATCCAGTTGTAAGTAAAAGGACCTGTTCCACTGGTACTAACTGATACAGCTCCATCAGAACAAGTTGGACATGTGGCTAAAGTTGAACTTGCTGTTGCGCCCGGTAATGCATTAACCGAAATGTTAATAGTTGTAGTCCCGGCACAACTGCCAGAATTACCATTAACGGTATATGTTGTGCTGCTGCTTGGTGAAACAGAAATTGCATTTGAATTAGACCCAGTATTCCAAGTATATGTTGTAGCTCCGCTTGCTGTTAAGCTTGCGCTTGATCCTGCGCAAATAGCAGTTGATGATGCAGCAACGTTAATGCTTAATGCTGTGCCAATTGTAACAGAAACTGTTTTAGTATTTGCACAACTTAAATTACTTCCTGTAACTGTATAGGTTGTGTTAGTAGCAGGACTAACAACAATGTTTGACGTAGTTGCGCCTGTATTCCAAGAGTAGCTGGTTGCGCCGGAAGCCGATAAAGTGGTTGTTCCACCAGCACAAATTGTAACGTTTGAAACTGCAACTGTAGGTGTTGTATTAACAGTAACGTTGCTTATGTTGTTTGCTTTACAACCTGCCGCATTGGTGCCGGTTACTGTATAAGATGTTGAGGTCAAAGGCGAAACCACAATGCCGGATGTTGTTGCGCCTGTATTCCAAGAATAAGTACTTGCTCCACTAGCGTTTAAGCTAGCGCTATTTCCGCTGCAAATTGTAGATGAATTTACACTAACTGTTGGGTTAGCCGCAACCGTAACTGTTGCTGTTTTAACATTGGTACAAGTTCCATTATTACCTGTTACTGTATAAACAGTTGTTCCTGCAGGTGATGGATTAATAACTGAGGTAGTTGCGCCTGTATTCCAGTTGTAACCTGTAGCGCCTGTAGCAGTTAGTGTAGCTGCATTTCCTGCACATACTGTTGCGTTGTTAACTGTAACTGTTGGAGTAATTGTTGTATTTACAGTTATTGTTTTATTACCAATACAAGCTCCTACCGAACCATTAACAGTATAAGTTGTGCTTGATGAAGGTGAGACTACAAGAATAGATGTGGTTGCACCTGTATTCCAGGTGTATGTGGTTGCTCCGCTTGCGGTTAAGGTAGCGCTTGCGCCTGTGCAAATATTGGTATTACTTGCTGCTATACTCATGCTAATTGCTCCGCTTACTGTTACAGTGGCAGACTTAACATTGCTACAAGTTCCGTTAGTTCCGGTAACCGTATAAATGGTTGTGACTGTTGGTGAAGGATTTAAAACGTTGGTTGTTGCTCCTGTGTTCCAACTGTAAGATGATGCGCCAGTTGCAGTTAACGTAGCCGTACCACCCGAACAAATTGTAGCGTTATTTACAGTTACGGTTGGATTAGCCACAACTGTTACAGTGGTTGTTTTATTTCCGTTACAAGAACCCGAATTTCCATTAACAGTATAAAATGTTGTCGCTAAAGGAGAGACAATAATACTACTTGTTGTGGCTCCTGTATTCCAAGTGTAGGTTGTGGCTCCTGTTGCTGTTAATGTAGCTGATGTTCCACTACAAATTGAAGCCGTATTAACATTAATAGAAAGTGACCCCGATACTGTAACATTGGTGGTTCGTGTATTCACACATGTTCCTGTTGAGCCTGATAATGTATAAATTGTAGTAGTTGTAGGACTTACAATTGCTTGGGTTCCAGTAATACTTCCCGGTGTCCAGGTATAATTTGTTGCACCACCGCTCGCTGTAAGTGTTGCGCTGCTGCCACTGCATATAGTTGCGCTGGTTGCTGATAAAGTAAATGATCCTGTAACAGAAAAATTCTGCATGTTATTATTGTTGCTTGGGTTTGTGTCCGAACCGCCATTAACAGAAGATAAATTCACTGTGAAGTTTTTTGCACCGTTTGTAATATTGACTACCGGAGGTAAGTTAACAGTTGCAGTTGCTCCTGGGGCTAATGAGCCTGTCCAAGTGAAAGTTTGTGTTGGCTTACCTGTTACACTATAATTATAAACTGCAGAGGTTACAACATTAGAACCTAAGTTGGTTACTCGTATAGAAGGGCTTAAAGTACTAATACAGTTTATCACCTGCGAATAAGTTGGCGAAATAACATTAATAATAGCCAAATCATTAACCACTGTAGGTAAATTACAAACAGTTGAGGTTAACAAAGAGGCACGCATTGGCGAATGTGTCATGATTAATTGTGCGCGGTTTTTTTGATCCGCTGTGAACATATACATACAAGCGTCATTAGTATAGTCCATATAGTTCATAGTCATTTCTCCAGTAGTGTTTCCACCACATACTCCTAATTTATATGGGTGTGTAGGACAACCTCCATTTGAAGTTTGAGCAGGAGGCGTATCATTACAATAATCCGTAGCGCAAGTTCCGTCTCCCCAAATATGTCTTAAACCAACCCAGTGCCCTATTTCATGCACTACAGTTCTCCCAAGATTATACGGTACACTTGGAGCAGCAGTACCAACACTTCCAAAGTATTGCGGTGGCATAACTAAGCCGTCTGTAGTTGTGCTGCCATATGGTGGGTTTAAGCCTAATAATCCAGATGTCCCAGGATTTGGAAAAGTAGCATAACCTAAAATACCACCACTTAAAGGTACTGTCCACATATTTAAGTAGCGATTAGGATCCCAAATACTATTTGGTTTTACTGTCCCGTCTGTATAGGCCATTGTGTAAGGAAAAGCATTCCAGCCTTTAGATACACGGTTAACACGGTCAATGCCAGGCTCTGCCAAAACACCTCCGGTTGGGTTGACAACCGCTAAACAAAAGTTAAATTGAAATTTACCTAATAATGGTTTAAAAACTGCTGGTATTAGAGATGTATCAGGATTTATTCCGTTAAAATCTCGATTTAAGATGGTTATTTGGTCTTGAATTTGGGCAGAATTAATATTATTTCCGGTGGTAGCCACAGGCGAATTCACAGCCTCATTGTTGTGCACCACATGCACAATTACCGGAATATTAAAGATAGCCATGGTTCCGTTGTTATTATTCCCCGGGCCTTTAGCGTTTGCTTGATTTAACTCAAGGCTATGCACCCAGGCTTCAAATTGTAAGTCAACCGGGGCTGTTCCGCAGTTTCTGGAAGGCGTAACGGCCTGTGTTTTAGTTTGTGCATGAATGGTAGCAGATGCAAAAACTGTTGTTACTAATAAAACTAATTTTCTCATGTGTATAATTATAATACTGCAATTTACTGCAGCTAGCCTTTAAAGACAAACCAATCAAGTAGTTATGCGACCATTAATACCGAGAAGCTGTGTTTTAGGCGTTTTAACGACGCCATTTAGACTAATTTGATACTGCAAAAGCGGCTTTTAATTCTGAGAAAAGATGTTGAGCTTCCTTATCAGAAATTTGCATGCCAAATAGAATAGTTTTACCCTGATGCTGAAAGCTTAAACGTTCACCACCCTTAACCCAAAAACTCTGATTGATAGAATCTGTCCAACTTGTATTGGTTAATTCTATCACCTTTAAGTCAGAGATTAAATAAGTATCATATTGCGCTGTTTTTCCCTTTCCGTTAGTTTCTTTTTGATAGTACAGCTTTCCACCTTGGACCCATAACTTTTCCTTTCCGTACTTACGCCAAATAAAAGCTCTTAAGATTTTATATTCAAAATACAACCAAAACGAAAGGTAAACAATGATAAATAATTTAGCTTGCTGTTCCCTAATAGTAAAATAATTAAAAAATACAATTAAACCACAAACGGTCCAGGCAAACAACCATAAAAATAAAAGTCCTAGTTTCTTCTTATCTGCGTTAGCAAGAATAACAATGCTAAGTAAACCCTCTTTTTTTAAAATACTTATTCTATCTCCTAGTACTTTCATGAACTGCACAAAAGTACAATCTTTCAAAACAGTTAACAAAATTATTATCCACTGAAATCAATATAAATTATTGTTCTATCATAATAAAAAACCCCGAGACTATTTAAAGCCCCGGGGTTAAACCAAACCTCAATTACCAAAACATTTACTCCGATGGAGCTGCTTCAGCCATTAAAGCCTCCTTAATCTTTGCTTCTATCTCTTCTGCTAAATCCGGATTCTCTAAAAATAAAGATTTAACCGCATCACGTCCTTGTCCTAATTTTGTATCATCGTAACTAAACCATGAGCCTGCTTTTTTAATGATGCCCTTTTCTACTCCAATATCTATAATTTCTCCGACCTTGCTGATACCTTCTCCAAATATAATATCAAATTCAGCCTGACGGAATGGTGGTGCTACTTTGTTCTTGATTACTTTTACGCGCGCTCTGTTTCCACTAACCACATCTCCTTCTTTTAACTGACTTACTCTGCGAATATCTAAACGAACCGAAGCGTAAAATTTAAGTGCATTACCACCAGTAGTAGTTTCTGGATTACCAAACATTACCCCAATTTTTTCTCTTAACTGATTAATGAAAATACAACAGCAGCCTGTTTTATTTATAGTGCCCGTTAATTTACGCAAAGCCTGACTCATTAAACGAGCTTGTAAACCCATACGGCTATCGCCCATTTCGCCTTCAATTTCAGCTTTTGGTGTTAAGGCAGCAACCGAATCAATTACAACTAAATCAACCGCACCACTACGAATTAAATTGTCAGCAATTTCTAAAGCCTGCTCACCATTATCCGGCTGTGAGATTAATAAACTTTCTGTATCCACACCTAACTTCTCAGCATAGAATCTATCAAAAGCATGCTCAGCATCAATGATTGCAGCAATTCCTCCCGTTTTTTGAACATTAGCAATAGCGTGTATGGCTAAAGTTGTTTTACCTGAACTTTCAGGGCCGTATATTTCAACGATTCTTCCTTTTGGTAAACCGCCAATGCCTAAGGCAATATCTAAACCTAAAGAACCTGTGCTGATGGCTTCCATTTGTTCAACTTTGCTGTCGCCAAGTTTCATAATGGTGCCTTTGCCATACGTTTTTTCTAACTTATCAAGCGTTAACTGTAAAGCTTTTAATTTTTCTGAGTTAACTGATTTTTTTGATGAAGTAGATTCCATTTCGTCTAATACTTCTTCTGCTGTTTTTCTTGCCATATATGTTTATTTTTATTTTTTTACTTTTTCAATTGAAGTTAATTAACTCTTGATTTATTTGTGTTTGTTTTTAATCAACAATTACGTTTAACTTCTTCACAAAGGTAACAACAAAAAAAAGCAAGGTATTGCTACAGATTGTAGTATCTTTAAAAAACGTTGATTTTACTGGGCCTCAAGGCCTAGTTAAACGTAAAAATAATTACTCTAACTGAATAATTATGTGTTATAATTTTTTAAATCGCGGAATAGTTTGATTCTGAACTACCACATTTTCTTTAAATAAACTAAGCGGACGAACCCATAAATTGCTTCCTTCCGGCTGATACATTGCTTTGTAAACGACCATGTCCTCAAGCGTTTCGCTATGTTTTGCCAATCCAATAACAGTATACTGTTTCCCCTTGTAATGCTCGTATAGGCCTAATTCAACGGATGGTGTGTCTTGATTCATATAACATTTATCTAACCTAATAGTAAAAACTAATTAGGTTAGAATTAATACACAATAATTAGTCCTTAATGAATTTCAGTTTTTGGCTGGATTCATTTGATTTAATTTGCACAAAATAGGTACCAGATGCCAGCGATTTAACATCCAACATATAAGGTTCGTTTGCGTTTAGTTTCTCTAATGTCTTATTGATTATTACTTTTCCGTTAACATCAACAACAGAAATTTGCAACTTGCTAATTACGCTTGAGTTCGGTTGTAAAATAAGTGTTTCTTTAGCCGGATTAGGATATACAGCAAATGAAACGTTTTTAATTTCACCTATAGATGAGCAAACAATTACAATAACAGACACTTGTTGTTCAGCCGAACAGCCATTGGTATCTGTGCCAATACAGGTATATGTTTGAGATGCCATAGGATTATCCGTAAAAGTACCACCTGCAACATTGTTTGGCAACCAACTATAAGTGTTAGCGCCAGTGGCTGTATAGGTTACCAATGTCCCCTCACATATCTGCAAATTATTTGGACCTGCCGCAACAGATGGTAATGATAATACAGTAACAGCTGTTGTTTTAGTATCAGTACAACCAGCTAAAGTTCCGGTTACAGTGTAATTAGTATTAGTTGCAGGCGTAACATAAATAATGCTTGATGAAGAACCTGTGTTCCACGAATAGGTACTTGCGCCCGAAGCTGTAAGCGTTGCTGTTTTGCCACTACATACTGAATAACTGCTTGCTAAAGCAACTGTTGGGTTTGCAGATACAGTAACTGTTTGTGTAACTAAATTTCCAACGCCAATAGTATTTGTTGCAATCATGCTAACCGTATAGGTGCCCGCGTTTGGAAAAGTGATAGATGGGTTTTGAGAATTGCTACTAACAATGCTAACACCCGCGGACGGACTAACACTCCAACTCCATGCGGTTGGAGAATTGCTTGATGCGTCATTAAATGTTTTAACCTTATTAACACAGATTTGACCTGTAACATTAAAATTACTCACAGGAGCCACAAGAGGTGGCGGCACTACTCCTACTTCATAAACACCTCTACCGTAAGTTGCAGCTCTTAATAAACCGGGAGCAGCAGGAGAAATTTCTAAATCAGAAATAGGGGTATTAGGTAAAGAAGCATTATAAAGTACCCAGTTACTTAATGAATTATCTGTGTAATAAACACCAACATCCATTCCAACGTAAATCCTATCACTGGTTGCAGGTTCATAAACAATTGCATTACAAGGAATGTTTGGTAAGGTGCTGCTAATATTGGTCCAGGTTACACCACCATCGGTTGTTTTAAAAACTTTATTTCCGGCACTGTAACCGCTTAACGTAACCCAAGCTGTGTTGGGGTTTGTAGGGTGAATTACAATATAGGTAGGTGCTGCACTCCCAACTGGCACAGTTCCTGTCACGTTCGTCCAGGTTGTGCCACCATCAGTTGTTTTGCGAATAGAACCACTATGTAACACATAAATAATTTGATTATTAGAAGGTGCAATCGCAAATTCAATCATGCTGCCTGATCCGCCCGTAGCAGGTAATGCCGCAAAACTAACAGCAGAATTATTTGACACGTACAATTGCGTTCTTCCGGAATAATAACGTGTAGCAACTGATGGATCCTGTTTAATTGGCGTTACCCAAGCTCCTCCTTGCGAAGGGCTGTATGTAGAATAGGACCATGAAACTCCGCCATTACTTGAATAAGCATGGTTGCCACTAGGGTTACTGGCAATCATATAATTATCGTTAGTTCGGTCAATTAAACAATCCATGCCATCTCCGGCTAAACGGGCCAGATATGAAGTGCCGGTGTATAAGTTAGATCCATTATCTTGATGCCCTGTAATGAAACGATTAGGCGTAATTGCGGAACAACCTATTCGGTAAATTTGTGCGATGTTGCGCTGTGCTGTTATGTCTGTCCAAGAAGTTCCTGTATGAAAATAAATTCCACCATCGTTGGCAGAATATAATACCCCATCTGATCTATAATCTAAATCATGCACATCAGCATGCACATATGGTGGGCTAGCTGAAGTGCTGTTCCAGCAACCAATAATTGTCCATGTAGCACCACCATCTAAAGAACGCCAGTGATTTATTCCTCCTACAACTACCTCATTCTGATTAGAAGGTGAAGCGGCAATTGCTAAATCATACCATCCTTGACCGTTGCCTGTAGTTCCAGCACAACTATTTGCCAGAATATCAGGTGAAGTAGACATTAAACTAAACGTAACACCACTATTAGTAGAACGATAAAGACCTTGGTAACCGTTATTAGAACTAAGTGCAGAAACAACATAAACATAATTAGGATTTGCTGCAGTTACAGCTAAATTTTTTCTTACTGCGCCGGTAGTGCTGATGCCTGAACTCACAACGGTAAAGGAACTGCCGCCATTAGTTGATAAATAAAATGATGCGCCACTTGCATACACGGTATTTGGGTCTCCGGGTTTAAAATCCAAATCATACGTGTTGATAGTGTTAATTGTTGTCCAGGTTGTGCCTCCGTTTGTTGTGCGATACACTCCGTTGCTTGCTGCAGCAATTAATATTTGTGTATTGGAAGGATTAATAATCAAACGTCTTATTGTAACGTTACTGGCAATGTTAAAGGTTAAGGTGGTAGCTGCCCAAGTTGTGCCTCCATTGGTTGATTTATAAACACCCATAGATGGTGTATCTCCGGCATAACCATCGCCGGTTGCTAAATACATTATTTGAGGATTGGTTGGATCAACAGCTAAATCAGTACAACCGATGTGCGCCAAACTAGAGTTTAAAATTGACCAAGTTGAACCATTGTTGCTTGTTTGCCACAAACCGCCTGCCGGTGCACCAACCCAAAAGGTGTTTGGTAAGGTTGGATGAAAAGTAATAAAATTATCACGACCTGCCTTACGCGGCAACCCGTTATTTGCAGAACCTGTCATAGCACCCAAAGGCCCAACTAAAGACCAAGTAGAAGTTGCCATAACTGAACTGTTAGATGAATTAAATTTTGATGCTGAGTTGGAACGAATATATTCTTCAAAATTTAAAGCTGACTGCTTCAATAAAGCTAAATTCCCGCTTGGATAAACACGAGGAGACACAAAATATTCCCAGCGTTTAAATGGTTTGTAACCATTTCCTTTTTCATTAATATCTTTATCTTGAAAATACGTGTTAAACGCATCCTGTATTTCATATAAGTTAGCATCAGGCTTGCTCATTAGTTCAACGAAGTTTTGAGCACGGCTTGTAACACTGCAAATAGCTAAGGCAAAAAATAAATAGGTATTCTTCATATTATTGAATTTTATGTTTTACGATTCAACGAATCACAAACTAAATTTCATAAAATCACAACTTGAAAATTTCCATTCAAATTGAATTTTTTATCAATTCATCTTGATTCGTTAATCTGATTTAGAACGAATTTAGTGTAAAAAAATTCAAGAAACAAACCACTTAAAAAAAAGTAGGTCTTTTAGATTTTAAATTAGGCCACGTGTAGTTGGCTGATTTTAGCTTTATTTAATTTACCAAGGGCATACTCATAGGTCACGGTAAACTGCTTTTTCTTATCACCCGAAGGTATTTCAAACATACTATCCAGCATAATAGCCTCGCAAATGCTTCTTAAACCGCGAGCTCCCAATTTAAATTCAATAGCCTTATCAATTATTAAATCGTATACCTGTGGATCAAAATCTAACGTACAGCCATCTAATTTAAATAAGTGGATGTATTGTTTGATGATTGCATTTTTTGGTTCGGTTAAGATATTTCTTAACGCTTCACGATCTAATGGCTTAAGATAAGTTAACACAGGTAAACGCCCAATTAACTCCGGAATGAGACCATAACTTTTTAAATCCTGTGGGCTTATGTATTGTAATAAATTTGTTTTGTCAATCTGCTCTTCGTTAACACTGGCGCTGTAACCAACCGCCTGTGTGTTTAATCTATTTGCAATTTTTTTCTCAATTCCCTCAAAAGCTCCGCCACAGATAAATAATATGTTTTTAGTATTCACTTGGATCATTTTTGCATCAGGGTGTTTTCTTCCACCTTGCGGAGGCACACTTGCAACCGTTCCTTCTAACAATTTTAAAAAAGCGTGTTGAGTGCCTTCTTTTAAATCACGAGTGATACTTGGGTTATCTCCTTTTCTGGAAATTTTATCAATCTCATCAATAAAAACAATTCCTCGTTCAGCTGCCGCTACATCATAATCTGCAGCTTGCAATAAACGTGTAATTACGCTTTCAACATCTTCACCTACATAACCAGCTTCTGTAAAAATAGTAGCATCAGCAATGCAGAAAGGAACGTTTAGCATTTTAGCAATTGTGCGGGCCAATAATGTTTTCCCTGTTCCTGTTTCTCCTACTAAAATTAAATTACTCTTATCAATTTCTATTTCACTATTTAAATTTTGTGCAGCGTGATTAATACGTTTAAAATGATTGTAAACCGCTACACTTAATACTTTTTTAGCTTCATCCTGCCCGATCACATATTCATCCAAGCCCTTTTTAATAACAGCAGGCTTAAGCAAATTAAGTGATGTTTGAAGTTGTTGCTTTTGATTACCGCTGCTTTCTTCTTTAATTAAATTGTATGCTTGACTAACGCAGTTTTCGCAAATGTGTCCATTTACACCAGCAATTAAAATTTTAACTTCCTTTTTTTCGCGGTTGCACATTGAGCAACGCAACATTGTGTCTTTTGCCATACAATTTAGGTAAACAAAATTAGGTAAAAATGGTTTATCCGCAAGGATTAATGAATAGAATAATTAAGTAGGCTTAATTTAGTCACCCGCATATGGGGTAAAAACAAGTTTACTCCACTATTAGAAACTCTGTTCTACGATTTTTAGCCCTTCCGTCTTCTGTGGTATTGCTGGCAACAGGTTTTGTTGAACCATATCCTTTGGCAGAAATTCTTTTTCCATCAACCCCTAATTCTTCCAGCATCCATTTTACACTGTGTGCACGATTACTACTCAGTGCCTCATTGTCCTTTTCCTTACCAACGTTATCCGTATGACCCTGTATTTCGATGTTCATCTCAGGGTTTTCTTTTAAATAATTCGCAAATGACTCCAATACAATCCGGCTTTCCAGTTTTAAATCTGCACTATTAGTATTATAGTAAATGTTATTAATAACGAAAGATTTGCCGGCTTTTGCCTCACTTACTTCTAACTTAATTTCTTTTTGTGGTGCAGCATAGCTGAGTTCTTTAGTGCTTAAAATTTTAGAGTTAAAAGCAACGCTGTCCTTCTTTACGGTAATTATTAAATCATCTTTCCTTTTTAAATTAATAGCTGCCATGTATTGGCCGGTAAGACTATCAACTGTTGCGTATGATTTTTCTTTAGTAACTGTATTTTTAATCTCAACCAGAGCTCCTGCAACTGGTGTTCCTTTGTCATCTTTAATATCTCCTTTAATAAATGCAACTGCTTGCGGTCGCGCTTCCTGATATAATTCGAAATTAAATAAATCATAACGTCCAATACCTTTACCGCTAACTTTACCTTCATCAAAACTAAAAAAGTAGCCTGTTTTAGTATCACTGCTTACAAAGAATCCTGCATCATCTGTTGGGCCATTAATTGGATAACCAATGTTTTCAGGGTCCATCCACTCCCCTTTATCATCTTTTCTTACATAAAAAATATCTTGCCCCCCAAAACCATAATGTCCGTCGCTACAGAAATAAAGTGTTTCGCTATCACTATGAATAAAAGGTGTTTTTTCGTGGCCTTTTGTATTAATTTTTGGCCCTAGATTTTTTGGTACACTCCACACGCCTGTTTTAGGATCTCTTTTTGTAACATATAAATCTACCCCTCCATAACCTCCCGGGCGATCGCTGGCAAAGTAAAGTGTTAGGCCATCGGAAGCAATGGTAGGTTGACTATCCCAGTATTTAGGGTCGTTTACAAAAGGACTTATTTTCCGAGGTTCTGACCAGTTTTCATTATCACTATCGCTCACATAAATATCCACATTAGGCTGGGCCCCACCTTCATTTTTCATTATTGCCAGGTATAAATGCTTGTTATCAATAGAAATAGAGCATCCGCCTTGGTTTTCGTTTGTAGTATTAAATGGCGGCATCATAGGTTCACCTATAGTAAACTCACCAGATTTATTACGCTTGGAAAGCATAAACATTTCCTTTTCTTTGTCGCTAGTATAAACCTTATTCATGTCCTTAATGGGCTGCTTTCTGATGAAAAAGCACCATTGATCATCCGGTGAAACATACGTTAAATACTCATCGCGAGGTGTTGATACACCTTTAACAACAGATGGGTTAAAAGGAACGTTTTTTTTAAGTCCTTTTTCTTTTTTAGAGGATTTCACCATCATTTTGGCCTGGTATAATTCTGCCTCGTAGTCCTTAGGGAATTTAGACTGATCGTCATCTTTAAAATTTATAAACTTATCAAGATACTTAATAGCACTATCGTTTTTTTGTTCTTCGTAGTAGGCAAAACCAATGTAGTAATATGGGTCGCTGTGAATTTGAGGGCAAGAGGCAATTGATTTCATGAAATATGGAATAAGTGGCATAAAGGAAATGTTTTCCAGTTTTGCTCTTACTACCATTTCTTGTGCCATGTATAAATTTGCTTCGGCAAAATCTGGCTCAATTTCAAGAGCTTTCATCAGCATTTCTACGCGTTCTGGCTTTTTGTATTTCTTTTTATCCTTGGCCTTCTCATAGAGTTTCAGGGCCTTTTTATCGATGTTTTCATTGCAAAGTTTAGTGTTTCCGGAATCCTCCTCTTGTGCAACAACTGAACCTAGAAAAACCAAACAAAATAGAATCGTAAAATAATGCTTCATGGCATTTATAATTAATGAGTTAAAGTTACGTTACAAGTACTTTGCCATAACTTAAAAAATGTTGATTTTACTAACAAAAATTCGTTCGACATAGGCTCATTTTGGCCCTAAATCGGTTTTTTGTCTGAATAAATGAGTAAAATCGTGTATCTAATTAGGGAAATTGGCTTTTTTCTTGTGAAAAAAATGTTAATATTGTCCTTATAAATCATTCACACAAATGAAAAAAATTATTTTAGGATGTCTATTAGCAGGGTTTTTTAGTTTAAAAGCTCAAGTAGATTCATTAGAAGGTTTTAACCACAAGCATGCTTGGGAGCATACAATTAAGCTGAGCACTGATTACGAAAAGAAACAAATGTATGAAACCATTAAACGTAATTGGATAAAGCGTAAATATAACTTATTTCCAAAAGTTGATAATCCAGCTTTAAACAGCACTTCGGGTTTAGGAAGCCTTAACTCTTCGGGTTTCAAACCGGGAGGGCCGAGTACTGGCACAAACTCTGTGTTTCAAGGTGTGCAGCCGGCAGGTTGCACAAATATTGACTTTGAAACCGGAACAACAGCCGGATGGGTTATTACCGGTGTAAACCAATTAATGACAGCAGGAACTGACCCATATGGCGGTTTCCCACGCGTATTTCCAGGAGGTGGTACGAATTCATTAAGATTATCGAATGACTGGGCTTCTGCCCAAGGTGGTTGTTTTTGTACTACTGCTGTTCCTGCTTCAGGTGGCGGTAATTTTTGTACTTCTCAAGCATCTAAGCTTATTAATGTTAACGCTTTAAACAACCAACTTCAATTACATATGGCCATGGTTGTGTTAAATTTCCCACATGGTGCAAACGATGCTGCTTTTATTAAAGTGGATATCTTAGATCAAAATGGTAATCCAACACCTTGTCCTCAATTTAAAGTATATTATGATGGAAATACTGTACCAGCCTCATTTGTGGGGTTAAATGGTTTAAGTTCAACTATTGGTACTTCAACCAACGGTTGTACAGGTAACAATAGTACATCCATATTACCTTGGACAACTGTTAATATTGATTTAAGTCCTTATAATGGTCAAAATGTAACTTTACGTGTACAAGTAAAATGGTGTTTATACGATTGTGATTGGGCTTATGCATACATTGATGCCGATTGCGGTCCAGCACCTACTGGTACGCTAGCTCCAGTTTGTACCGGTGCCCAAGTTTGTGCGCCGGCCGGTTTTGCTTCTTATACATGGACAGCTCCTGGTGGAGGTGTAACCACGGCTCAGTGTTTTACCCCTTCTACTTCTGGTACTTACACTTGTATTGCTAAACCAACCATAACTTGTTCTCCTAACCAAACTATCACTGTTTTTGCATCTTCACCTTATAGTTTAGCAACTAACTCAAGCTCTATCACTTGTTTTGGTGCTGCTAATGGAGCTGCCACAGTTACTCCGCAAAGTGGTTTTGGGCCTTACACTTATACCTGGACAAATACCGGT